>CEQX01098054.1_pt1 | contig 15462 bp, 9 predicted proteins | sample 356261 | NCBI WGS metagenome assembly CEQX01 (sample SAMEA2621076, study PRJEB7988) | marine metagenome | isolation source: saline water (ENVO:00002010), including | reverse complement strand
GGACTTTCATGGATGTGTCCCCAAGACGGGGAGGATACACACGGGACACATTTACATGAAATATCAGGAAAATCGAACTAGATTTTCCTGATCTATCTCCTGGCATCCTTGTTCTGGCTACCACCCCCGAGTGCTCTGATCAGGGTCAGGTGATCTCTCAGAAGGGCATGCCGGATCGCAAGCTCCTGCCGCCTTCCCTCCAGACTGCGACGCTCACTTTCGAGGAGTTCAATTTGGGAAACGAGCCCATTCTCAAAGGTTGACAGCGTATTCTGGCGGGCCTTTTCGAGAGATGCTACCTCGCGTCTCGCCGCTTGAAGCTGATTGTGGCGGTTGCCTAGATTGAGATAGGAGGACTCGACCTCTTTGAAGGCGATGATGGCCCGCTTTCGATAGAGTGCTGCGGCCTCATCAGTTGCTGCCCGTCCCTCAGCGATACCTGCCATGCGAGAAGGTGAATAGATAGGAAGGTCCAAGCTTGGCCCAGCTTTAGCAATCCATTGGCGGAAGTCGGACAGCAGGGAAGGTCCCCGAGACCTTGTAATTCCTCCGAGGGTGAGGGAGGGAAGGAGGCCAAGGCGCTTTGACTCCTCGAGCTCAAAGGCTGACCGCAGCCGGGCTTCGGCTGCCAGCATATCAGGGCGTTGTGCGAGAATCGCTGAACTGGTCCGCGTGGGAAGAGGAGGGGTTCGGCAGGCGGAAAGGTGACGGGTCGGGAGCGAGAGAGGCTCTCCTCCACAGAGGGTTTCTAGCTGCAGGAGAGCGAGTCCTCGCAGGCGTTCAAGGTCAAGAAGTGACCGAGTAAGATTTTCGTGCTCGGCCTCCTGTCTCAGGATTAAGGTCTCTGAAAGAAGGCCCGCATCTTTCCTCGCCCGGAGAAAGGTGAGAATCTTCTGGTTTGCGGAGACAGAACTCGCAACCAAAGTGCATTCTTCATTGAGGCGGAGAATGCGGAAATGAGCTCCGGCAACCGCGGTGGCAGTGAGGAGCCGGCCGGCATGGAGATCCCATAGCGCAGCCTGCTCTGCCTCCCGAGCTGCCCGGGTTCCGGCTTTGATTTGGCCAAAGAGATCCAACTCCCAGGAGACGGATCCGTCGTTCGCCCACGGCTCGAGATCCAATGGGGACCATCCCGTTGCTCGGCTTTGCTCGCGGCCGGGAAGAAATCCGGTGCTGAGGTTGATGGTGGGCCATGCGGTGGCCCGAGCCTGTCGGGTCTGGGCCCGGAAGCGTTCCAGTCGTTTGCTGAGGACTCCAAGATCGGGATTGCGAGAGAGAGCAATAGTGACGAGGGAATCCAGCTGAGAATTCTCAAAGCCTTTCCACCAGTCCTGCTGCAGGGCTGTACGTGCCCAGGCCGGCGCATGTCTCCAGCCAGACCGCTGTGGCAGAGCTTCCTCGGGCTGTTTCCTCGGAAGGAATTGCGAGCAGGAAGTCAGGAGCGTCGAAAGCAGGACGAGGATGAAGGAGAGACGAATCACTATTTTGCTGAATTGTTCCCGGCTGCCTGAGCGGTGGCGACGTGTATCCCAGTGGCGTTGACGAGGAAGTTGTTCTCGTTGGATGCTTCGGCGACCTCGCCGACTATGATCAGGGTGCTGAGTTCTCGCAGGCCACCAATCCCCCTTAATCCGGCCTTAACTGGCTGGCCGTTCTCGTCGAGAACCTGGATCGTCGCAATGCTGGCATTGACGATATCCGGGTCTGCGCAGCAGACATCCCAAGGCGTTTTGCATTCATCTCCAGGAATCAGATCACAGGAGGTGATCTTAGCAGGGTCGCCGAGGGTCAAAAGGGCTCGTGACTGAATGATCGGGTTGGCATTGCCCATGACCTTGCCAGAGAGAATGACTTTTGTGCCCGGAATTGGATTCTGGCGAGCTGTCGTTATGCTGACTGCGCCTTCCGGAGCTTCGGAAAGAAGGATTGAGTCAAGGGCACGGGAAGAGGCGGAATCCGGAACCGTGGTGTTTTCAGGTTGTTTGTCCTTGCCGCCACACGAGGTGAGCATGAGACAAAGAACCGTGCCTAAAAGGGAGATGGAGTGGATGTTCATATGGTTTTCTGGGTTAGGTAGATATTACTAAAGGGGAGGCGGCTGGTTAAGAATCAAGGCGACGATCAGGATCTGGGGAGAGGCCAGCAGGGGAAGAGCGAGAGCCAGCTTCCAGGACTTGGTGGTTTCTCGAAGAGCGAGGATCTCGGTGTAGTCCGTAGCTGCTCCTGCCATGAGAAAGGCAAATCCGTTGCCAGGTGCCCCCGCCCGGGTGAGGAGGTCGGAGGCGAGAGGGCTGGAGCCTTCGGAGCAGACCTCGATGAAGGTGGCGGCGAGGAAAGTCAGGGCCAGGCCGGCTACGGTTGGGCCGAACCATTGGCTGAAGGTAGCGGGATCAAAGATCGCACGAAGGGTTGCGACGAGAACGATACCAAGAAGAATCCAGCGCAGGATCATGCGGGATTCCGTAATTGCCCGCTTGGAATGCTTGAGGAAAAAGGCCCGGTCAAAGGCCGCCTTTTGGTAATGCTCCCTCGCGGCTGACCAAAACCGAAACCCCGCAGGGAGATCTTTCTGGTTCGGGTTGGCAGCAAGGAGGCCGGTTCTTACGAGAGATTCTGTGATGAGTCCGGTGGTTATGCCGATAACTGCGGAGAGGCCAATAATGGCAAGAGTCCACTTGATGCCAATCAGGCTCATGAGAATGAGAGTGGTAGAGAGGGAGTTCCATGGGCTGGCGATCAGAAAGGCAAAGATCTGCCCGAGAGAGGCGCCTCGCTCATAGAGTTTCATGCCTACCAGCAGGATCCCGTGGTTGCAGAGATCGAGAAGAAGGCCTGCTCCACAGGCACGTAGGATGCCGCTGAAACGTCCTCCTGGACCAAGAATAGCGGTAATGAATTGTCGTGGAATCATGCCAATGACTCCTACCGCCACGATACCAAAGAGAATTCCCCACCACATTCTGACCACCATTTCGAAGGCTCCATGGGCAAATGCACCGAGCCTGCTTTCAGAGAGGGAGTCGCGGAGGAGGAGGTGCAGGAGGCAGGCTACTCCGACTGCGCCAAGGCAGAACCAGAAGAGCCAGTCGACCTTGCGTCGTGAAGAACAGCAGGGGGATGGGTCTGGTGGTTCGGGAGTGGGTTTGGAGCAGCAGGATGACATCGTTGGAAGGGTCAGGAAGAGCGGAGAGCGACGGGGAGAGCAGGCTGAAGGCAGCGCAGGGCGGGAGGGAGCGTGCCCAGAGTGCCCAAGGCGATACCGGTCACCAGTCCGATCAGAATAATTGAAGGAGTGAGCTCCACGGTGAAAGTGCCCAGCGAGAATGGGATATCGACCCCGTCGAGAAGCACGAGGGCCATGGTAAAGGCAAGGAGAGACCCACTGAGAGTCGCGAGAAGGGATTCCTGAATAAGGGAGAGAAGAAGAGCCCTGCGCGTATAGCCGATGCACTGAAGGCTCGCCATCTCGCGAATACGGGAAGCGAATGCCGCGTAGAGGGTATTTAGCCCTCCAAAGAGGGCACCAGCTGCCACGAGTGCAGCGGTTATCCAGATCATGACTCGGATGGGAGCATAGAATGTACTGAGCTTGTCATAATATTGGTCTTCCGAGATCGCAGAGAGCTCAAGGTCATTTCGCTGGAGGGTGAAGACATGGGCATCATCAAATTCGGCTTCATCGAGACGAAGGTAGACTGCGGAGAGCGAATCCCTCTGAGTAATGGTGGCAAGATCGTTACGGTCGAACCATGCTTCTGATTCGAGCACGGTTCCTGAGGCTTCAAAAACTCCCGAAATGTGGAATTTATCTCTACCAAAGAGAAGCGTCTTTCCAGGGAAGAAATCCTCAGCGGAAACTCCAAATCGACGGTGCATGAGGCGCCCGACCATCACCTCTCCAGTCCTTGGAAAGGAGCCTTCGAGGATACGAACGCGATGGTGTACGAGAAGAGCTTTCTCGGTGACTCCCCGGAGCAGGGAAGGCTTTTCCTGCCCTCCGGGGATGGCAAGGGGCGCCATGTAGATAATCTCACCGGAGGCGGCCGTGTTGCCAAGAGGGCTGGCGAGACCGGCTACCGCAGTAGCGGCAGCTGCTTCGGCCTCAAGGCGCACCTCGGAGCGCTCGACGCTTTCTTCGCTGCCTGTTCCAACGAGGATCACATTCTTGCTTGATCCGGAAGCCTGCAGCAATTCCTCCATGCCGTGATTGAGAGACGCTGCTGCTATGACAAGGAGTACGACCAAGGCGCTACCCCCTACCGTCTGGAGGAGGCGGACGGGATCTCGGAACAGGTTCCTGATTGCGTAGGTTATAGGAAGCATGGCGAAGGAGAACTGGAGATTCAGCCTGTATTCAGTGATTCCACGAGGGGTTGACGGGACGCTCGCCAAGCAGGGTAGAGGGAGGCAGTAAAGCCAAGGACCAAGGCAACGAGGAGGCCATTGAAAAGGACCGTGATACTTGGCGTAATTGCCAGAGTTAGGCCTTCATTGCCCAGGGTGAAGGACTGCCATTGCAGGAAAAAAATCGCGGAGACAACTCCGAAGGCTCCTCCAAGGAGTCCGAGAAGCAGACCCTCACAGGTAATCAGGCAGCCGATTCGAAAGCGGGAAAAGCCAAGAGTCTGCAGGACTGCAGTTTCCTTGATACGGCCGCGGACGATCAGGAGGACGGCGTTGGCTACCAGTCCAAGTACTGCAGCCACTGCACCCAGTCCGAGCCAGTGGGTAAACCCAATGAGTTCAATCATCTGCTTGGCGGTTTCAGCAAAGAAGGCTTTCTCTGGGCGGGTGACCGTCGGCTGGGAGTCGGAACGGAAGGTGGCATCAATTTTTTTCGCCACTGGGTCAAGGAGCTCTGCAGAATCCACCTTGACGTTGAACTGGGTCACCGTTCCAAGCCCGATCTTGGAGGCCTGCTGAAGAAAGGGGAGATGAACGTAGGCCACGTTGTTATCCTGAGCCTCGTTGGATTTGATGATGCCTGCAACGTAGACGTTGACGCCTACCGCTTCAAACTGGTCACCAGTTTGGAGCGCCCGACGTTGCGCGAATGTTTGGCCCACAAGAGCTGCGTCGGATCGACTGGTCCAATTCTCAAATGAACCATCGACTATCTCAAGGTCGGGATTGTACTTGAGCAGGTGTTCTGCAGGGACGCCACGGAAGGTGATCACATCGAGGCTGGCGCCGCAGTTATTGACTGCGATCTGGATTGGAATGGCCTTACGCACACCTTCAATCTTCTCGATGGCGGAGAGGTAGTGTTCCGGGAGGCGGGAGGTTGAAGGGCAGAACCGGTTTTCCCGGTAAACGACAAGGGTGGTGTCATCCGCCTCGGATCTGGTCACCCGCGCGAGAGACTGCTGCATGGTTTCCACCGTGGTGAACAGAAACATACCGGTGGCGACTCCCGCCATGGTCAGGGAGGAGCGGAGTCGATAGCGGAGGATGTTCTTGAGGGCGAGGGAGAGCATGGCAATTGAATGGCAGTTCGTGATGTTATCCTGCGGGGCGGACCAGCTGGCCCTTCTCCAAGTGGAGGGAGCGGTCCGCGACTGCAGCTGCTCTGGGATCATGGGTGACCATCACGATAGTCTTATGATGGTCGCGGGACAGGGAGCGGAGGAGCTCGAGGATTGACCCCGCCGATTCTCCGTCGAGGTCGCCGGTGGGCTCGTCTGCGACAAGCAGCCCCGGATCATGGACGATAGCCCGGGCGATGGCGACTCGTTGTTCCTGCCCTCCGGAAAGCTCGGCTGGGCGATGATGAATGCGATCGGAGAGACCGACGAGTTCGAGGGCTGTTTCGACCCGGGCCCTTCGTTCGGACCGGGTAAGTGGTTGCAGAAGAAGAGGTAGCTCCACGTTTTCAAATGCGGAGAGGATGGGGACGAGGTGGTAGAGCTGGAAAATATACCCGACATTCACAGAGCGCCACTTCGTCAGCTGGGCACGAGACAACGAGCCCAGATCCTGAGAGTCGATAACGAGTTCGCCACTACTGGCAGTATCGATTCCGGCGATCAGGTTGAGCAGGGTCGTTTTTCCGGATCCGGATGGGCCCATCAGGGCGAGGAACTCACCTCTTGAGACCTCAAGGCTCAGGCTGTCCAGCGGGGTAATGGTGATCTGGCCCTTGCTGAAGGACTTGGTCAGATTGTGAATCTGAATGAAGCTGTTCAACATTGGGTCACGCGGCCGGGTCTTGTTTGGTCCACTCATGTGTTGGGAGCAATTTTGATCCGTTGATTGTCTTTGAGCCCATCGAAGGGGGGCAGGATCACCTGGTCTCCTGGCTTCAAACCCTCGATCACCTGAATATGCCCTTCCCGTTTTTCAGATCCGAGGGTGAGGATGCGCAGGCGGGCTCGACCGCGCTCGACTGACCAGACCCGCGCCGATTCCTGAGACTGCTCGAAGAGGGAGCCGGTTGGGACAAAGAGGGTTAGCCGCCGGGCCGTGCTCCCGTTCTTTGCGGCTGTGGCATCAGCATTGCCGCTTGGGTGGAAGGCGGCTCTGACCAGCATCTCAGGGCGCAGGCGGGTATCCGGATTGTGCAGACGGACCTTGGCTTGGAGAGTGTTGCGCTGCAGGTCGGCTTCTCCCATGATACGGGTGACTTCTCCTGTAAAACGGGTGTCGGGGAGCAGGTCAGTAGTGATGGAGACCGCTTGGCCAATCTGCAGCGAGGCTGCTTCGGAGAGAGGGACATCGATGCGGGCCTGTAACTTCTCCGGATCGTAAAGTTCGACAATATTGGCACTCTTGGGGTCATCGCTGGCAAGCATCCTCTTTTTTCCCGGCTCGGCGTGAAGATGGAGAACAACCCCATTGATAGGGGCCCTGATGATCGTTCGCTCCAGCGCAAGATTCTTGCGAGCGAGTTCAGTCTGGGCTGCGCTGATCTTGGCATTCACCGAAAGCTCCTCGAGGTTGACCTTGTTGATTTTGGCAATCACACCAGAAAGGGCAGCAGTTGCCTCGTCGATAACAGCCTTCTGGGCGTCAACCTTGAGTTGTGCCTGCCGGACCTCGAGGGCAGAGACAGACCCGGAGGGGACCGAGGCAAGCCGGGTAGAAACATCGAGGAGCTCTGCGTGCAGGGCCTTGGCTGCTTCAATTTGTTTTTGGACACCCTGCATCTCGGCATTGAGCACCGGGAGCTGTGCGCAGTGGGCGACCTTCATTGCATCAAGGGTGGCAATCGCCTGGGTGGCATGCTTCACGTCCAGCAGGGCATCATCATCAATAAGGGTCGCCAGGGTATCACCCTTCTCCACATGCTGACCCTCGAGCGCGAAGACCTCCTTCACGACTCCGTCGATGAGAGCCGGCACATTGATGATATATGGATCCGGTTCTATCCATCCTGAGGATTGAAAGAGAACTGTATCTCGGTCGATCTCTACTGGAGTGCCCGGGGTTTGAGTCTCGCTCTGATCGGGATTGAGGCGGAGAGCAATGACAGGAGCGGTAGTCACTTCGGTTGCAGGAAGCAGGCGCGACCCGAACATCAGCCCAAAAATCACAATAAAGGCGATGAGCAGACTAACAGGCAGGAGCACAGCAGGCAGAGGCCTGCGTTTGGAAGAATTGGGATTCTGGATAGATCCCTTCAGGGAGGTAATTTTCTCGAGGTTCATTGATAGGACCGGGATTAGAGGCCGGAAGTTGACCGGGAAGGTAGTGCCCGGATGAGATAGCTAGGCCGCTGGCAGGAGCGACGAATAGCGGATTGGCGACGGCAAAGATTCTGCCGGTTACGCGTCAGTCAAAGTCTCAGGATCCCCGTTTGTCTGAGAACCATAGGTCGCCCCGGTGGCTCAGATCCACGGTTGAAACCATGGAGCAAAGGGGGCGATTGCCCGGGCTGAAAGTTGCTCTGTATTCCTGCCGGTAGAGCTGAGGGAGCTTCTTTGAGGTTAGGTAGCTGAGCTTGGGACCCAGACCAGTTGAAATCACCTGGGTCGAGTGACAGGACGATTAGGCAGTCCTTGCATAAATTGACCGTTTCAAGAGGCGCGCTCGAGCAACAATCGGAATCGGCGAGGGTGCTGTCTTCGTGACAGCAGAACCCATTGTTCAGGGTCAGATCCTGTTCGCAGGGGCAGAAGCCTAAGGCAGGGATACGCAGAACGATGAGAGCGATCATCGCCAGAGTCAGGCTAGATCCTGTCATTCTCTGCAGCACAACCTAGATTACCACCGGGATGAGAGAGGTCAATCCTGTCAAACAGGGCAACTATCTGAGTCTAGCGCGCTGTGTGTGACGTCATCTGCGGTCGCGAATTGACTCGAGGCCAATAATTCGATAATTCCATAATTATGGAAATAAAAGCTGCGGTGCAGGCCCTGACATCTCTCGCGCACCCTTCACGTCTTGAGGTTTTTCGGTTGCTGGTCCGGTCGGAAAGGCTCTGTGCCGGGGAATTGGCCGAAACCATGGAAGTTCCAAAACCCACATTGTCGTTCCACCTCAAGGAATTGAGCCGGGCCGGCTTGATTGAATCCGAACGGTCCGGACGGACGATCTCTTACGGAGTATGCGTAGAGGGTTTCCGGCAATTGATTGACTTTCTTTCTCAGGATTGTTGTCAGGGTCGACCAGAACTCTGTTTTCCGACTTCGGGGCGGAGAGACGAGATTTCGTCCTGTTGTTAAGAACCATTCAAAACACGGAAAACAAATGAGTATACGAGTAGGAATCAATGGATTTGGAAGAGTGGGACGCCTTGGGTTCAGGGCGGGGTGGGATGATGAGAGGATAGAGATTGTTCACGTTAACGAGGTCAAGGGTGGGTGCAAAATGGCGGCACACCTCCTGGAGTATGATACGGTTCACGGCCGCTGGGATCGTGACATTGAAGGGGAAGAGGATCGCTTTCTGGTCGGGGGCAGGGAAGTGACTTTTAGCGATAAAGCCACTCCAGGCGAGGTAGACTGGGCAGGGATGGGGATCGATCTGGTTGTGGAGAGCACGGGGGCCTTTCGAACCAGAGAGGTGCTTCAACCCTATTTTGATGGTGGTGTGCGGAAGGTCGTAGTGGCAGCTCCTGTCAAAGAGGAGCTGAATATTGTGATGGGTTGTAATGATCACCTATATGATCCCGCGGTGCATGATCTGGTTACGGCCGCTTCCTGCACCACAAATTGCATCGCGCCGGTGGTAAAAGTAATTCAGGAGCAGCTTGGAATTGTCCATGGGCTGATCACAACCCTGCACGATGTGACCAACACACAGGTGGTGGTTGATGCTCCCCATAAGGATTTCCGGAGAGCGCGTTCAGCACTGAATTCATTGATACCTACCACGACGGGTTCGGCCACGGCCATCACGATGATTTATCCTGAGTTGAAGGGTAAGTTGAATGGTCTGGCAGTTCGCTTGCCCCTGCTCAATGCTAGTCTTACGGACTGTGTGTTTGAGTTGGCCCGGCATACGACAGCGGAGGAGGTCAACCAGTATCTGAGAGAGGCTGCAAATGGGGAGTTAAAAGGGATACTCGGATTTGAGGAGAAGCCCTTGGTATCCACGGATTTTGTGAATGATCCGAGATCGGGTATCGTGGATGGGCCCTCCACCATGGTGAACGACGGGACTCAGTTAAAGCTCCTCGTATGGTACGATAATGAAGTTGGATACGCCTGCCGCATGATGGAACTTGTTTCCAAGATTGCGGGATTAATGAGCTGACGTCCTGTTCTTGTGGAGAGCCGGGAGTATGGAAAGACGAAGCTACACTATTGTTACGGCGTCCTACTGGGGCTTTACCCTGACGGATGGCGCCTTGCGCATGCTCGTCCTGCTCCACTTTCACTCCCTCGGGTATTCTTCGGTTCAACTGGCATTTCTTTTTCTTCTTTATGAGGCCTGTGGGGTAGTGACGAACCTGCTTGGCGGGTGGATAGGATCCAGATTTGGACTGAAACTCACCCTCTTTTCAGGGCTGGCGACTCAGGTAGTTGCTCTTCTGGCGTTATCGCTTGTTCAGCCGGGCTGGTTGGAGGCCCTCTCGGTCGCCTATGTCATGGCTGCTCAGGCACTCTCGGGAGTCGCCAAGGATCTCACCAAGATGAGCTCGAAAAGCGCGGTCAAGTTGCTGATTCCCGCCCTCGAGAGCCGAGAGGCTGAGAATCGTGCCCTCTTCAAATGGGTTGCAGTTCTCACGGGTTCAAAGAATGCGCTCAAGGGTGTGGGATTTCTTCTCGGAGGCGTACTGCTAGGGTGGGTTGGTTTCCAGTGGACCCTCTGGATGATGGCCGGGGCGCTCTTTGTTGTCCTGCTGAGCGGCATACTGACCATGCGACAGGATCTCGGTAGATCGAAAGCAAAGGTCAAATTCAAGCAGCTCTTTTCCAAGAGCCGGGAGGTGAATTATTTGTCGTTTGCCCGGTTCTTCCTCTTTGGCTCTCGAGACATCTGGTTTGTGGTGGGACTACCGGTGTTTCTCAAGGAAACTTTGAATTGGAGCTTTGCCGCAGTGGGGTCTTTCATGGCGGCCTGGGTTATCGGCTACGGTCTGATACAGGCAGGGGCGCCCGCACTCTTGCGGCATGGGGGGGCTGGTTCTGCGCTCAGGTGGGTGGGAATCCTTGCGGCCGTGACAGGATTTCTGGCCTTAGCGGTGGAGCTTGAATTCCATCTGGGAATCGTAGTTTTAGCAGGTCTGGCCCTCTTCGGTATGGTCTTTGCGGTGAATTCGGCAATCCACTCCTATTTGATTCTGGCCTACACCGACTCGGACGACGTAGCCCTGAATGTTGGCTTCTATTACATGGCGAATGCAGGAGGTCGTCTAATTGGAACCCTTCTCTCCGGGGTGATTTACCTTTTCCACGGTCTTTCGGGCTGCTTGTGGGTCAGCACCGGATTCGTGGTGGTGGCGACTGCCCTCACCGGGTTGCTCCCAAGGCAGGCAAAGTCGGAGGCTCTACTTGCGGCGGCCGATAAATGAAAAGGGCGGCGAAGTTGTGAGACTCCACCGCCCTGAAAAAATGTTGGGCCTAGTTAGCGCTGATGCTGACGTTGTCGATCGAGATACCACTGAAGGCATCCGGGCTGCTATCGCTCTGGAAGTTGAATTCAATCAGAATGGTTTCCCCAAGTGCTGCCCCATCAACCGGAATCTCAATCGAGGTCCATTCGGTATCGAAGACCGTCATGTCTATATTGGCCGGATCTCCCAGCAGGGTCGCGTCATCAGCTCGGAGAAATCTGACGGTGACGATATCTCCGAACCCATCTGCATCGCGGAAGACGTCGAGGTTCACTTGCGCTCCGGGTAAACCTGAGAGATCAATGGCGGGAGACCGCAGAGAGATATTGGAATCCGGCCCATAGTCTCCGAGGTTTGTGCTCCAGGCGTTCGCAGAGTCATCGGCACCCGCGCTAGGTCCGGTAGAGGCCTCCGGTCGACCCAGCTCCCACTGGGTGGCTCCATTCTCGTCATTCACGAAGGTCGTCCAACCTTCAGCTCCTGATTCAAAATCATCCGAGAACAGGGAGGGTGCTGGCGATGCCAGAAGATGGTAGAGCCGAGATGCATCAGCCGGTCTGGCAATGCTGTGTCGATTAAGAGGTAAGGCCGCAGACAGGCCCTGCAGCCCCTCGACAGGTTCCCAGCTCGTAGGAGGACCATCATTTGCGGGGTCGGTCGAGCTCACTACGGTATACACCTCAGACGCGAAACTATTCCATGTGAAGTCAATGGTCCCGCCGTCATCACCATTGGCAACTGCGAAATTGTGCACATCCTCTGTTTCGATGAGAGCCCCGATTGGGTTAACTGGAGGACTTCCATTCTCGGTGTCCCCAAGAGCCACAATTCCTTCGATGCCGGGGCCACTGATGCCGACGTCATACCAGTCGAGACCGGTCTGCTCGCCGAACACGTTGTCGAATGGGAAGACACCAGGAACGGTAACCGTGAAGGCGGTGGCCTGGTTTTGCGGGCAGCAGCTGTGCTGCGCAACCACCTGCCCGTCGGCGGTGTCCATGATGAAGTAGTTGGTATCATCTCCACCAAGGTGGATATTGTAGGTGCCTGGGGAAAAGCTCGACATGTCGAGGTATCCATTGATCCGGACCGTGAAGTTTTCACCGCCACCGTCCAGAAAGGCGTCGTTCCGGGTAGAGATGGTGCTTCCGTCTGGACCGTGACTTGCCCACGGGACAATCGCGTCAAACGAACTCAGTGGAGCGGGTTCGCCAGAGACATGAGCGTTGTAGTTGCCCTCAGGCTGGCCGTTGAGGATCACTCCAGCAGGATAGTGGTTCTCCTGATAGTTGAGCCCCGGTTGAGTCTGGTCGGGTGCGTAGGAACCGGGAACGAACTCGTTGATCGGAATGAAGGAGGGCTGTACGACTGGCGTCTCAGGGATGCTGTTCGGATCACTCGGATCGGTGTTCTGGGCGACTTCAAAGGCATCACCGGCACCGTCACCATCGGTATCGGCAAGGGTTGGGTCAGTTCCCGTGTCATTTGCATCTACTAGAATACCAGTTCCCGTTTCGACTCCGTCCAGCAGTCCATCACCATCGGTGTCATTCGAGAGTGGGTCAGTTCCCGCCGTGAGCTCTGCTCCGTCAAGAAGTCCGTCATCGTCGGAGTCATCGTCCTGAGGATTCGTCCCTGCCGCAAACTCCTCGCTGAGGGAGGCTCCATCGTCATCGAAGTCTGAGTCAGAGTCATCCACATTGGGATCCAGAGTCAGGGCGATGGCGCCGCTGACACTGAAAGTGAACCATAAAATTTCTTCACCTCCTCCCGTTGCAGTGGCCTCAATCGGTGCAGCGGCATCGAAAGCACCTTGCCTGACATTGACGGTGAGACCCTGTGGCGGAATTGCGGCTCCGCCCTCTACCGAGAATCCGCCCGCAAAGGAAGTGTTCTCAGCTCCTCCTGCCACGTAGTAGATGCCCTCTGCAAGGTCACTGGAAATCACGCTTTGAAGTCCGAGCACACTGTCGTCATTGCTGTCCAGCAGGTCCCCACCAGCATTCCAGAGTCCGAGATTGGTATCGGCAAGCTCTGATCCTTCAGTGTCCAGACTGAGAATACCCGTCAAGAAGGATCCCAGCGGAATGGCTGTTTCGGGGCTTTCACCTGATGGCCTGGGACTAGGCTCAGCGAGAGTGAAAGTGAACCAGATGAATCCTCTCTGAATGCTCCCGGTGGTGGTCGCTTCCACACGAGTGGCTAGATCGAATGCCCCCCGTCTGATGTTGAGAGTGAAGGGATCGGAGTTGGAGGGACCGGACATACTGAAAGCAGGACCAAAGGTGGAGTTGTAGGCTCCACCCGCGACGTAATAAGTGCCGACAGGAAGTTCGCTCGAGATAACGCTCCGGAGACCGAGGACACTGTCGTCATTATCCACAAGGAGAGTGCCGTTGGCATCCCAGAGCCCGAGCTCGGTGTCGTTGACGACCGATCCATCCGTGTCGAGGCTGATCGTTCCTGGGCGAAAATCTCCCAGAGGAATTGCAAGCTCGGGACTTTCACCGGTGCGCTCGTTTTCAAAGATGCCGTTCAGGAGTAGTTCTTCAGAGTCTGTCAAGGTGTCTCCGTCGGAGTCGATGGCATGGGGGCTGGTGCCCGTGTTGCTGAGATTGACAAATTCCCCGGTTGCGGTCTCGACCGCGTCCAGCAGTCGGTCGCCATCGGTATCGGGATTAAAAGGGTCTGTGCCTGTGTCGGACGCGCTGACAAAGATGCCAGTATTAGTCTCCGCTCCGTCCGGTAAACCATCCTCGTCAGTATCCGGGTTAGTTGGGTCAGTCCCGATAGTGAATTCCTCCAAATCGGTTGATCCATCTCCATCGAAATCGGATGTCCCGCTTAGCTGACTGAGGTCGGTGACCGAAGGCCAAGACAATTCCCATGGATCGAGCAGACCATCCTGATCACTGTCATTCGCATTTTGCGCGATAGGATACACGGCAGGGCTTCCATTCTCGGTATCACCCAGAGCGACGATTCCATCAATTCCGGGCCCGCTGATTCCTATTTGATACCACAAAGAAACACCGTCGTTTTCGGAACTGCCGAAGACATTATCAAAGGGAAAGATGCCCGGAGAGGTAATGGTGAACTCAGTAGCCTGATTGTCAGTGCTACAGCAGCCGTGCTGAGCCGTCACCTGACCGTCTCCGGTGTCCATGATGAAATAGTTACGGCCACCAGCACCCAGATGAATGCTGTAGGTTCCGAGTGGAACCAGAGACATATCGAGGAATCCGTTGACGCGGACGGTGAAGGGTTGAGTGCCTCCGTCAACCCAAGGGAGAGTACTTTCGGAAATCACGGTGCCGCCTTCGCCATGACTGGCAAAAGGCTCCACCGCCTGCGTGGAGCTCTGCGGAACGAGCTCTCCCGTGACATGGATATTGTAAAAGTTCTGGGAAAGACCGGTGAGCTCGCCAGCGAGGTAGTGGTTCTCCTCGTAGTTCAGCCCAGGCTGATCAAGATCAGGACCATACGCGTTGGGAGCGATTTCATTGATCGGGATGAAGGAGGGCTGAATCAACGGGGTGTCCGGTGTGCTTGTCGGATCATTGGGGTCTGTATTCTCGGTAACTTCGAGGCTGTCAGAAGCTCCGTCGCCATCTGTATCGATCAGAAGTGGATCGGTGCCTGGGTTGTCAGCACTCACAAAGATCCCCGTCGCGCTTTCCTGTGCATCCTGAAGTCCGTCTCCATCAGTATCAGGGTTGAGGGGATCGGTGCCTGCGCTGATTTCAGGGCCGTCAAGAAGCCGGTCGTCGTCAGAATCGTTGTCGGTATAATCGGTTCCGGCGGAGATCTCCTCGCTGAGGGATAAGCCGTCGAAATCGAAGTCGCTGGCGGAGTCGTCGAGGTTTGGGTCGTAGGCAGGCGCCCCCGGACTGCGCTCGAAGGTGAACCAGACAACCCCTCCGGCCGCATTTCCTGTCGCTGAGGTAAGGACAGGATTGTCCACCAAGAACTCACCGATGGGACCAGACTGTCGTACATTCACGGTGATCTCTCCAGCGGAGGGACCGGTAGCAATAAAGCTCTCTCCAAACGTCATGTTGTAGGCTCCGCCTGCGATGTAGTAGGTGCCTGGTGCCAGATCCCCACCAATAACGCTCAGGAGACCGAGGTCGCTATCGTCGTTGCTTTCCAGAAGAGCTCCATCGAAAGCATAGAGACCAAGTTCGGTATCGGAGATTTCAGATCCCTCGCTGTCGAAGGTGATGCCGCTTCTCTCGAAGACGCCGAGAGGAATGGCAAGAGCTGGGCTTTCGCCACTGAATTCGGGCGTTGGGGGCTCTGGAGCTGGCACTTCGAGTTTGAACCAGACCGCGCCGCTTCCGTTCTCTCCCTTGAAGGAAGAGATGAGAGGGGCGTCAGCATCGAAAGCTCCCGATCTCACATTGACCGTAATCGAACCTGCTCCTGCCGGGGCGGTGACAGTAAAGTCCGTCGAAAAGGC
>CEQX01051147.1_pt1 | contig 15510 bp, 7 predicted proteins | sample 356261 | NCBI WGS metagenome assembly CEQX01 (sample SAMEA2621076, study PRJEB7988) | marine metagenome | isolation source: saline water (ENVO:00002010), including | reverse complement strand
AAAATACACTCTGAAAGCGCTCCCGATAATCCTCAGTGGAATTCAAAATCCACCTCTAATAGATCCAACGAAAATGACGCAATCACTTTCTTTAATTATCCAATATCAGCGCCTCTCAATGATGGCGAAAACATTCTTGCCATTCACGGATTGAATGGATCAGCTAACAGCTCAGACTTTTTAGTATCACCAGAAATTAAAGCAAAAAAAACAAACATCGAAACTCCGGAATACGGTTATTTTCTATCCCCTTCTCCAAACTCAATAAACAAGACGATAATCAAAGGATTAGTTAAAGACACCAAGTTTAGTGTTAATAGGGGCTTCTATGAAAAGGCTTTCGAACTCGAAATAAGCACAAAGACTGAAAATGCACAAATTAGGTATACTCTAGACGGTTCACCTCCATCTGAAACGAAAGGAGAAATATACTCTAATCCAATAACTATCAATAAGACTACAGTAGTTAGAGCAATAGCATACAAACCAGGTTACTCGTCTACTAATATTGACACGAATACATATGTCTTTGCCGAAGAGGTTATTCAGCAAAGGAATATGAGTAATAGCATAACCGAAAATGCTAGATACAAGCCACTAATGGTTGATGCCTTAAAAGGAATCCCTTCTATCTCTCTTTCTTTGGAATCTCCGAGCCGACTTAATACAGAAGATGAAAAACCTCTATCAATAGAAATGATTTTTCCGGATGGTAAAAAAGGATTTCAAGAGAATGCTGGTGTAACTCATTACGGTGGTTATTTTACGAACTTCTCCAAGAAGTCATTTAGAATATATTTCCGTGGCGAGTATGGAACCACTAAACTTAGATTCCCAATCTTCGATGGGTTCGAATATGAAAATCCTCCTGCTCAGGAATTTGATAGCATCAATTTACGATCTGGTTCTCATGACATGATTGATAGAGGAGCCTACATGTCCAACCGCTTTACAGATGACAGCATGCTCGAAATGGGAAATATAGCACCCCACGGAAGATTCGTACACGTTTACATTAACAGCGAATATTGGGGAATGTATCATTTAAGAGAGCGATGGAATGCTTCGATGGCATCAGAATACTTTGGAGGGAGTAAAGAAGACTATGAAGCCATTAATGCAAACAACACCGGGAATGAATTTCTACAAGGTGTCGTGTTTGATGGAAGTGGAAAATATTGGGGTGAGACAAGGAATTTAATTAATGGAAACTCCCCATTCTCAAATGCTTCAAATCACATGGATATTCCGAACATGATAGATTTCATGTTACTATGGACATCTGGCAACTCTGAATCGGAGTTTAGAAGCGTAGGATCAGTCCCACTGGGAGTCCCCTTCAAATTCTTTATGAAGGACGCAGATGGTTTTCTCAGATCACCCAATCATCAAGTCACTCACAATGGCCCTTTAAATGCCATGACTAGGCTTCGTAGAGAAGGCGACACTGATTTTGAAACTCTTTTAGCAGACCGTATCCATAAACATTTTTTTAATGATGGAGCAATGACACCTCAAAGCTTAACCTCCAGACTCCAGAAAAGAGTCGATGAAGTCAAAGTACCCTTCCTTGCAGAAGCCGCAAGGTGGACAAATGTGAGAGGAGGAAGGTCTAACCATTCTCCAACTTCTTGGGAGTCTTATCAAAACAATCTATTGAATAATCAATTGCCAAATTTAACGAAAAACATGATGGCAAAATTTAGATCTGCCGGAATGTACCCTTCCCTCATCGCTCCCGTTTTTAGCCAACATGGAGGCTCTTTACCTCAAGGAGGAGGAATAACAATGAGCACAAACACATTCCAAATAAAATACACCACTGATGGCAGTGATCCCCGACTATCCGGTGGCAGTATCAACCCTAATTCAATATCAGCGTCATTTTCAAACGAAGCACCCACTCCAAAAGATTTTATAAGTACTGGATATCAATGGAACTACCTTGATGATGGCTCTGATCCTGGACCTACTTGGCACCAACAAGACTATGACGATTCCTTATGGTCGTCAGGCCCATCCGAACTCGGCTATAAAGAAGGCGATGAAGCAACCGTAGTTAATTTCATAGATTCAGATCCAGCACCAGGCACACAGCGAAATGCCACGACCTATTTCCGCACAACTGTAGAATTAGATAAACCTGGAGCTTATTCATTTTTTCTTATCAGATTGAAGTATGATGACGCTGCCGCAGTCTACGCGAATGGCAAAGAAGTAATAAGAACCGACAACCTTCCTGTTGATGCAAAATATGATACCTTCGCAAGTTCAGGAACTCCTAATGAAAGAAAATATTACGAATATGAAATACCAAGTTCTAACTTTGTTGATGGTCAAAATCATATTGCAGTAGAAATACATAACTCTTCACCAAGCAGCTCAGACATCAGCTTTGATATGTTTTTAAGGGGTGAAGTGGATACCAGTAATGGAGACCGAATCACTCAACCTATAATCTTACAAGAACCTGTACAGATAAGAGCTAGAGCTTATAACCCTTCAAACAAGGAATGGAGCGCCCTCAATGAGGCTTATTTCTCGATCGGCTCAGTTAAAGCTAATTCTAGTAATCTCGCCATATCCGAATTGCATTATCATCCCGCGGAAGCTGAAACTCAGGAAGAATTAAATTTTTCTAAGGATAGGGATGACTATGAATTCATTGAGTTTTTAAACACATCTTCAACACCGGTTGAATTAACTGACCTTTACTTCAAGGACGGTATCAATTTTCGCTTTGAGCCAAATACAATTATTAATGCCAACCAGAGAGCAGTGATCGTAAGAGATCTCGAAGCTTTTAAAATTCGATATGGCGCCAATTCAGGAATTAATATTCTAGGTCAATATTCCGGTCGTTTATCTAATGATGGAGAAACTATCATTCTCGCATCTAAGGGGGCTGAAGATCTCATTGAATTTACGTATAACGACCAAACACCATGGTCAACTGGCGCCGATGGTAATGGCCCCTCCCTAGTTTTCTCAGGCAACGATGCGAACAACCCAAGTGATTGGAAAACCAACGCTGTTAATGGAGGAAATCCAGGATTTCCAGACACGTTAACTTCATCTAATTTTGAATCATGGAAAATCGCTAATGATATAAATGATATTCTTGGTGACGATGACAAAGATGGAATTCAAAACCTTGCTGAGTATGCATTTAGAACTAACCCGAAGTCAAAGTCATCACAAAATACACCAAAAGCATCAACCGTTCGTTTATTGGATAAAGACTATTTGGAAGTTCAATACAGAAAAAACATTGATGCCGATGACATTTCAATAACCATTCAAAGTAGCAACGACCTAATTAATTGGGAGAACGCTACACTTGAATTAGTCAAAGAAGTATTAATCGCTGAAGATGGCATTAAAGTAATGACATTCCGTTCCCAAACAGCAATCACAGAAAATTCATCAAATTACTTTAGATTTAAAGTTAGCCTCTAAACTTTAATTTTAATTTCGCTCAAAAATTGATCGGATATATTTTTCATTAGGTGGAAACGTAAACCAAGTTCCCTTCATCAGAGGGGCTTTATGCCATCTTTCAATATCTTGCATCGAAAGTATTTCTACTAAGTCTTGAGATGTTACCCCCTCCATGGTTGATCTGAACAGAGCAATACAATTTCCACTAGCATCAACTAATAACGAGAATGGAGAACTTATTTTCTCATGCTTCTCAAATACTTTCATAAACCACTTTCTAATCCCTTCAATTGACTGTTCATCAATGAACCCCCAACTTCCCTCGTATTTAGCCTTATCAATGACTTCATAGGCAAGCCCCGCATCATCAATTCCATCAATTGATAGAGGTAAAAAATTTATCCCTTTCTTTTTAAATTCATGATGAAATTTCATGATGAAATTTATACCCTCAACAGACTTAGCTTCTCTACCACTCCATAAATTTAAGATCATAGACTCTCCCTCAGGTTCTAGAACTTTTATACTCGCATCAGCAGATCTATATGAAATTTTAGGCAAAGGAAACTTAATCGGAAAGATAACACGATTTGGAAAATATTGTTTTTCTTCTGCATTATCACTAAGGCCATCTAATTGAACTTGGTTAGGAGAATCGACTCTTTGAGAAACGCCTGAACCCTCAACAAGCAAATAGCGTCCACCTCTATCCAATCCGGTAAACACCTCACTATCACCTCCGGGCCAATAAACAGTGGCTTTTTTGGGAACTTCGCCTGAACTCAAACCAAAGTGAGCCCATTTTGTAGACTGAGATAAAAACATTTCTCCAGCCTTAATTGACCTCATAATCATGCGACTCTCTAACTCTAATTCAACCCTTGATCCAATAGCATCTCGATTGCAATTAATTCCTCTAAGCCTAATCGACAAAGATTCAGGGGAATTGGTGAAATTATTTTTAATTACCCTCACTCTAGGGGCATCTCGGTTCCGATAAATTATGTCAATATCACCATCACGATCCCAATCTGTAAGCCCTATACCTCTACCATCATTCTTAAAATCCAACCCACTGACATATGATAGATCAACAAAATTATCACCTCTTAAATTGAGATAAAAACAATTCCTTTCATCACCACTCCATGATCGTCCCTTTCGCACAGAATCAATGACAGAACTCCAGGAATTTGAATATTCTCTCACATAATTTTGATCCATTCTAATTGAAGGACTTGACGAAACGACCGTACGCCAAAAAGTACTTCACAAGTCTGGATCTCTTTTCCACCCAGTCATGTAACCATTGGCAATTAAAACATCCTCCCACCCATCATTATTTAAATCAACCAAACCTGAACTCCAAGCCCACCTACCCATCGAAATAGGATAATCTTTCAGATAAGGAAAAAATTTCTTGTTACCTCCCATGAATAGGGAGTTGCCTTTTGCGAAATACTTTATTGCTTTAATAGCACTCTCATCTTGATGTGGAGCAAAAATATCTTGTGCTGAAATTCTAAGACCCGCCGAGGAAAACATGTTTCCGACATAAAGATCAAAATTCGTATCATTATTTAAATCACCCCAAGAAACTGACATCCCAGCCCCAGGGTCATCAATTCCTAAATCACTCGCAATATCGACAAATTTTCCATCATCATTCCGATACATAGAATTGGCACCAAAATCATTTGCCACATATAAATCTGGATCACCATCCTTATCAAAATCTTCCCATGAAGAGGCAAAACTCCACCGATTATTATTTATATTTAATCCCACATCATTCGTAACATCTGAGAAATGAAAATTTCCATGATTCTTAATTAAAACATTACTCCCTCCATTACTAGCGGCATAAAAAGGAAGAGGAACCCGCTCTCCAAAGCCTCTCAGATTTGTATCTCTGTCGCCCTCACCATAAACACAGACATAAACATCTAATTTTCCGTCAGAGTCAAAGTCTGCAGAGCTCATTGAGAAAGGATACTGTGCATTTGGAAAACCACCTTTCGCCTTGAATTTACCCTCACCATTATTCTCACAAAAAACCACCATAGCTATAGTAGCGATAACGAGATCTTGATCACCATCGTTATCCAAATCTAGAAAAAGTGAAGATCTAGAGTCCTCAAACCAATCCAATCCAAATTCAGCAGAAACCTCTTTAGCGCTCCCATCCTCCTGTTGAAGATACAGCCTATTGGGAAGACTTCCTGCATCACATATAAATAAATCATCTCTTCCATCTCCGTTAGCATCTCCAATGGATAACCCATTATGCCCGGTTAAAGCCAAATCTCCTACTGTTGTTATTTGCCCAGCCCAATCAGAAATACTTTTATTAAACTGAATATCAAAATTTGGATTACCTCCAAGTATTTTTGATGTCACATCTTTGAAATATTCAGCTTTCGCTGACCTGACTTCAGTGTAACCATCTCTACTGAAGGATAATAACCTCAACCCAAGAAGCTCATCATACCTCCATTCACAGTGCCAGATGGCATGAGCTTCTAAATCCGGTCCAAAGTAGTCGACTAAATGCTCAGATGTAATCACACCTTCATCTCGAGCAAGAGTAATAGTCTTAACATTTACTCCAACATCAAATACTTCTGAAGCTGATTTTAATGATGAAATAAAATCTGATTTATCTAATCTCTTGCCCTCTTCGGATTCACCCCATACTGAAATCGTCGCACTAATTTTATCCTCTCTCTTAGGCTCCTTACAATAAACCGAAACACCCTCAAATTCAGCATCAATGAATTGTGAATTTAAACCCTTTGTATTAAAAAAGTTTTTAAGTATAGCCTCTACTTGTAAACCGATCTTTTCACTTTTCCACAAGGGTTCAACTTCATTCTTGGAGTCACTATCTGAGGAAATATTATTTTCTTTTTTCTCTTTGGGGATTTCAACAGGCTTATCTTTACGAATAATTTGTAGAGACACCAATTCATTAAGGGGGGCTACTTCAGAAAAATTATTTTTCTTTTTACTGCATCCGTAGAAAATAAAAACTGGAAGAAGGATTGCAAATATAGTCCCTCTGTTCACCTTGAATATTCTATCTAGTATTCTAGGTTTAAAGCTTTGGAGAATTCCATGCAGGAATTCCTTTACCCGCTAACTGTTCTTTATACCATACATGATAAGGCTTAACTTTAGACATAGGAACTTTTTCATTAACCATTAAAGGCCTGGCCTTATTCCAAAATTCTTCATAGGCCTTTCTCATCATATTAACTACTTCAGGATTAGCTTTTGATATATCAACTTTTTGACTTGGGTCGCTTATCATATCAAAAAGATTTTGGCCTACTAAACGATATCTTTGGTTTCTTACTGAAAAGTTTTTCCACATATGGTCACTAGGTTCTGAGCCAGTCTTCCACCTTGCCTTTTGAGTGAAAAGAAACCGATCTTCCCAATCAGCCTCAGGGTCAGCAATCAACTTTAATAAACTTCTACCCTCTACTTGTTTAGAAAGTTTTGTATCTAATTTCAATCCAGCGAGATCCGCGAAAGTAGGAAATATATCAATGTGTGCAGCTATTCTTTTAACATCTTTACCTTCTTTAATTTTGCCTAGCCAACGAACAAAGAATGGAACTCTGACACTCCCCTCATCAACTCCTCCTTTAAGACCTTTTTGACCTGCATTGAAAAAAGGATACCCTTTGGCCACTTCTTTACCTGGGCGTCCACTTCCTCCGCCAGTCATACCGTTATCTGACATAAATATCAACAGTGTGTTATTATCTAAACCCCACTCAGATAATTTATTTGTTAACAAACCAACATTCTCATCAATGTTTTCAATCATCCCATAAAATCCTGCCTGAGTTCCTCCAAAACCTAAATCTTTCAATTTATTTGTATTACTTGGTGGAGCAATAAATGGACCGTGCGGAGCATTAGTTGTGATGTATGCAAAAAATGGCTTACTACTTTCTTTGACTTCTTTAATCCAACCTAATGCGGCATTAAAGAAAATATTCGTGCAATAACCTTTGGTCTTAACGAACTTTCCGTTGTGTCTAATAACTGGGTCAAAATACTTATTTCCAGGGGCATCAGCACAACTACAGGCGTAAGCTTGCCCTATACCTCCTGCTCCGTGGATAAAAACCTCATTGAATCCTCTATTTTCGGGCTGATAAAACTTCTCATCACCCAAGTGCCATTTACCAAAAATACCAGTTTGATAATTCACAGAGCTCAATCCTTGAGCAATCGTATAAGTACTGAGCGCCATTCTTTCTCTTTCTAGTATAGTATGTGTCACTCCATTTTTGAGAGGATGCCTGCCACTCATAATAGCCGCTCGCGTTGGTGAGCATGTTGGGCTCACTAGAAACCTGTCGAACCTTGTACTTTGAGAGTAAAGTTTATCCAGATTTGGTGTCTCTATCCAAGGATGACCATGCGCACCGACTGGTCCATATCCTTGATCGTCGGTAATTATCAAAATAATGTTAGGCCGAGAACCACTGAGTGATTCAGCTTTGGCGCTAAGACCAAAAATAATAAACAAAAACGAAAATATTAATTTTAACTTAATCATACTTAATCAACTTTTAAACGATACTTACCTCCTGGCTTCCTTAAACTAACATTTTCTCCAAATGTTTTTCTTAGATTTCCTGTTTTAAGAGTTTCATCCAAAGGCCCTTTATCAACAAATTGACCATCACCTAAAAGAGCCACATGGGTAATGGATGGAATGATCTCTTCAACATGATGAGTTACAAAAACTAGAGTTGGCGCTCCTTTTTTTCTTGAAGCCAATCTATCAACAAAATCTAGAAAATCTCCTCTAGCGACTGGATCAAGCCCCGCACACGGTTCGTCAAGAATCAGAAGTTTAGGCTTGCACATTAACGCCCTACCAACAAGTGTCCGCTGCCTCTCACCTTGAGAAATTACACCCCAAGGGCGATTTCTGAGATGTTCAACTTCAACTTTTTTTAGCGCTCTCTTTGCAGCCTTTCTATCCTCTCTTGGAATCTTTCCCCAATGGTTAATCATTGCATTCTTTCCACTTAAAACGACTTCAAAAACAGTTTCCGATGGGTCAATTTTCTGCGCAATACTAGCACTAATAACACCAATTCTTTTTCTAAGATCACTCCACGCAACATCTTCTTCACCCACTATAACATCACCTTTAGTCGGAGTAACATATCCAGCCATCGACATTAAAAGTGTAGTTTTCCCAGATCCATTTGATCCAAGAAGAACCCATTGTTCACCTCGTTGGATTTTCCAATCAACTTTTTTCAAAACGACCTTATCATACCTAACAGTAAGACCTTTAATTTCGACAACAGGTTTAGGCTCCTTGTTCTTTTTTTTCTTTTTGGATTTCTTTTCAGCCATAACTCTTACCTGTAATTTTAAACCATTATTATCAAGATCTACAGCAAATGGTTCAAACAAGAAAACTTTAACATTTGTTAAGATTTGTTAACATTTTTTCAGAGATTACAAATCCTCATAGAATAATTGTTTTAAACTTAGCCAATAATACATTCAACAATATCCAGTATTACCACATCTTCTTATCTCCAACCCTTGGCTAAGACAGTCTCTTATTATTTTTATATAATGCTAAACGGAACAATTTAATTAAGATGCATAAACTAAAAACCAAAAATGCCGAAAAGGTAAAAATTACAAATTTTATATATAATTTAGGGTCAGTTTCGGCATATCTCGAATATTCTTCATAACCACCATATAAAGAGTAGAATAAAACAAGAAACAGCAATAGAACACTGCAGTTAAAAGCAAGCTTAGAAGGGTGATACCTTACGGGAATACGTTTCGCCGCAAGCATGAGTCCAGCCATTACTGCGAAAGATAAAATCAACCCCAAAGTAAACCATATTACTTGAGTATATAAACCACCCCATACACCAAAATGGATAGGGTCTGCAATATCACTTATTATCTTATGATAGTTAGTGTCAACGGTTCTATATATAGATCTTAAATTTCCAGTACCATAGTCAAATGCAATAATGTTTGCACGTGATCTTAGAAAAACCCCAAGTCCATCTGTTTTACCATGTATTTGAATCAAATCATTTTTCTTATCTAGTCGAACAGTATCAGGCTTAAAACCATTAATTAAACTTGAAGATACATTCGTGAGGTAATTAATCTTATCGTTTATTCCCCCGTAATCAGAATGATTATCATAACTAAAAGTTGGGTTTATTTTGGTCTTAATTGAAGGTGGAGGTTTGAATATTTCAATGGCATACCAAATACCTGTTAATGCAATAATTAATGCGAAAACCCATGACCAGTTTGATAATAAAAGATGTGAATTAGAAAAAAGTTTTTTATTATTACGATTTCCTCTCAAATTATATACTAATTTTAAAATCTTTTTTCCTTGAACCCTCACTCCAAGGATTATGACAATTAATAGTGGTATGCCATATAACGAGACAAACAAAATACCTGGACGCCCAGAATTTTGAAAAGTAATAAAAAAGCGTCGATGAAACGATCGGAAAAATCTCTGTACGTTCCAAAAGCTTTCTATGGATTGAACCTCGCCTGATACAGGATTTGAAAAGACCCGATAGGTTTTCTTGTCTATTTTAGAACGAGCATAACTATGAACTGCAAACCCCTTATGCCTAGGAGATTTCATCGTTGTTAATTCATAATCAGAATAAGATTCGTAAAATTTTTTATAAACAAGATCCCAATTCATATCACCAGATTGGGACTTTATATTGGGATTAAACAACCAATCTATTTCATTACTTATGACGGCGAATGAACCGCCTAAGCAAATAACATAAAGCATAGGTCCGAAAATGATTCCAGTCCATGCGTGTAAACGAAAGAAGAGGCTCTTGGAAAGCCCCTTCTTTTTAAGAATTGAAACTAAATTAAATATTTTCAACTAAATTTAAAAATTACCAATATATAACTATATTGTATACTTAATATACCCAACAATTGTGAGTACAATATAAGGTATAGATTAGCTGCAGGCCTAAGACCCACCTGATTTACAAGTAGCGTTCAGCACCTATCAAATTTTAGCGAACCTGCTTAGCTAATAATATCATGAATCACGTGTCCATGAACATCAGTAAGCCTCATATCTCTTCCGCTAAATCGATAAGTACTCTTCTCATGGTCCACTCCAAGAAGGTGAAGCATTGTGGCATGTAAATCATGAATTTCGGATTTACCCTCTGTCACGTGATAGCCAAACTGATCCGTCTTACCATAGACAGTTCCACCCTTAATCCCTCCTCCCGCCATCCACATTGAAAAGGCAAACGGGTGATGATCTCTTCCATTACCTCCTTGAGCGAAAGGAGTTCTTCCAAATTCACCTGACCATACTACTAAAGTTTCTTCAAGCATACCCTTTTGATCCAAATCCTCAAGCAAAGCAGCTATAGGTTGATCGACTGCTCTAGCATTATCTTCATGATTTCGCTTAAGATTACCGTGCGCGTCCCATCTATCATGCCCACAATTTGGACAGGTTAATTCTATAAATCTAACTCCCCTCTCAACAAGGCGTCGTGCCATTAAGCATTCAGCAGCAAAGATCTTTGTCTTATCATACTTATGATTAATTCCATACATCTCTTTAACAGCTTCAGGCTCTCCAGATAAATCGACGAGGTCAGGCACTGAACTCTGCATCCTAAATGCCATTTCGTAATTTTTGATTGCTGATTCGATAGCATCTTGCGGGCCTGTTTCTCCCAAAACCTGTTTATCTAGACTAGTTAATAAGTCCATTTTCTTTTTCTGCTGAGAAACATCTTTCTCTTTTCTATTTATATTAGCTACAGGTGCAGATTGTGGTTTAAAGACAGAACCCTGATAAGCCGCTGGCAAGAATCCACTATTAAAATTATCCAATCCTCCAGGAGGAGTAAGCCCACCATTGACCACTACAAAACCTGGTAAATTCTCACTTTCACTGCCTAGCCCATAAGTTACCCAGGCACCCATACTTGGTCTACCCTGAAGACCACTACCCGTATGTAAAAAGTAATTTGCATTAGTATGTTCGGAAAACTTAGATGTCATGGACCTCACGACAGCAAGCTTATCAGCATGCTTAGCAACGTTAGGAAATAGGTCACTTATTGGAATTCCACTTTGACCATATTCTTTAAATCCCCAGGGACTCGCCAAAATCTTACCATTATTATTAAATTGCGTAGGGGCAACCTTAAAGAATTGCGAAGGATCCTTTCCATTATGTTTAGTCAAAGCAGGTTTTGGGTCAAAAGAATCAACGTGTGATACACCACCGTCCATATACAAAAATATTATACTTTTGGCCTTTGCTTCGTGATGTGTTCCGATAATCCCTTTGCCGGACGACGCACCCAATGGATTAGTCAGTAATGAATTCAATGCAAATGCACCAAATCCGATTCCAGATCCCTTTAGTAGATCTCTTCTAGTTAATGGCTGTGGTCTAAATCTGTTACAGTGCATAATATGATTTACCTAAGAAATATGAATTCCTTCGTGTTAAAAAGTACATGAGCAAAATCGGTAAGGACACTTAATTCAGGTTTTTCTCCTAGAAATTCCTTAGCCACTTTCAATTCTTTCTCACTGGGGGGGCGTGATAATGACTCATAGTACATCTGCGATATAATTTCCTGAACTGACTGCTTATTTAGCTGAATTCTCTTTGCCCATATAGCTGACTGCTCATGAACAAATGGATCATTCATCATTATTAATGCTTGCGCTGGCACGTTTGAAACAGTCCTGCGCCCCATTGTACTAAAGGGAGAAGGCATATCAAAAGCCAACATCATTGGAGATAAGAAATTTCTTTTGATTGATATATAGATACTTCTCTTGCCACTACCATCTAGTGGCCCTCCCCTTGGACGACCCCTACCTGTCATAAAATCAGTAACGTGCACTGGGACTGAACCGTTATGAAAAATATTAGCGTCTAGCCTACCCGAAACTTTAAGTATACTATCTCTTATAACTTCAGATTGAATTCTTCTCAAATTGGCTCTGTGGAGGAGAATGTTTTCTGGATCTACCTCATTAGCTGTTAAAACGGTAGCACTAGATTGTTGATAAACTTTTGTCATCATTAATTTTTTTATCATTTTCTTAATTGACCAACCTTCCTTTATGAAAGAGTCGGCAAGATAATCAAGCAGAGGAAGATCGGTCGGAGGTTGTCCAAGCACACCAAAATCATCAGTTGAAGGAACGATACCTCTACCAAAAAGATGGTGCCATAACCTATTAACTATAACCCTTGAAGTAAGAGGGTTCGCAGGGTCAATCACTTGCTCCGCTAATTTAAGTCTTCCGCTTCCTTTATCTGGAGTTTTAACTTTTTCTCCTCCCAAAGCAGTTAAAAATCTTCGAGACACTTCATCACCGAGTCGCTCATGATTCCCACGGAGAAAAACAAATTCATTTTCACCGGTACCATCAACCAAACCCTGAACCCTTTTAGGAGAAGGAATCGCATTTAAAATTTCTGAAATTCTGTTTTTCTCCTCCACTAAACTTAAAGCCGAATCTAATTCGCTTAACCCACACCTGATTCCCCAAGCTAAAATCTTCTTTGCATCTTCGTCCATTTCCGAGGGCGCCATTTCGATCGATTTTTTCAATATCCATCCGTAGGCTATCGCTAGATCTTTTATAGACTTAATCTTTTCATTAGATGCAATTTTGAAAGCAATTCCAGATGCCTCAGGCTTTGGATGCCCTCCATTTGAAAACCATATTTCATCAATATCAAAATAGCCTTCTCCATGGTCAATAAATTCCAAATGAGCTTTATGTCCTTTATACATTTTTATGTCCCTACCTTGAGATATCCAATTATTGTTACCATCAGTATTAGGATCATTAACTCTGGTCCCACCGAAGAGCAGTCCATTGTAAGGTTCCATATAATAGCCATCTATTATTAATCTTATCTGCAGTCCACCTTTCTTTGCAGCTAGGCGATGATGTATTTGATTATGGTTCAATGTAAAAGTTGGAGATCTTAAAACTCCATGAAGCTTTGCTCCAAACATCCCACCATTAGCTCTCCCAGGAACTGCAAAATCATTCTCAGACAATGACCAATCTCCTGAGGATGAATTAGCATTTGAGAAGGCGTACCCTGAACTAAACCAACCACTCTCATTAAATTCATCACCTGAAAAGTCTGCAAACCTCACACTGTCTTTAGTGGACTCAGTATGCTGATTATGTTGTTCTGCAATCTTTCTAGAAACAACATCCATCTCTTTCTTAAAAAGGCCATCCGTCAACTTGTTAGACTTATCAATAAAATGAGACCATACAAATAGTGGATGCTCAGGCTCCTTAATAGATTGATCTTTCATAACCTCAATCCATTTATCCAATACCTTGGAGGATATTTTATACTCTCTGACAATTGATTCCTTATCCTTACCGGAAGTAATTTCTTTAGATGCGAGAAGATACCTCGCTACAATTTCAGGGGTAAGATTATTCTTAAATGAGTTATATGATTCATTTTCAATCTTGGTCTTTATTTTAGAAATCTCATCGAAGCCTGAAGCGATCTTGTTGTGAGGATCTAGGAAAGCTTCCTGCCTGCGAGAACTTTGAAGATAACCAGCAAGGGCATAATAATCCTTAGTTGATATTGCGTCGAACATATGATCGTGGCACCTCGCACAAGAAACAGTGACACCTAGGAAGGTCTTACTAAATACATCAATCTGGTTATCAACCCTATCTGATTCATTTTCTCTAACATTAGTCGGAGCATGAGTTGCTTCATGAAAGTGCCAAAAACCTGTTCCTATCACAGACTCGTTATATTTTTCATCCTTATTAATTCTAGGTGATTTTATTAAATCACCTGCAATATGCTCTTTAGTAAATTGATTATAGGGAACATCCGAGTTGAAGGCTCGTATCAGGTAATCTCTATAGTCCGTTGCATAAGGTATTGGGTAGTCAAATTCATGCCCACAAGTCTCTGCATAACGAACTAAATCCATCCAATGACGAGCCCAGCGTTCTCCAAAGTGCTCAGAATTGAGCAATCTATCAACTAACTTTTCATAAGCATTCTCTGAATTATCACCTATAAATTCCTCAACCTCTTTTTTACTTGGAGGCATACCAATAAGATCAAAGTAAGCCCTTCTTAAAAGAGCACTCTTATTCGCCTGAGGAGAAGGTTTAAGATTCTTTTTCTCAAGGTTAGATAGAATATGAACATCTACAGGATCGGTAGACCAGTTTTCATCCTTAACCTTTGGTAATGGTAATACTTTAACAGGCTGCCAACACCAATGATCTGACTTTCTCTTTTCAAGATCAAATTCTTTAGGCCCTATACTTTTATTTGTAAGTTCCGGCAATGGTTCTACCGGCCAAGGAGCTCCCATCATCACCCATTTTTCAAGAGCTTTAATCTGATTATCTTTAAGCTTTTTTTTAGGAGGCATCTGAGAATCAGGATCTTTGTACCTCACTGCTTCTATCAGAAGACTTTTATCTAAATCTCCAGCAACTAAAGCCGGACCAGAATCACCACCTGAAAGAATAGTACTTCCATGATCAAGAAATAACCCACCTTTAAGTTTCTTAGCTTTCGTTGAATGGCAATTGTAACAATTTTCTGCCAAGACCGGCCTGATCTCTGACTCAAAAAACTGCCTCTGCTCAGAGGTAATGGGCGCACAGAATAATTTTTCAGCCAACAACGCTGATAATGCACAAAACATTAATATCTTAAAATTCACGGGAAACTGCATCTTTAGATATACTACTTACAAAAGTTTAATATTACGAATCTCTTTGACCAAATAAAAAAATAAGAATTTAGAAATACTCGGAAATTTTATTTTTAAGGAATTCTACGCTGTTTTTTAGCTGTTCTACTCCATCAACACCGTCTTCAATGCTAATCCAACCATCGAATTTAACGCGCTTAAGCTCAGTAAATATAGCATCGTAATCGTTTAACCCTTCGCCTATTTGTCCATGCTTCAACATTTTTGCATAGCCGATAGA
>CEQX01024285.1_pt1 | contig 15535 bp, 9 predicted proteins | sample 356261 | NCBI WGS metagenome assembly CEQX01 (sample SAMEA2621076, study PRJEB7988) | marine metagenome | isolation source: saline water (ENVO:00002010), including | reverse complement strand
GGTCTCGACGATGAGCGAGAATTTCATACCTTACGATTGCATTGATCCATCTTCGGAAATTTGTTCCCTCTTCGAATTCAGTTCGTTTTTCCCAGGCGATTAGGTTCGCACGCTGAAGGATGTCTACGGTTGTTGCACCACATAAAACGACAGACCGGATAACTCGACGCAGTCGATTTTGCTCAGAAGCAAGAATTTCAGCGAAATAGTCGTCTGCCATGTGCCCTGAAAAAACCTCTTTTGTCATACGTAGACTCCGCACCCGCAATGAACGTTAACGATCTCTGCGAAATGCCCACACACAACACGTTGAACTGCCAAAAACCCCATCACATGTAGCAAACACTTCTCCACCCCTCGCTACTGACAATACTACCGACCATCACCCTCATACGTAATCTGGCCATTTTGAGGGGGCGCAGGCCACGGGTACGTTCCTGGCTCCCATATCTGCTGCTGACCGTGCCGCGCCTTTTCAACATGGGATCGTATTTTTTCTGGAACAGCGACGTTTTCGGTCTGACCATATACGTATGGAAGAGCAGGTTCCATTACTTGAGAAAGTTCTCCGAGCGGAGGTCGCTCAGCCGACAGTGCGAGAATTCTATTCCGCAGCTCTATCACAATTTCAGAATGTGCCTCTGACACATCGTCCTGTTCCCTAGGATCACGTTCCAGATCATAAAGTGCGTCACCAATAAGTTTCCACTGGCCACTTCGTATCGAAGGAAGCCGTACACTTCCAGTAGCCTCGATGAGGATCTCCGTCCGCGGGCTCTTCTTCCCTTTAAGAACAACAGGGCTCATATCCCATCCATCGAGTGCCAGAGAATTGTTTGTCGAACCACCTCCAATGGCAACGAGTGTTGGGAAAAGATCCGTGACATGCATAAGTTCGTTACACCTTGATGCTGGCATGATGACTCCGGGCCACCGAAGCACACAAGGAACACGTATACCACCTTCGAAGGTCGTATTTTTTGTTCCCCGCCAGGGGTGGTTGACCTCTTCGGTAAGTCCGCCATTATCATTTGTAAAGAGAACCAGTGTCTTCTCTGCAATGCCTAGCTGGTCAACCGCTTTCATCATGCGACCAACGGCATCATCTAGGCACTTAATAGCTGCACTCCGCTTATCGAAAACATCCCGGTGCCGTGGAATCTCCTCGAGAGGTCCGTGAATTGCATTAAATGCTACGTAATGAAAAAAAGGTTTTGCTTTGTCCGCATGAACCGTCATGAGTCGAATGGCTTCCTCAGCAATTAGATCTGTTGAATAGCCCGTTTCCAGTACTGGCTGCTGATCACGGTGCCAATCGAAGACGCACAACGGCTGCGGGGCATTATGCGGAATGAGGTATTTGTTGTAATCGATACCCCAGCCGTAATGACCATATTGATGGTCGAATCCACGCGCTAACGGAAGATGTTCCGGCAGCCATTCGCCCAGATGCCACTTTCCAATCATGGCGGTTGTATAACCAGCCTCTTTCAGAGCGTCAGCGAGCGTTCGTTCACATGGGTTGAGCCCATGGATTCGTCGGGTTGGTGTCCCGTCAGGGAGTGTGGCCAACGGTATATCGAGCAGTTCAAGATAATCCGGTTTACCGAAATCCTCACTTCGCCAGTCCATCCATTGGCGGAATGGGTATCGGCCTGTTAACAATGCGCTGCGTGAGGTGGCACATACTGGCGTCATACAAAACTGACTCAGTTGCATACCTTGTTGAGCGAGTTGGTCAATGTTCGGCGTGAGTCTTGCATCACCGCCGTGAAATCCTGGGTCAGCCCAACCGAGATCATCCACCAAAATCAATATGATATTAGGATGCGGAACCTTGCTGAAATCTTCATCTTTTGCATTCACACAACTCGGGCTCATAAGCATCAAGAATAAGATACTTGCGGCCAGCTCCGAGAAACCCAAGACATGGGCTAGATGCTTTTTTCGAATCATAAAACTTCCCTTCGTGTGAACCTCTCGACTTCCTTTTCTACCATGCATCCCGAAACTCTCGATATACTTTCATGAGGGGTTGGACCGAAGATACCCACACGTTCCGCTGACCGTAAATTTTCCGTATCCCGACACACATCAACCAAAACTCTCGAAGAATAGGAACTGTCTCCAAATGTATTGCCTCCGTTGCATTGCCATCTCGATCGTTCTGCTTGCGACAACTGGACGCGCTGCAGACCGCCCAAACATTCTCTACATCATGTCCGATGACCATGCTGCTCACGCAATCTCTGCGTACAAGGGCCGGCTTGCTGAGATCGCACCAACACCCAACCTCGATCGGATTGCACATGAGGGCGCCTTGTTTTCCAATGCATTTTGCACGAACTCTATTTGCTCTCCATCACGGGCCTGCGTGATCACCGGACAATACAACCATACAAATGGTGTCTTTGATCTTGGCGGACGAATCCCACCCGGCAAACAAACGCTCCCTCTTCAGATGCGAAAAGCCGGTTACCAGACAGCCATGATTGGGAAGTGGCATCTTAAAAACGAACCAGCCGACTTTGACCACTACTGTGTTCTGCCAGGGCAAGGAAAATATCATGATCCCGAATTCCGAATTCGTGGACCAAAGCCCTGGGGTAAAAATACGATCCAATTCAAGGGCAAACACGTCACGGATGCCATTACCGATCTTTCCCTTGATTGGATGGAGAATGAATGGGACCAATCAAAACCATTTTTTCTAATGCATCATTACAAGGCACCACACGATTATTTTGATAATGCACCACGATATGAATCATATCTGGCGGACGTTGATATTCCATCACCAGCGTCTCTTTGGGAAATGACAGGGTACGGCTCACTCGCCACCCGTGGCGATCAAGATGAACTTGTCCCACACATTGGTACGTCAATTGGCGGGCGGAATCCTCGCAGGTCATATCTCCGTGATCTGCCCACTCGTTACCCTAAAGAATTCCCCACCAACTTCGACCCGGCCGACTACACAGACGATGAAAATAAACAATTTGCCTACAACGCCTACCTCAGAAAATTTCTTCGCTGCGTAAAAGGCATTGATGACAATGTCGGTCGCCTTTTTCACTACCTCGAAACCTCTGGCCAACTAGAAAACACGATTATCGTCTACACAGCTGATCAGGGCTTCATGCTCGGTGAGCACGACTATCAGGACAAACGGTGGATGCTCGAACAGTCCCAGCGCATGCCGCTCATGATTCGTTACCCGAAAGTGATTAAGGCTGGACAACGGTTTGATACTCTGGTTGAAAATGTCGACTTTGCGCCTACGCTGCTCGACTTCGCAGGTGCAACCATACCGGCCACCGTCCAAGGACGTTCGTTCTGGCCTCTTCTTGAGAGCGGCCGTGAACCAGACGACTGGAAGAAAGAAACCTATTACCGGTACTGGATGCACATGGCCCATCATGACAACCCCGCACATGTTGGCATCCGAACAAAGACTCACAAACTCATCTTCTACTATGGTTGCAATTACGACGGAGGCTACCGCACGCCCCCGGGCTGGGAACTTTATGATCTCGTCAACGATCCCAACGAAACAGTCAACATTTACGACGACATTGAAAACAAAGATCTTGTCACAGAGTTAAAAGCTCGGCTCGCTGACTTGCGGAAAAAAATCGGTGATGATGGCACTCATTACCCCGAATGCGAAAAGATTCTAAAAGAATTCTGGGAGTACGATGAAACTGCTCGAAGCAACGCAATTCAAATTTCTCATGATTTTCTCAACCGCCGTCTTAGTGAACTTGCTCGCGGCAACAGGACACCAAAAACGTACGTTGGCACGGATCATCAATAGAATTTTCTTCGATATAATTCATATCCCCGCGCACCACGAAAACCCCAGTCGCCGTAGCCGCCTATGGCAATAACCCAGACCGACTCCACACTTTAAAGCAATGAATGTCGCGTATCTGAGACACATCGCGACAATTATCTTGGGCAAAATTTTAAAATGAAAAAACTGCTTGCTCTTCTCTTTCTTTTGTCTACTGCTCCTTCAATCGCCTACTCGGAACCACCTAATATCGTCTTGATTCTGGCAGATGACGTGAGCGCGGATATGTTTTCATGCTATGGGCAAGCAGGCTCAGCACTCACACCGAATATTGATCAAATTGCAACGAACGGAGTCTGTTTCCGAACGTGCTTTGCGCCCGCTATCTGTGCACCGTCTCGTGCTTGCTTGATGACTGGAATCTACGGCAACAGGACAGGGGTTTTTCGAAATGACATGTGGGCATTTGATTCACGTGGAACCCTATTCACAGCGCAACCAAGTTGGGCAAAATTGCTTCATGATGCCGGTTATGCAACAGCTATCGCAGGCAAATGGCATTGCGGAGCAAAAGAGGCGTGGGAAGACGTTGTCGGCTTTGATGAATATTGCCTCTGGGAAAGTCCAGGAAAAATCGAGTCTCACTTCGGTACAAACCCCATAACGACAGGCAAACGCGATGACATCACATTGCCTGATACCCGATATTGGTATCCATCAATGGTGCAAAACGGGAACTACGTTCCAGTTGATACAAAAGATTTTGGTCCGGATAAGCGAGTTGATTTTCTACTTGACTTTATTGAGCGGAAGACGCGTGAGAAGCAGCCATTCTTAGCATATTGGCCAACGGTGATTCCACACGGCCCTTATTCCACAACGCCTGACCATGGTGATGTCTTAGATATTGAGCAGGAGAAACCTGATACGGCAGGAATGCAGCGTGATGAGAAGCTCAAAGTCATGAACCAATATGAACAAGAGCGTCAGCAAAGATTTATTCATCTCATTGAGCATCTTGACAAACTGATTGGTAAATTGGTTGCCCGCACAAAGAAAATTGGCGTCTATGACAACACATACTTCATTTTCTGTGCTGACAATGGGACAGCGGTGACCGCGAAAGATCGAGGAGTGGAACGCGGCGTCCATGTACCATTTGTCGTCCAAGGGCCAGGTATCAAAAAAAGAGGACTTACAGATGAGCTAACAGATTTTTCTGATATCGCTCCAACACTTCTCGACATGGCAGGGACTACCCCTCCGACGGCCACCGCATTTGATGGTAAAAGCCTCTTGCCTTTTTTAACAGCAAAAACAGACACACACCGCGAATGGATCTATGCCTATACAGGACCGGTACAAGTTGTTCGGACAAAAACACATCTTCTTGAGGCAGTTTCACCATTTTATGGAAAACCGACCGGACGCTTTTATTATACGAGCGACTCCCGCTTCGGCCGAAACTATAAACGAGTTGACGGTGCAGCTTCACATGCACAAGACCGCCAGCGATTAGAGGCAGTTCTTGCGAACTTGCCGTCTCACCTCGAAAAAGGTCATCCATTTTGGACTTCAAAACTCGGAACAAGGTGGCTTCAGTCAAACAACATTGAGGAAACAGCCAAGAAGCAACTCTACAATCACTCTGATTATTCATTCTACGACGAGACCGACTGAATCACTTCTCTACCATGCGAACAATTACCTTCCTTGCCATTTTAGCGACAGCCTTATTTTTTGCAGATAAAACGCGAGCTGATGATCGACCAAACATGATCTTTGTCATGAGTGACGATCAAGGATGGGGTGATGTTGCCTACAATGGGCATCCAATTTTGAAGACACCTAATCTCGATGAAATGGCGTCGTCTGGAATTTGTTTTAATCGTTTCTATGCCGGTGCTTCTGTATGTAGCCCAACACGAGCCTCGTGTCTCACTGGCCGGAACAATTGGAGGATGGACATCAATGGCCCTCTGGCTGCCGACGAAGGGCATCTCCCAGCAAACGAAATCACGCTTGCGGAGGTTCTTGTGGAACACGGATATGCCACCGGTCATTTCGGGAAGTGGCATGTTGGTGGATTTGACACTGAGACCGCTGGTCCTCATGTAATGCCACCATGGCATGCTGGATTTGAAGAATGCTTTTCAACCCACAACGTCCTACGTACATTCAACCCGTACGACAAAATGGGGAAAGGAGGCATCAAATCCTGCTACTGGCATAACGGTAGAAATATACCTCTCACCGAAGCACGGCAAGATGCGTCGCTGCAAGGTGATGACGCTGCTATCGTCATGAATAAGGCTATTACATTTATTAAGCACCAACAGCATCTGCAGCAGCCATTCCTCGCTTTTATTTGGTTTCATAATGTTCACACTCCACTCGGTAAAAACCCCGATCTTATGGCTCTTTACAGTGACTATACCGAGAAGGAACAGATTTACTTCAGCAATATTACTGCAATTGACAATCAGATCGGTCGCCTTCGAATGGCCTTGCGAGAGTCAAACCTTTCCGACAACACAATGGTATGGTTCACGAGTGATAATGGACCTAATCTGAAGGGTAAAAAGAGCCCGAAGTCAGCCACCGCTCAAGATGGGAATTTCGTCTACACAGCGCTCGGATCCACTGGAGCCTTTCGCGGTTGGAAACGGGATTGCTACGAAGGAGGACTCCGCGTCCCTGGAATCCTCGAATGGCCCGCACGAATTAAGAAGTCACGACGAACAGATTTTCCAGTAGTGACAAGTGATTACTTTCCAACCGCCCTGGCCGCAGTTGGATTACCACTTCCGAATAATCGTGCATACGACGGTATAAACTTACTTCCTATCATCGAACGGGAGCCAAATTATGAACGTCCACCAATTGGGTTTCACTGCAATGGTATGGAGGCATGGACAAGTACCCCTTATAAAATTGTTCGGTCCTTAAAAAATAAAAGACAGCAGAGTTTGGACTGGGAACTTTATGACCTGGTTGATGATCCATATGAGGAGCATAATCTTGCTACAAGCAGGCCAGAGCTTGTTTCACAAATGGCGAAAGAGTTTGATGACTGGGCTCAAGCCATTCAGCTGGAAACGCTTAAAAACTGAACTAGCAGAATAAAACTTTCATCCATTCTGGCCCTGTGAAAAAACGGACAAAAAACGACACCTTCAAGCCAACTTTCAGCCGCAGATTCTCTGGCATGCTTTAGGGTTTTCCTGTGTCTTCAGCCCGCTTAATGTCTTTTGACTGCCTCTTCCTTCCTTGGTGCTCCAACGCTTCAAGCTCTGTCTGCTGCCCCTTGTCACCACACTCTTTCATCCAGCGTAATAATTCTCGCTTGAGCTTGGCCTTTTGCATTGCGTAATTGTAATCATCCGCAAGATTATTCCACTCATATGGATCTTCCTGAATTGCATAGAACTCTTCTGCAGGTCGATTTTCGTACCGAGATATTTTTTCAGCGGCCGTGTTGTCACCAGCTAAAGCTTTTTTACTCCACGATTTAAAGATTGTTGAAGTTGTACAAGCATTTTGAAAGGTAACGTCTGGTGTAAAATTTAGGATGTATTTGTAGTTCTCTGACCGAACCGAACGAATACCGAAGTAAGAAGACCCTTTATTTATTCCTCGAGTTGTCATTTCACCAAACACAAAACGCTTATGCGTATCAGTTTCACCTTTTAACACGGGAACAAAACTCATGCCATCGATGGCGGCCTCTGGGGTTCCTCCCGCTGCATCGATAAAGGTTGGCACAATATCAACGTACTCAACCATGGCATCCGTAACTGAGCCTGCCTTCACTTGGCCAGGCCATCGAACAATACAGGCACTCTGCAAGCCGGTGTCATAGCAGGTCCATTTACCAAATGGAAAACTTGACCCCTGCTCACTGACCACCACAACTATTGTGTCTTCTACTATTCCATGCTTGTCCAACAACTTAAGCAGTTCACCCACCTGCCAGTCGAAATAGGTGATCTCAGCCAAGTAGTCAACCATATTCTCACGAGTTTCTTTTGTATCCACGAAGTAGGGTGGCAACGTAATGGTCGATGAGTCGTATTGTGACGCATCGCCTTTATTCCATGGACCATGAGGCTCGTTGGAACATGCAAAAAGACAAAACGGTATCCCGTCGAGCTTCGATTCGGTCAACAATTGATCGATCGCCTTGAAATCAGGATTCTTTTTGCCCGAATATTCAAAGGGAAATGAACTCTTGGGACCAATATGTGTCTTGCCACTGAGATGAACTCGATAGCCAAGAGGCTTTAAGTAGTGAGCGACACTCTTCGTGCCATCTTTTACAAATGTATGATTCGGATAGGCACCACTCTTTACAGGATAGATACCCGTGTAGATCGCATGTCGTGTCGGTGAACACATTGGTGCTTGCTGGAAACACCGTGTAAACCGCATGCCCTGCTTTGCTAGAAAATCAATATTAGGTGTAATTGCCTGGCCTCCATAACAACCGATATCACGGAATGTACAATCGTCAGCAATTACAAAGAGAAAGTTGGGCCTCGAATCCGTTTGCTCCGCACCTCTTAAGTGATTGATGGAAAAGCCACCATGAAAAAATATGGCTACAGTTACAACAATCCGGGCCTTGTGGCTTATCAACGTCATCGAATTTCTCCTGAGACAGTTATTCGGAAATTACGAGAGCGTCCATTTGGATGCGCCTGCATAAGTCACAAACCAGATTTATCAGCAAATCCACATTGTGATGCTTTTGTTGCAGATGCCTTGTCTTCTGAATAAATCTAGGGCAGTCGTGCTCTTGAAAGAGTTCGCTTCCTGCTAAATAAGGCGGACGGGGTGGGATTTGAACCCACGAGACGCTTTCACGTCTGCCGGTTTTCAAGACCGGTGCATTCAACCGCTCTGCCACCCGTCCGAGTGACACATCTGCCGGAATACCGAAATGTGAGTTACAGAGTCTACATCGCTTCGCGTCCGAGCCACAGTGGCTACCTTTGACGACCGAACTTTACTGCTTTACAGTACAAATTACTCAATAACTCAAGGAGACTCGTGATGGGTGGTATCAGCAATCGTATGAAGGAAGTCAAACGCCGACGACACCGGCGGAAGAAGGTTACAAAGTTCGAAGGCAAATTGTCGAAGGCAACAACCAGTGAAAAACAGGTCATTGCAGAGAAACTTCGCAAGATGACTCCAGGATGTGAAGACCTGATCGTGCGCCTTGGCATTGAAGATGGCAAAGCATAGTCCATGCCTGAGTCTCTCTCAGGGCGACAAGAGTTTTCTTAGAACTCAGTCAGCCTGCTTACTGAAGAGAAACTCATCCTGCTTGAAGTCCACAGTGACCTGATCACCCTCAGTAAACTCACCACCGAGCAACTCTTTGGCCAACTCATTCTGCAGCTGCTGCTGAATGACTCGTTTCAGTGGTCTCGCTCCATATACCGGGTCGTACCCCAAACGAGCAATCTCGTCCACAACGGCCTCACTACACTGGAGTGTAATACCAGCTTTGTGCGATTGCTTAACAAGTTGTTCCAGCTGGAGCGAAACAATGCGGTGGATGTGTCGCTCATCAAGTGGATGAAAGATAATCGTTTCATCGATACGGTTTAGAAACTCTGGCAGAAAACGTGTTGCCAGCGACTCCTGGACAGCTTCACGAATCTCTTCGTCACTACCCTTTTCTTTTGTGATCTCCTGAATCATCTGGCTGCCTACGTTGCTCGTCATAACGACAAGAGTGTTGGTGAAGTCGACGGTATGGCCAAGACTATCTGTGAGCCGTCCATCATCAAGCACCTGAAGCAGCACATTAAAAACATCTCGATGTGCTTTTTCAATTTCATCGAGCAGCACAACTGAGTAGGGACGGCGGCGCACTGCTTCCGTTAAACGCCCACCTTCTTCATAGCCAACATAGCCAGGCGGTGCACCAATTAACCTCGCAACAGTATGCTTCTCCATGTATTCACTCATGTCAATTCGCACCATTGCGTTTTCATCGTCAAAAAGCACCTCTGCTAAGGCTTTGCATAATTCTGTTTTCCCAACGCCTGTTGGGCCCAAGAAAATAAATGAACCAATCGGACGGTTAGGGTCCTGCAGGCCCGAACGACTTCGCCGGACCGCATTACTCACAGCCTCAACCGCCTCGTCCTGACCAACAACGCGCTGATGAAGCCGGTCTTCGAGAACAAGTAGTTTTGCCCGCTCGGTTTCAACAAGCCTTGTAACAGGAATACCCGTCCATGAGCTCACGACCTCTGCAATTTCTTCGGGACCAACCGACCTGCGGAGGAGTCGCTTGGTTGGCTTCGTTTCTTTGGCAGACACCTTCTCAGCCGCTTCTTTTTCTGCCTCTTCCTGTTCAAGACGGTCTACAAGCTGCTTTTTCACAACATCAAGCTCGTAGAGTTGTTGATACATTTCCTCACTGACAGACTGACCAAGTGACTGCCGCTCATTCACTTGTAGATTCACTTTGTCAAAGGCGAGCTGTGCCTCATCTAGCTTCTGCCGGAGTTCCTGCGCACTACCGACGCCAGATTTTTCTGCCTCCCACTGTTCACGAAGACTTGCTAGTTTCCGGCGAAGTTCTGCAGCCTCAGATTCGATCTCAACAAGTCGGTCCTTTGCGTGCGACTCCGTCTCTTCAGCAAGCTGCCGCCCAGCCAACTCAAGCTGCACAAGGCGTCGCTGCACCTCATCAATTTCACTTGGAACACTTTGCAACTCCATCGCAATGCGACTGGTTGCTTCGTCCATCAGGTCGATTGCCTTATCGGGCAGAAAACGGTCTGCAATATATCGATGGGACAACTCAGCAGCAGCCACAAGTGCTGAGTCATTGATTTTCACACCCTTATGATGAGCTTCGTATCGCGGCTTCAAACCCCTCAGTATTGCAATTGTGTCTTCGACGGAAGGCTCGCCTACAAACACCGGCTGAAATCGTCGCTCGAGCGCTGCGTCTTTCTCAATATGCTTGCGGTATTCATCGAGGGTTGTTGCCCCGATGCATCGCAGCTCACCGCGTGCAAGCGCTGGCTTGAGCAAATTCGCTGCGTCAGATCCACCCTCAGCGGCACCGGCGCCAATCACTGTATGGAGTTCATCAATAAAAAGAATGATGTTGCCTGCCGCTGCTTCAACCTCACGTAGAATTGCCTTGAGTCTGTCTTCAAACTCGCCGCGATATTTTGTACCAGCAATAAGCGCACCGAGGTCCAGAGCGATGACGCGACGATTCCGTAAGGTCTCTGGAACGTCCGACTGTACAATCCGTAGGGCAAGTCCCTCAGCAATGGCTGTCTTTCCGACACCAGGCTCACCGATCAGCACTGGGTTGTTTTTTGTGCGTCGCGACAACACTTGGATAACCCGACGAATCTCTGAGTCTCGGCCAATGACCGGATCCAATTTCCCCTGACTCGCCCGCTGAACGAGATCAATTCCATATTTTTCAAGCGCCTGAAACTTCTCTTCTGGGCTCTGATCAGTGACACGTGAACTGCCTCGCACTGCCTGCAACCCAGCCAACAAATCCTTTTCGGTTACCGCTGCAAGCTTGAGTACGTTCTGTGCCTTGGATGGTGACTTAGAGAGCGCGATGAGCAGATGATCAGTCGAGACAAAATCATCTTTCATTGTCCCCGACTCGGACGTTGCGATTTCAAAAACCTTAATGAGTTCCTGATCGGGCTGCGGCTGTGCTCCTCCAGCAACCTTTGGGAGATGGGAAAGCTCTGCTTCGATGATTCGTTCGAGATGCCCTCGATCAACACCAATCTTCTCAAGCAAGGGACGCACGATACCTTCTTGCTCGGAAAGGAGTGCAAATAACAGATGCACGGGCGTCGTCTGAGGATTACCACGGTCTGCAGCGAGGTCGACTGCACGCTGAACGGCTTCCTGTGCCTTGATTGTAAATTTATCAAATCGAAATGCCATCAGATCATTCCTTTCACACTGCGTTGGCGCGCAGCAACGCTCTCACTAGTATTTCCAGATTGCACGTCCCCTGCACATGCCAACCGGAGGCGCCGCGCTGGGCACCTCCGGCGACAAGGCTTATTCGTCGTCTTGCTTGACTTCAAACTCAGCATCAATGGTATCGTCCGCTGCTGCGGCGGCACCAGCTGGTTCACTACCTGCGGTCTCACCTCCAGCTGCATCTGCCGCCTGAGATTCATACAACACTTTTGAAAGTGCGTGAGATGCCTGCTCAAGTGCATCGTGCGCTGATTGCACAGCATCAGCATCTTCACCCTTAGCAGCCTCACGAGCTTTTGCAATTGCTGCCTCGAGTGGCGCCTTGTCAGCATCCGACAATTTTTCATCGTTTTCTTTAATCAGTTTCTCTGTTTGAAAGCACAGTGCCTCAGAACGATTACGCACTTCAGCCAACCGTTGCTTCTGCTTGTCTTCTTCAGCATGCAATTCTGCGTCCTTACGCATCTTCTCAATCTCTTCTTCATTGAGACCACTTGATTGCTCAATCGTGACTGACTGTTCCTTGTTCGATCCAAGATCTTTTGCATTCACCGAGAGAATACCGTTTGCATCAATATCAAATTTCACTTCGACCTGTGGAGTACCACGAGGTGCTGGAGGAATTCCTTCTAGATTGAACTGACCAAGGAGACGGTTGTCCTTCGCCATCGACCGCTCACCTTGATAGACACTGACCGTCACTGCCGTCTGGTTGTCTGCCGCCGTGCTGAAGACCTGTTTTCGCTCTGTTGGCACTGTGGTATTTCGTTCAACAAGTTTAGTGAACAATCCACCTTCGGTTTCAATACCGAGGCTCAGTGGCGTCACATCAAGCAACAGCACGTCTTGAACGTCACCAGCCAACACACCACCTTGGATCGCAGCGCCAAGGGCGACGACTTCATCTGGATTCACACCCTTGTGTGGTTCCTTCCCAAAAATACTCTTCACAAGCTCCTGAACCTTGGGGATTCGTGTCGAACCACCAACAAGAACAACCTCGTCAATGTCTTTCGGATCGAGCTTGGCATCCTTGAGTGCCTGGATAACTGGGCCTCGGCATCTTTCAACAAGGCCGTCACACATTTCCTCGAACTGTGCCCGTGTTATCGTTATTTGAAGATGCTTTGGACCGGAGGCATCTGCAGTAATAAACGGCAGATTAATGTCGCTACTTTGCGCGGAACTCAATTCTTTCTTCGCTTTTTCACACGCTTCCTGCAGTCGTTGCAGTGCCATGGTGTCGTCTCGTAGATCAATACCCTGTTCTTTTTTGAATTGGTCGGCAACATGATTAATGAGCGTCTGATCAAAATCGTCACCACCAAGGTGCGTATCACCATTGGTACTGATTACACGAAACACTCCATCAGCCACCTCAAGAACGGATACGTCGAACGTTCCACCACCAAGGTCAAAGACAGCGATTTTTTCCTGGCTCTTGCTCTCAAGACCGTAAGCCAGTGCAGCTGCAGTTGGCTCATTGATGATTCGCATGACCTCGAGGCCAGAAATCTGACCCGCGTCTTTCGTGGCCTGCCGCTGAGCGTCATTGAAGTATGCCGGCACTGTAATGACCGCCTTATTGACCTTGTGGCCAAGGTAGCTTTCTGCCGACTCTTTCAGAGACCGTAGCACCGTGGCGGAAATTTCTGGCGGCGTGAACTCCTTATCACCAACTTTCACCTTGACGTAGTCTTCCGCGCCACCAACTACGTCGTAGGGCACAATTTTCTCTTCGCTTGCCACCTCATTATGACGACGACCCATGAATCGCTTAATCGAATAAATTGTTCGCGTTGGGTTCGTCACTGCTTGTCGCCGTGCAATATCGCCGACGAGTGTTTCACCCTTGTCGTTAAAGGCCACAACACTCGGAGTGAGGCGGTTGCCCTCTTTATTTGCGATGACCTTCGGTTCTTTGCCTTCCATGACTGCAACAACTGAATTCGTTGTTCCAAGATCGATACCGATTATTTTTTCGCCTTGTTTGGTTGCCATGTTTTGTGTTTCTCCTTCGATGTCCTAGCTTTTCTTTTCTGTCGCACGACCGTGCACCATGAATTCTTGTCCGGGAGCCAGCCAGCTGCCGTTGCCAACTACTTCTCCGGGCCGGTTTTGTCGGTCTGCCCTCGTAGCACAAGAAGATTGCAAAGCCCGTGCCATAGCGTCCAAAGACTCGGTTCTGCCGACCCAAATTTAAGAATTGAATAAAACAGCGTATTTACGGAAAGAATTCAGACGGTAGAGTTGAGAATACATGGGTGCTACCTCCCAGAGACTGCCATTTTGACGGGTTCTCTCGCCGGGCTGGGATTCTTGAAATGTTGCACAACGAAGTGGCATCACCCGACTGTCCAGTGGGGTATGGTGTGTACACGACCCTGTTATTTTTTCGGTTCAAGAAGTGAACATCATGGCATCACGCAAGACTAAAGCGACCCGCAAAAAGACCACTACCAGGAAGCCTGGTCTGACGACCTTGCGAAAACGGATCGATACGATTGATCATGAACTTGTCGCCCTCATGAATCAGCGGGCTGATGTGGCCCGAGAGATAGGACACATCAAATCAGCAAGTGGTGAACTAACATATGATCCGTCCCGAGAAGAACTTGTCCTCGACCGGGTAGCCGATGCGAATGAAGGACCACTCGCCGACGACAGTCTCAAATCAATCTTTCGTGAACTGATTTCGGGTTCTCGCGCCATTGAACAGCACTTACGGGTAGCTCACCTTGGTCCTGCCTGGACGTATAGCCACCTTGCTGCCCTTCATCGTTTTGGGAATGCAGTGGAGTTTGTTCCAGTGTCCAGCATTTCAGCAGCATTTGAGGAGGTGCAGGCTGGTCATTCTCACTACGGTGTCGTTCCTTTAGAAAACTCAACCGACGGCCGAATCGCCGACACACTTGATAACCTGGCCCGCATGCCGGTCAAAATATGTGCCGAAGTCCCACTACGCATTCACCACAATCTACTTGCTGCCTGTGAACGCCACGACGTAAAGAAGGTTTACAGTCGACCACAAGCACTCTCACAATGCCGTAACTGGCTCGCACGGCACCTCCCGAACGCACAGTTGATCGAGGTCACCAGCACAAGCGCTGCAGCCGAAAAAGCATCACGTGAGTCAAAGGCTGCGGCAATAGCCAGTCGTCAAGCAGGCGTTCACCACAGCCTGTCTATTCTGGCTGAAAATATTGAGGACATCGCTGGTAATACAACCCGCTTCGCTGTCATCGGCCATGCCGACGCGAAACGGACCGGCCGGGACAAGACTGCCTTGATGTTTGAAATCAAACATCGTCCGGGTGGACTTGCTGACGCGCTGGCTATACCAAAGCGGCAGAAACTCAATCTGACCTGGATCGAATCGTTTCCTCTACCTGGTGAGAAACGAGGTTATATATTCTTCGTTGAACTCGAGGGTCACCGTGATGATCTCCGGGTACGGCGAGCAATTGCGTCGCTCGAGAAGCGGTGCACCCGGGTTGCCATTCTCGGCAGCTATGCCGGTGCAAGCCTGGTCGGATAATGTATTGTTTCCGACTGCTAGCTAAATCTTAAACCCGAGCCTCCCACTGGTGTCTAGTGCATGTCGTGTTTTCGCATTACACTGCGTCTCTCTGATAAAAACGAGCATATCGCACATCGATAGAATCAAACGCAAGGAGTGAGAATGGCCACCCGCCGCCGGATTGTCGCTGGAAACTGGAAGATGAATCTTGACCGTGCTGG
>CEQX01022337.1_pt1 | contig 15587 bp, 13 predicted proteins | sample 356261 | NCBI WGS metagenome assembly CEQX01 (sample SAMEA2621076, study PRJEB7988) | marine metagenome | isolation source: saline water (ENVO:00002010), including | reverse complement strand
ACGTACTCAACACGGAACTCCTCTTCCGTGCTTCCTCCTTCCACTTTTTGAGGGTGAAGTCTTGAGAAAGTCGTAGCCTGAATTTGTTCATCAGTTGCTGAGGGTATCATGTCGCCCGCAATTTGTTCAGTAATGAAATCACTATAAGGTTTATTCTCATTGAACGATTTAATCACCCAGTCTCTCCATGGCCAAACAAAACGATCTCGATCCACTTGGTAACCATAACTATCAGAGTACCTTGCAATATCCAACCAATGAGAAGCCATTCTTTCTCCATATGCTTCCTTGGAAAGAAAATGATTAACCATTTTTTCATAGGCATTCAAAGATTGGTCATTAAGAAAATTTTGAACCTCATTTTTTGTCGGAGGAAGTCCAGTTAAATCAAATGAAACTCGACGTATTAGTTTCTCAGGACTCGCTTCCGGAAGGAAACCCCATCCTTTAGTAAGTAATTTATTTTGTATAAAAAGATCAACAGGGTTTTCAAAGCCTTTAATTTTTGGAATGTCGGTTTCTTTTAATGATAAAAAAGACCAATGAGATTCAACTTTAGCTCCATTTTCTATCCAGGTTTTCAAAGTAGCTATCTCTTCTGAACTGACTGCCAACTTTGAATCAGGCGGAGGCATTACTTCTTCCGGATCATCTGAAGTTATTCTTGCAATAAACTCCCCATCTTCAAGAGCTTTTTTTATACCTTCTTCAGTATCTAGGCGAAGATCCGACTTTCGTGTATCCTTATCAGGACCATGACAATGATAACAGCGGTCTGACAAAATTGGCTTAACATCAAAATTGTATCTTGGCTGTGCAACTAAAGTACAAAAACAAGCTTTAAAGATTAGAACGTGTAGCAGAAAATCTTTCATTACCCCGGATATAAAATAAGTTTAATACACAGCAATACAATTTTCTTTTTTATAAATCAAAAATTTCTTAAATCCATAATACATAGACTGACTAGAACGTAATCAATCGCTAAATTCACCAAACATCCTAATGTTAATTTACAGAATTATATGGTTAAAAGTCTCTAAGTAATAATTCGACATTTATGAAAATGTAACACTATATAATAATATCGATGAAATTCTCAATACTCACAATATTACTGATTCTCTGCAGTATGGTTATCTGCTTTTCTGCAGATAAGAACATCATACTCTTCATTACTGACGATCAGAGCCCAGATGCTGGATGCTATGGGAATAAATTCATTAAAATGCCAAACCTCGATCAACTAGCCTCTGATGGAACACTCTTCACAAATGCATTTGCTACCACAGCGAGCTGCTCTGCTTCTAGGTCTGTCATCCTCTCGGGTCTTCATAACCATTTAAATGGTCAATATGGACATCAACACAATTATCATAAATTTGCATCATTTCAAAACATCCAAAGCCTTCCAGTACTACTCGCTAAACAAGGGTATAGAACTTTTCGAATTGGAAAATATCATGTAGCTCCTGAACCCGTTTATCGATTTGAAACTAAGTTACAGGGAAATACGCGTAATGCTGTTCAAATGGCAAAACAGTGTGAGAAATTAATTAATTCAAAAGACGCCAAACCCTTCTTTTTATATTTTGCAACATCTGATCCACACAGAGGAGGAGGTATAGACAAAAACTCGAAATACAAACCAGATCTTTTTGGCAACAAATCGAATAAGGGATCACATAATGGGGTTAATGAGGTTTTCTATGGCATAAATGATGTTGAAGTCCCACCATTCTTACCAGACACCCCAACTTGCCGCGCCGAACTAGCCCAATATTATCAATCCTGTAGCAGAATTGACCAGGGGCTTGGAGAGCTCATTAAGATTCTTAAAAAAGCAAAAAAATACGATGATACATTATTGATATTTACTTCAGATCATGGAATCGCAATGCCAGGCGGGAAGACTACCGTATACGATCCAGGATTAAGAGTACCCTTCGTTGTAAGAAATCCATACCAATCTAAGAGAGGTGTAGTAAATGATGCTATGATCAGCCATATAGACATCACTCCTTCCATCTTAGATTTTGCTGGAGCCTACGACAGTAAAAATAAAAAAGTCAAAGAAGGATTAATTAATTATGATGAGGCCAAGAAGAGGGCTCCCAATGAAAACAGAGGACCAAATTTCAAAAATTTTCATGGTAGATCATGGCTTTCTATTCTTGATATTACCAACCCTCAAGGCTGGGACAGTATAGGTGCTTCACACACATTTCATGAAATTCAAATGTATTACCCCATGAGGGTGGTACGAGATAGGAAGTTCAAACTTATATGGAATATTGCATATCCATTGCCTTTTCCATTTGCGAGTGACCTTTGGGCTGCTCCAACTTGGCAGGCACAATATAAACAAGGAAAAGAAGCAACATATGGGAAAAGAACTGTACAAAATTATATCCAAAGAGATGAATTTGAGTTTTTTGATATCAAAAATGATCCTAATGAAACGACAAATCTTTTTTCTAATCCAAAGTATGATGAATTACTAAAAAACTATAAAAAGAAGATGAGGGAAATGCAAAAAAACACTAACGACCCATGGATTATGAAATGGAGTTATGAGTAACTTGAAAAACTCTTAGTTCTCATCCCATCAACCCATACAGCAGCTACAATTATCCCTCCAATAAGAACTTTCTGAACCCAATCATCAACCCTCAACATAACGCAGCCATTGTAAAGCAGGGTAATTATTAGAGCTCCTATTGTAGAACCTAGTGCCGAGCCACGCCCACCAGAAAGGGAAGCGCCCCCAATTACTACTGCTGCGATGATATCCAACTCTAAAGCAACAGCTGTAGTCGGGTCACCATCACCTATTTCAGCGTATGACATTACGCCAGCGAGTCCAAACATTGCACCACCCAGGGTGAATATCATTATTTTATAGTTTACAATATTTATACCAGAATATTTTGCTGCATCTTCATTGGCTCCAAGAGCATAAATATATCTACCAAACACAGATGCTCTCATTATCAACATGGTCAGAAGAAAAAGAATAAAATTAACCCAAACACCTGGTGCAAAGATTAACCATTCATAATTAGGTTCTCTCATCATCAAAGTTTTAAGAAAATTGTCAGGAGTTCTGACTACTGATTGATCAGCAAACCCCTCAGCTAAACCTCTAGCTATGAGCATCATTCCAAGAGTAACTATGAAAGGTGCTATATTTAAGCGAGCTGAAATTGTTCCGTTAGCAAAACCAATTAACGCTCCCACGAAAATCGATAAAAGAACCGGAATTGGAATAATTCCCAAAAACATAACATCACCCTCCAACCAGTTCACAGCGTGAGCACAAAAAACAGCTGTAAGTGCGACCACGGAACCTGCACTCAAGTCAATACCTCCACTCACAATAATCATCGTCATTGCTAGGGCTCCTATACCAACAATAACTGTTTGTTTTAAAATTGTTTTCAAATTCTGCATCGATAAAAAATTATCGATATTATCAGGTACAAAAATAAATATTAACCCAAGCAGTATAAAAAAAACAAACAAGAGTCCGCTTATAGGAATGAGTAAAGACTTAACGCTCCTGGTTAGATTCATCTTTATACAACCTTACTAGCTGAAACCCTTTCAGTAACTCTAGAAATCTATTTATTAGTTGGGTTGATTAACTTTTGAACCTCATCAGTTTCTAAATTTTCGAGATCTAATAACACTGCTCCAGTATCAACATTTGCTTCAAATGATTGCCCCTTGATAGAAGAAAAAATATTTTTAACTGCAACATAACCCATTTTGAACGGATCCTGAACTGCTAATGCGGATATCTTTTTTTCTTCGAGGGCTTCAATCAGAGCTTCATTCGTATCAAAACCTACAAATGGAACTTTACCGGATAAACCAGCTTGATCAAGCGCCCTTAGCATTCCTTGGGTAGTGGATTCATTAGGTGTAAAAATACCTTGAACCGAATCACCAAACTGATTCAACAAACTTTCAGAAACCTTCATTGCCTCATCTATAGACACACCTCCTCTTTGGTCTATTGATAAAAGTTGGATATTGGGAGCTGCATTTTTAATTCCATCTAAGAAACCTTCTTCTCTATTTGTTGTACTATCATGATTAACCTCATGCCTTAACATCAACACTTTTCCTGAATTGCTCATGAGCTTTGCTAATCTTTTACCACAAGCCTGTCCTGCAGAAAAGTTATCAGTCATCACATTACTAATGACTGCATCACCTGCTGATTCATCTAAACCAGAATCCCAAACTGCTACTTTAATTCCAGCAGACTTAGCCTCCAACACCGGTCGTACTAAAGCCTTATCATCAAGTGGGGCAAGCGCGATTCCATTAACTCCCTGAGTAATAAAATTTTCGACTACTTTAATTTGTCCAGCTCTATCACTCTCCTTCTGTGGACCTTTCCATATAATTTCTACTCCAAGTTCTTTGCCTGCTTTTTTAGCACCTGCTTCACCCATTTTCCAAAACTCATGTGTAGTTCCTTTTGGTATCACAGCAATCTTAAGTCCAGAATCAGATTTGGGATCCTCATTTCTTTGGCAGCCAAATAGTAATAATGATAATATAATTGTATAAATAGAGAGAAATCGTTTCATTTTATCAATCCAAGCCATTTGAAGTCTTGAAATCAAGCCTTCGTCTGCACAAAATGAAAAGAAATGTCAAAGGATATGAATTTTAAACAAGAACTTGTGGGTTGCTTTGGCTTCCCTGTTGCAGAAAACCCTACCCAGGCAATGATCGAACCCGCATTCGTAGATTTAGGGTTAGATTGGCGATACCTTACCCTTGAGGTTAAACCTGAAAACCTAGAAAAAGCAGTGAATGGGGCAAGATCTTTTGGATTTAAAGGCTTCAATTGCACAATTCCCCATAAGGTCGAAGTAATCCAATACCTTGATGGACTAGGAAGCTCAGCTGAATTAATGGGTGCCGTAAATTGCGTCGTCAATAAAGACGGAAAACTAATTGGAGAAAATACAGATGGAAAAGGATTTGTTGAATCTCTCAAAAAACAATCCGACCCTGAAGGAAAATCTTGTGTCATTTTTGGTGCAGGAGGCGCTGCAAGAGCAATTAGCGTAGAAATGGCATTAGCTGGATGCTCACAAATCACAATAATCAATCGCTCTATTGAAAGAGCGAAAGAACTCATCGATATCTTAGAAGGAAGAGTCAATAAGGCTTGTTCCCAAAGCTTATCTACTCAAATGATTGAGTGGAAAGATGAATATAACATTCCTAGTGGAACCGATTATGTTATTAACGCTACATCTATTGGTTTATACCCAGATATAAATGCAAAAGTTAACATCAATATTTCCTCATTAACTCCAGATATGATAGTGGCTGACGTTATTCCAAATCCACCTAAAACTAGGCTTATTAGAGACGCCATTGACAAGGGGTGCACTACCATTGACGGACTTGAAATGTTAGTAGGACAAGGTGTAATTGGGATTGAATACTGGACAGGCCAAAGCCCAAATCCAGAAATAATGAGGAGTTCATTAGAAAAAATATTTAGCTCCTAGAAATGAATTAGATAAAGAATTCTTGGGTTAATTCTGCTCTTGATCCTCTTGGCTATTTTCATGAAATTTTCTTTCTTTAGTTGCAAGCGAACTCCCTCTTTTGCGGAAATGCGTTGTGTAGGAGTACCAATAACCTAGCGCAAAAAAGACCAACGCTGTCAAAGCAAGCAAGCCACCCATTTGTATTACTAAAAACGTCACAAGAAAAAATTTCTATTTTTTTTGATGCTGTAATAAAAATTTCATTTTGTCAATTTCTTGAAAATCTGAATTTATTAATTTCAGCCCTGCTTAATGACATAGATAGGTTTATCAAAATCCACTTCAAGATCATCAAACATCTGTATTTTGCTAATAGAAGGGTAAGCTGTCAAAGGCATCAGTTTCCATGCCTTCTCATAACCTATACGATACCTTGATTTAGGTGTATATTTACGATTATAAACTCCAAAATGAGCAATTCTAAGCATCTCGTAGGGATAATAACCAGAAACAACTTTTATAACCTCATACTCATAAAGAACTAAGCAACTCCTATATGTAACTGACTTAACGTTAGGCATAATAGTCTTGGTTTTTAATCTTACTTGTACATCTAATTCCCCCCATACAATGGCTGAAGGATCAACCGGTTCAGCTTTTTTAATTTTATAGGACTTATTATTAAAGGGTTCACCTGGATCTAATGCCCGTCTGCCAACAGCCTCAACGCCAACATACTTAAGGAAATCTTTTACAACATTGTCTGCCCACGCTTTTGCTTCTGTTGCGCCATAGTGAATGCCATCAGTTTCTGGATATGGGTCAACAAACTCAGTCACTTTACGGCTATCATAAAATCTCGCAAAAGGCTTAATACTTGATTCCATAATTTCACTCATTTGCTCCTGAAGCTCAAACGAAAACCTCTCTGGATGTGACTCTGGAGGGGCTATCCAATAACATCTTCTACCTCCCTTTGATGCAGCTTCTGCCATATCCCTACAAAGCCCCTTTACTAGTTTTACATTCTCAGATTCTTCTCTGCGTTTTGAACGCAGACTAGAATATAAATTAGTTCCTGTTTGCACAACTACAATGTCAGGATCACAATCATTCAGAAGATCTTCTACTTTGGGAACTGCTTGGATTTTTTTAAGTCTTCTCTCTTGCTTTGGAGTTTTTTCCCAAAATCCGATATCGGATGCTATTGTCTGATATTGACCTAACCAGTAATATGGTGTCGCACCACCAGCAACATAGGTATGAACTTCAAATCCAGCATCACGCAGCTTACTATCTAAAGTCGAACCAAAGGCTCCCATACTCATAGAGTCACCAAGAAATAATATACTCGTTGGGATTTCTTGTTTTTTCTTCCCTTTAATTATCCGCGACTTCAGATCCTTTAATTTTGAGAGAATACCTTTAGCTTCAACATCTTGGCTAAAAGCTATTAACATTGAAACCGAAATAACCTTCAGCGATCTGATCCAGAAAGTCACAGTTTTGTTTTTATTGAAATAAAATCTCTTATCTTGCCCCATAATCTTTCTGCATTCTCTTAATCTTACTTCTTAGGGCAAGTTTAGCAGTTGCTTTCATTCGATCAGTAAACAAAACACCATTCAAGTGATCAGTTTCATGCTGAATGGCTCTTGCTAATAAGCCATCAGTTTCAAGGGTGACTCTTTTAGATCCCATAATTTCAAAAGTAGCCTTCAACTCGTAAGGACGAGTGACATCTCCTCGTATTTCTGGAAAACTTAAGCACCCTTCACTCATAACATCGTTATTTTCACCATATTCCAACTCAGGATTAATAAAAATTAGAGGCATAATATCAGCTAAATTTACATCTTCACCGTCAATCCTCAAATAACTGATGCATTCTGGATCATGAGAGACATCAATAACAGCTAATTGAATTGGAATTCCTATCTGGGGAGCAGCCAAACCGATTCCTTCTGCAGAAACCATTGTTTCTAACATATCTTTTACTAATGACCTAATTTCCTCTGAAAAAGACTCAACCTTACTGCACTTTTTTCTTAGTACTGGATCTCCAAATATTACAATTTCACGTACCATGACTTGACCTAAATTTAGGGTTTCTTTATCAAAATTCGGGCAGGCACATCTTTAACAGGATAACCAGCACGAGTCAAAGCATCCCATGCCTCTACCAAACTTTTCAAGGGTGCTTTTTCATCAGCTTTTAATTCCAGACTTAGTTTTGGTCTTTCAGATTTCAACTGTTTCAATCTTGCCTCTAACTGATTTTCAGGAATCTCTTCTTCGCCAAGAAAAATTTTAGAATCGGATGTAAGGGAAAGCTCCAGGCTAGCATTAGACTGCATTTTTTTCGCCAGAGAGCTAGCTTTTGGTAAAGTTATACTTGCAAAGGCCTTATCTTCTTTTGGCGCCGAAGTTAGAATGAAGTAAATTAATAAAATAGCCAAAATATCAATCAATGAAACGATTGGAACAATTGGACGATTGGTCTTTTTTTTAATAAACCGCATTTCTAATCACTTTTATCAGAAACGAGTCCTTTGATTTTGGAATAAAGAACTTCAGAAGGGTTCTTATAAAAAGCCGTTATTAAGTTATCAGTTAAAACTTCCATTCTGACTCCAATTCTCTCAATTTTTTTTGTAAAGTAACTATGAGCTATAACTGTGGGAATAGCCACTGCTAGCCCAGCTATAGTCGTATTCAAAGCCTCTGCAATTCCCCTAGATACAGCAACTCTAGAACTACCGGATTCAGCCATATCTACGCTACTAAATACTCCAACAAGTCCTGAAACAGTTCCTAATAAACCAAGTAATGGAGCAATCGTAATAACGACCTCAAGTAATGCAATTCCCCTCTCCATTATTACTATTTCCTCTCTAGCTTTGGCCTCCGCCGTTGTAGCCGCTTCTAGTCTGTTAGATGGTGCACCTATGATAATGCCAAGACCTATTCGTGAAAGAGGTGATTTAAAGCGACTAAAACAGTCAGTTAGACCCGAAATATCATCTTTATCGATAAAATCACTCGCATTTTTCATCGCTCTCTGAACAGGGCGAGGGATCACTTTACTGCTCTTTAATGTTAGACACTTCAACAAAATCACAGTAAGCGAAACAATTGAAAGAAAAATCAAACACAACATGAAAACACCACCATTATTGATGAATGTTTTCACTATATTTATAGAATCAGGCATTTCAGAGCCTATGTTGGCAAGGATCATTTCAATCTCTTAATAGATAATTATTTCATACTCGAACTCCATCTTTCCGTCTTGAGTTTTCTCAATAAGTTCATTTGGGACTGGAGGTATTTCTGCGCGTAGAATTCCACTAATAGAAAAATCGACTACTACGGGGTCAGCATCATTGCGAAGCATACGAATATCGACGATACGCCCGTCTCGATCAACCCAAAATCTAACTTTTAGAGAGCCGTATTTTACGAGATCAGCATGCGCCGACCGCTCCCTATGCCAACTTTTCTGAATCGCCAAATCTACTTTCTTTTTATAATGACCAAAGTTGGTCTCCTCAACATTCATTGCCGCTTTACCAAGATTACTTAACTTTCCTAGATTCTTCTTTTTTGGTGAATGAACTTGAAAAGCTGGTTCGGGAGGAAAGTTCTCGATAGGATCTAATTTTTCAGAGACTGTATCTTGGATAAAGTCCTGATTAGTCGACTTTTCATCAGAAACTTTTTTAGTAATCTCTGAGGGTTTTTCTACTACCGATTCTTCAGCGCCCTCTATTGAATCCTCTTCTTCAAGGGATTCTTCGAACGAAGCTATATCATGAGGTTCATCATATCTCAGGACCTCCGACTCATGATCGGAATCCAATGGATCAATAGAAGTTTTTTTCTTCAATGAACTACTTTGAATAAGTTGAGGAATAATCGGAAAATTCATATCATCTTTAAATTCTCCATCTGAATATTCTTTTCTAGAAAGCTCTCCAAACGACAAGGCCTCCCCAGAAATATTCGGAGTATTTTCATCTCCTGCATCAGAGGGATTTAAATCGCTAGCCGCAATTGTATTACGATCAGATTCAAAAACTGCATTATCAGGAATCTGCTGAGATGGTTTATTAGAATCAGTCCTCAAAAATTCCTTTTCAACTTCTTTGGGTTTTTCGATAGAAAACATCTCAGGAACCAAAATAACCAATTCTTCCTCCTCACTAGATACGCTCATTTTAAGTTCAGTGAACCCACTAACAGATGGCAAAGTCGAAGCGACTACAAAATGGTAAGTTTTTCCGATTTCAGCACTAAAGCTGACTATGGATTCATTATCATCAGTTGAACCTCCAACTTTGACCAAAGTCTCAAGTACCGCTCCTTGATACACACCACAAACGGACTCAAAGCCGGAACTTTCAACTTCTAGTAACACGTCACAGCTCACTTCAGGTGTCCACTTCCACCAAACAGAACCACCCTCGGCTCTACCAGAATGTATTGGCTCATTATTTTCTCTAGAAAAATATTTAGTATTAATGGAAGTATAAAAGTAATTCTGAGAACTTATTTTAGTAGCTTCACGAAAATCATCATTAACTGGAGGCATAGAGCGTCGATATGCAAGAATTGTCGTTACCCCACATACGAGTAAAACGTGCAGAACTATCGACAATAGAGCGGCATGTCTTATCTGTTGCCTTGTTATCATTAAATATCTCAGTCAATAAATACAGAAAAAGTAAACTCCTGAAGGGTTACAATCGCATTTAAAAACATACTTATCAACGATTCCAAGTTATTACGTAAAATCACTTAACAAAGTAGCTCAAATGCTCTAATTCAAGGGCAAGGTCCACTGAATTAACAATCACGTTATCCGGTGTTTTTAAAACTGTTGATGAAAAATTAAGAAAGGCTTGAACTCCTGCATTCACTAGACTATTAGCCACTTCTTGAGCAGTCTCAGCGGGCACTGCCATAATTGCAATCTTTACGTCATTATCCATGACATATTTAGTCATCTGAGAAACATCCATGACAGGAATTTCAGCACTTACTGCGTTCAAACGTTTAGGATCAGATTCAAATGCTGCAGAAATTTCAAACCCCTCTCTATTAAATCCGCTATACCTTAATAAAGCAGAACCTAAATTTCCGACTCCAACTAAAATTACAGGCAGTAGACTACTTGTACCCAACACTCCATTAATAACTTCAATTAGAGCATCTACACTGTAACCAAGGCCTCGTGTTCCGAACTGGCCGAAATGAGCCAAATCTTTTCGAAGTTGAGCTGATTTTACCCCTGCAGCCTTAGCAAGTGAATTGGATGAAACTGTTTCCACTCCATTATCTTTCAATCTTTCAAGACAGCGTTGGTAAATAGAAAGCCTATAAATTGACTTCCTGGGTATGTCGGTTTCTTGAGGCAAAACTACACAAAGTTAGATTTTCTTACAATTAAAGCCAACTCTTTCAAATTAAACAAGTAAATGCCTAACGAAAGATAGCTTTGTATTGCGAAAATATCTTTATGATATGATTATATGCTGCTGGACAACTAAGAATAGGATTCCTCGACTCGTTTTGCTACATCCCTGTAGTCATAATCAGCATTATAGATTTCCTTAAAACTCTCAAGTGAGTTTTCTTTATCTCCTAGCTTATCATAGACAAGGCCAAGGTTATAAAGAATCTCTTTTTTTGTATTATCCATTGAAAGAACTTCACCATTAGCATCAGTCAGCGAACCAATAGCCAAATCAAACATCTTCATTTCATCATAACATCGACCAAGCATTAGCATAGACCTTATTCGAATATGTGGATTGTTTTTTGCTTTCTGCAAGTGTGGGATAGCATCTCTAAAACGCTCTGCTGTAAACAAGTGATTCCCTAGATCAAATCTAAGTTGAGGATCAGTTGGATTACGCTCTACCCTCAGCTCCGACTCTTTAATCTGTTGGTCTATAGATGCGCTGCGAAGCTCTGCTAGCTGAGCTTTTTTATCTTCAACACCTTCTCCACCTGACTCAATGTCTGATTCAAGATCTTTAATCTTCTGCAATCGAAGGTTGTCTCTTGCATCCTCAGCTTTTCTTTGGAGCGTTTCATCTGCAGCGCTTAATGTAAAAGCATAGTCATAATATGACGCACAATTCTCCCAATCCTCTAGTCTTTCATAAAGGTCAGCAATCTTTTTAACGACGTCTAAGTTTTGAGGATCTTCGGCATACTGAGAACCCAGGTCAGCAAGCTGAGCTTCCATCTGCTCTTTAGTAGCACCTTTTCTAGAGGCACTCTCAAGACTCTTAGCCTCATCCTGATCTTTAAGAAGATCTTTAAATGAACGATCCTTTACTCCCCATCCACCTTTAGCCATTGTTGCTTGTGCTGAGGCATCCTTAGCTTTTTTTCTAGCGTCGCCATCAGATGGATCTTTTTCAACAATAGAGTCATAAACCTTTGCTGCTTCTGCTCCATCACCTTGAGCTAAAAAATGATCTCCAAGTTTATGCAGATTTTTTGTGTCTGCAGGATGCCCATCTCGAATTGTTTCAAGACCAAAAGTCGCAATCTCGGGAATTCCTAAAGCCATGAAGGCTTCATAAAAAAGAGTATTGGCTTCAACATTATAAGGATCGGAATCTAATTTCTTTTCAATGTCCTCAACCGCCTCAAGGGGATTTTTCTTGAGCTTATTTTTTACTTTCATCATGCCACCAGCACCTGAAAGCAATCCTTTTCCTTTTTTACCACCAGCACGCCATCGAGCACCCTGAGCCGCACGCAGAATCTCACGACCTTTTAGGAAAGTTGGTTGTTCTTTAAGAATATTATGAAGGATACTTAGAGCATAGTCATAATTAGTCAGTTCAATAGCACTCTGAGCTTTTAAGAATAGAGTGATGAGCTTAGGATCTAGTTGTTCTTCTGTGATGAGCTCTTTAGGTGAGTCCATATTCAATTTAGGGGTTTGTTTGTTGGATATACCTGAAATTTTAATTAAATCTTGGGGTGGAGAATCTAGCCTCTTAGTACCTCATCATGCAAGGCTTCTAGCATAAAAATTCAGACTAATTCGCATTTTTTTTGTTCATAACCAATAATTAGGCGATAAATTGAGTATTATGTACAATCAGAGCAATAAAATAAAACTAAGTGCATAATGCAAGTTGCGCTAACTAGGGTCTATGGTTCACTGTAAAAAATATGATTAATATAATGAAATCTTTAGCATTAATTTTAATGCTGCTCATGGTTTTAGGTGCAAAACGCAAAGATTCAGGACTAATCAGCTTTCATCTGGAATCTGGACAGGAAGCAAAGAAAGAAGAAAGCATACAAATTAGAGTCTCTAATAAAATATTTAGTGTACTCAAAAATCCATCATTCAACCAACGAGATATTGATGGATTTTATCCCTTTCTTTCTGAAGATGGCGAAAGCTATGGAATATCATTTAAGCTAAAGAAAAAGAAAGCCAAAGAACTGAGTACTTTATCTACAGTTGCAAGAGGAAGAAGATTAGTCACGGTTTTAGGAATGGAGCCTGTCGATTTTGTCGTTATCGATGGACCTATTCAGCATGGTCATATTACTTGTTGGAAAGGTTTCACTGAAAAAAGTATCGGAAAGTTTGAATCTCTTGGATTGAAGCTCATTAAACCGAAAGGCCCCACGTCATCGATAGCTCCTCCTGATCCCTTACCTCAACAAATAGATTCAGAATAGTAATTTTATCTCATAAAAATGAATTTCACTGTTATGCTGAAACGGCATGCTTTCACATTGTTTCTGTATCTAATTTCCTCATTCATATCGAATGCACAATACAAAAGGCTAGATTTGGTACTAGCAACACCTAACACTGAAATATTTGGCCAAGACCTCTCAAAGTTCTACATGTATACAGACCGAACATTTGAAGGGCAACCTAGTAAGCCGTGGCAAGGAGGTAAATATGGTTATGTAAGAAATCCTAAAAGAACCAATTCGGGTATTTTGTACAGCAAATTTCACGAAGGTGTCGACATAAAGCCAGTTAAAAGAGACTCAAGAGGAATTCCTCTTGATAAAGTACGTTCAATATCTCATGGCACAGTGGTTCATACTAACAAATCAGCTGGTGCAAGTAATTACGGTCGTTACGTTGTTATCGAACACGATTGGGGATATGGTAAATTTTACAGTTTATATGCACACCTTGCAGATATCTCCTGTAATAAAGGACAAAAGGTAAGACCAGGTACAAGCATCGGAACATTAGGATACACTGGTGATGGCATCAATAAAACTAGAGCCCATTTACACCTCGAACTAAATCTAATGTTGAGTAAAAGTTTTGAGAAATGGTACAAAAAACATTACGTTGCTCAAAACAAGCATAGCTTATTCAACGGAATCAATTTGGCGGGAATAGATATAGCGCAACTCTACAATGAGTACCGCCGGAACCCAGTCATTACATTACCTGAATTCATTTCAAAAGTTGAAACTTATTGGAAAGTATTAGTTCCTAATAATGGCATTCCTTTGATAATGAAGTCCTACCCTTGGCTAGCCTCAAAAATGGATAAAGCTAATGACAACCAATCTTGGGAAATAAGCATGAGCCCCTCAGGCATACCTATTAAGATTGAACCCAATATGAAGAAGGTAACCTCGCCTACAATTAGTTGGGTAAAGTTCTCTGCTACGCCCCACTCTTGGAATACAAGATCACGTCTTACTGGAACTAAAGATAAAGCAAGATTAACTGCAAGTGGTCAAAGATTTATTCAATTACTTCTTTGGAAATAATTAGGTTAAACCTCCAATTTCTTTAATGAGATTTCGGTTTAAACGAATACCATCATAAAAATTATCAATTGAATAATTTTCATTCGGTGAATGTATCTGACAATCAGGTAAAGCTAACCCAAGCAGTAAAGTGTCAACATTGAGGACATCCTTAAAAGTTTGAACTATTGGAATACTCCCGCCTTCTCTAATTAAAGCTGGGTCACAGTTAAATGTTTCTTTTAATGCTTTCTGCGCAGCTAGTCCATAACCTGATTTTGGATCCATAAGATATGATTTACCACTATGTCCTAATTCACATTCTATCCTTACTCCATCTGGTGTAAACTTATCTAAATGAGCCTTAACCAAATTTAATATTTCATCTGGATCTTGGTCTGGAACAAGCCTAAAAGAGAGCTTAACGAAACTTTCAGATGGTATGACTGTTTTAGAACCTTCACCCTGATACCCCCCGCCGACACCATTTACTTCTGCAGTTGGCCTAGACCACCTTCTTTCAAAATCTGTAAATCCACTTTCACCAAAAAGTTCGGTAACACCTGTCAAAATCAGCGTTTCGTTGGGATCGACTTGAATGCTTGACCATGCTTGTTTCTCCCAGTCCTCAATATCTTTAACTTTATCATAAAAGCCCTCAACGTTGACACTTCCATCTGGTTTGTGAAGACTAGAAATAAGTTTTGATATTGCCGAGCAAGGATTAGCCACTGAACCTCCAAAAACACCAGAATGCAGATCCCTACTAGGCCCAATAACTTTAACTTCCATACAAGCAACTCCTCTGAGCCCATAAGTGAATGTTCCAATACCTGGCCCAATCATTCCAGTGTCAGAAACCGCAATGACATCACATTGAAGTTCATTTTTATTTTCCTTTAAAAAAGGTTCAAGATTTGGACTTCCTATTTCTTCTTCTCCTTCGACTAGAAAAATAATATTCACAGGCAATTCACCATCTTCATTAATAGTTTCACCTAGACCTAGAAGATGAGCCAGGTTTTGACCTTTATTATCGGTTGAACCACGAGCAAATATTTTATCCCCATCTATGAGAGGTTCGAAAGGTGGCGAATTCCATTGATCAATTGGATCTGCTGGCTGCACATCATAGTGACCATAAATCATTACCGTCGGCAAACCTTCTTTATGGATGTTTCTTCCAATCACAATGGGGTGCCCTGAAGTCTCATGAATACTTGCCTCAAGGCCAACATCAATGATCTTTGTTTTTAACCATTCAGCACATTCTCTTACATCCGCTTTGTATCG
>CEQX01011380.1_pt1 | contig 15682 bp, 13 predicted proteins | sample 356261 | NCBI WGS metagenome assembly CEQX01 (sample SAMEA2621076, study PRJEB7988) | marine metagenome | isolation source: saline water (ENVO:00002010), including | reverse complement strand
TATTCAGGTTGTTGACCGCTTAATAAGGGGTAAGCAGCAGGGGCATTACCTAAACCTTTCGGTGAGTGGCAAGCAGAGCAAGCCGGAACGCCCTTTTCAAGATTCCCCGCATAATAGAGTTTTCTTCCAAGATCGACCTTTGATTCGTCTACAACACCGATGGAATTAACATTCGATTGATAAAACGCAGCAATATCTTGAAGGTCTGAATCATCTAAATTATCCAAGAGTCCGGTCATTGAAGCTATAACTCTGTCTCCTGACTTGACCAGTCTAAGTTGTTTTAAAAGATATTTCTCATTTTGCCCTGCTAAAGAAGGCCAAATACCGACTAAACTGTTTCCATCAGCTCCATGGCAGCCTGCACAGACAGCAACTTTGTCTTTACCAGAGTTTGGATCTCCAGCGCCCAAGAAAATAAAGGCTGTAACAATTACTGTTAGATATTTTAGTTTCATTTAAGAATCTATCTTTAATATGCTGTGGCGCGCCAACATTATATACTAACCCAAGAGGTCATCCTAAATTTTAAAGTCGTATGAATAATTCATTCCTGCAAAATGCTAAGTTCATCGGTAGCTTTCCCTCAACTAAAAATTTACCTCTAGACGAAGGTACAGAGATTGCTTTTTGCGGCAGATCAAACTGCGGAAAATCAAGCATTTTGAACGCTTTAACAAATAACAAAAAACTTGCTAAGACGAGTAAAACTCCTGGCAGGACACAATCAATAAATGTTTTCGAGATAGAATCAAACAACAATTTAAAGATTATAGATTTACCCGGATATGGGTATGCCAAGGTTTCTAAAAGATTAAGATCAATTTGGGGAAAGGAAATTGAAGAATATCTTATGTTCAGAAAGAGCCTTAAGGCGATTTGCGTAATAATGGATATCAGGCATCCTTTTAAAGAAGATGATTTAAATTTAATAAAATGGAGTAAGGAAAAAGATTTACCAGTCATTTTGTTGCTCAATAAGTCTGATAAGTTATCTAAAAATAAAGTTTTTCAAGCAGTCGAAAAAGCTAAAAACAATCTTGAAAAGCTTTCCATAAAATCAGTGATTATTGCGACTTCAGCAACTAATAAGACTGGAATTGATTCTCTTACTGAAATGGTCAAACAGATAAAATAAAAAGCTCCAGACATTTGGGGTTGCCTGGAGCTTTCGCTTATCGCTGGGAATAATCACCCTTCAATTATTTCGACATTTATATTTTTTATTAGTTCAATCTTTTTAATTATTTCTTAAACTTTTTTGTAAGGTAAAATTACCTCAAGGTAACTAAAATTAGTAAAACAAGATCAAATATTATTAAAGCTCTTAGTTCTCTGGTGACTTTAGGAGCAAGTAAAAGGACTAAAACAAAAACCTTTGCAAGGCTGTCAGGGGCCATGAGAGAAATACATACTATCGAAACTGATAAGGGTTTTATAAGTTTCCGAGTCGATTCTGCAGGTTCTGTTCCGCAAGACCCCAAATCAAATCGAAGTGAGCCCGAAACTTTTGAATGGATAAGGACTTACCTAAAGGATGGGGAAGTTTTATGGGATATAGGTGCGAATATAGGAATGTTCAGTCTGTATGCGGCACTTGAGAGAAAAAATTCTATTTTATCGATCGAGCCCTCTGCTGAATCTTATGCTACGCTCAATGCGAATATCAGATTGAATAAGTTAGATGATCAAATTAAAGCTTTGTGCTTTGCAGGAGGTAAAGAAACTAATCTGCTTCAATTATATATGAAGGATCCTAGTTCAGGAGCTTCACATAACAGCATAGATTCAAACACTAATCAATTCGGTGTTTTTGAAGTCACCGGCTTACAATCAGTTGTAGCCGTCAAACTTGATGATCTGCTAAATTTAAAAGGAGTTCCGTCTCCTGATCATATAAAACTTGATGTGGATGGTAAGGAAACTGAAATACTTCAAGGAGCATCAAATGTTCTTACTGCAGTAAAAAGCATTCTCATTGAAATTGAAGGTAGCAACTTGGAAAAAAACTTAATTATTATTGAAGAGATTATTTTTGAATCGGGACTTACCGAAGACTTGAGCTGGAGAGGCAAAGGCTCTGGGAGAAATAGACTATATAAAAGAGATATCAGTACATGAGCGAAGAAAATGATCCAATAATTCTTGTGGACGGCTCTTCTTATTTATACAGGGCCTATCATGCGCTACCGCCTCTTACAACTAGTAAGAACCAACCCACGGGTGCTGTTAAGGGTGTTATAAGTATGATTAAAAAAATACTTATTGATCATCCAGACAGTCCTTTAGTTGTGATTTTTGACGCCAAGGGAAAAACTTTTCGACATGATATGTATGCTGAATATAAAGCAAACAGACCACCAATGCCGGAAGACCTGGTTCAACAAATAGATCCAATACATAAGATCATCTCACTTATGGGAATCAAATTGATCATGATACCCGGAGTTGAGGCTGATGACGTCATAGGAACATTGGCCGAACAGGCAAGGAAAAAGAAATTAAAAACTGTCATCTCAACTGGTGATAAAGATATGACTCAACTTGTTTGCGAAAATGTGAGTGTTGTTAACACAATGTCTGGTGAACTGCTTGATGAAGACGGTGTACAAAAAAAGTTTGGTGTGAATCCTAATCAAATCACAGATTACCTAGCACTCATAGGAGATAAATCTGATAATGTGCCAGGCGTAGACAAGGTTGGTCCAAAAACAGCAGTCAAATGGCTCAATGAATATAAAGATTTAAAGGGAATCAAAGAAAATGCAGACTCTATAGGCGGTAAAGTTGGGGAAAGTCTCAGATCTTCTTTAGAAATGTTGGACCTGGCTCATGAGTTAGTGAAAATCAAGACAGACGTCCCGCTAGATATAGGAATAGATGATCTAATGATATCTGAACCCAATTCTGAAGAATTATCAAAAATATACGAAGAACTAGAATTTAAGTCATGGTTACAGGAAGTCCCTCAAAAAAATACCGTACCATCATCAATCGAGTCTTCCTACACATGCATAACATCAGAGAGCATCTTAAAAAAAATAGTTAAAGAAGCATTGCGGGCTGAGACTGTAGCTTTAGATACTGAAACAACAAGCCTTAATTACATGGATACTGATTTAGTCGGTATCTCTTTGAGTTTCAAGAATGGCGAAGCCCACTATATACCCATCCAGCATGAAGATGACTCTGTTGACCAGCTAGATATAAATTATGTTTTAGAAACCCTCAAACCCCTCTTAGAAGGCTCTAAGAAGAAAATAATTGGTCAAAACATTAAGTTTGATAGAAATGTTCTGGCCAAATACGGAATCAATATTGCATCAATTAAAAATGACACAATGATGATGAGCTATGTATTGGATGCTTCCGCCACAAGACATAATTTGGATGCTCTCTCGTCTTATTATCTAAATTACAAAACATCAACTTTCGAAGATGTTGCAGGTAAAGGCGTAAAACAAATAACTTTCGACAAAGTTCCCATCGAAACAGCAACACATTACGCGGCAGAAGATGCAGATATAACCCTAAGACTTTTTGAGGAATTAAATCGTAAATTGATAAATGAAGGTTCATTGCTCAAACTTAACGAAGAAATAGAAATACCACTTATAGAGGTTCTTTCCGATATGGAGAGGAATGGAGCTATTTTGAATTCTAAAGTTCTTAGTGCACAGTCTAAAGATCTAGAAAAAAGAATTAAAAAATTAGAAAATCAAGCCTACGAAATTGCTGGCGAAGAATTTAATTTAGGATCTACAAAGCAACTTAGAGAAATTTTTTTCGATAAACTCAATTACCGAGTCATAAAAAAAACTCCTGGTGGACAACCTTCTACTGATGAAAAGGTTTTAGCTGAATTAGCTGAGGAATATGAGCTGCCAAAAGTCCTTCTTGAGCACAGGACTCTAAGTAAACTTAAATCAACTTATACTGATAAGCTTCCTCTGCAAATTTCCCAGACAACAGGAAAAGTTCATACCTCATTTCATCAGGCTGTGACAACAACAGGAAGATTATCTTCATCTGACCCCAACTTACAGAATATTCCCATAAGAACAGAGGACGGAAGAAGAATTAGACAGGCTTTTGAACCTTCTAAGAACAATAAGTTTGTATCAGCAGATTACTCTCAAATAGAGCTGCGGGTAATGGCTCATATGTCTAAAGATGAAGGGCTTTTGAATGCATTCCAGCAAGGAGAAGATATACATACTAAAACTGCGAGTGAAGTATTCAATGTTGATTTAGAGGAAGTTACAAGCGATTTGAGAAGAAATGCTAAAGCAATAAATTTTGGTTTAATTTATGGAATTTCTGCTTTTGGGTTAGGTAAGCAACTATCGATTCCAAGAAATTTAGCAGCAGAATACATGGCATTGTATTTTGAAAAATATCCCGCAGTTAAGGAGTATATGGAATCTACCAAAAAATTTGCAAGCGAGAATGGATTTGTCGAAACACTATTTGGAAGAAGGCTATACCTTCGTGACATAAACGCAAGCAATGCCGTGAGGAGACAAGCCTCTGAACGTGTTGCTATAAATGCACCTGTTCAAGGAACTGCTGCGGACATAATGAAATTAGCTATGATAAAAATGCATAAAGCAATTAATGACAAAAAATCTAAAGCAAAACTAATTCTTCAAGTGCATGATGAGTTAATTTTAGATACGCCTGAGAAAGAAGTTGATAATATTATTAAACTTGTAACAGAATCTATGATGGGAGCAGCTAATTTGGATGTACCTCTTGAAGTTGACATTGGGATCGGAGATAACTGGGACCAAGCTCACTAATGGAATTAATCCTCAAAGATAGTCGTCGAACTTTTCAAGTTGTGCTTGTCGCATCAATATGCATGATTGGCGTTGCTTTTTATATGGAGAACTTTCTTCAACTGGAACCTTGTATTCTTTGTTACATGCAAAGAGGGGCGGTCATAGCTTTTGGTGTGATTGCAGCCCTTGGTATTATCGTTAATCCTAAGAAATTAAATTCTTACAGACTCTTTGTGCTATTTATATTGATCTTTGCATTAATAGGCGCCTCACTAGCAATTAGACAACTTTACCTTCAGAGCCTGCCGGATGAATTAGTTCCAAGTTGTGCACCGGATATGGAATATCTTTTTGATAACTTACCATTTCTTGAGATATTGATACTGGCTTTTACTGGAGATGGTAATTGTTCTGAAGTCCTTTGGACTTTTCTTGGAATAAGTATCCCAGGTTGGGTTTTAATAGGACTTTGTTTTGTAATAATCTACTGCTTAGTAATTTTTAAGTTTGTTAATCAAATACATTCTCATAACCAAAATTAAATCTATATAATACCGAGCAATTTTAAAAGGATTCACTAATGTCATCTGTACACGAAAACTTATCTGTAGACGAGCTTATTGAAGTTTCTGTCGATAGAGGAGAAGGAGAAGTCGCCTCTAATGGCGCGTTGCTGGTGAAAACTGGATCTCGAACCGGAAGAAGTCCCTCAGACCGTTTCATAGTTGAGGATGAACTTACAAAAAATACAGTTGATTGGGGACAAGTCAATAAGCCTTTTGATAGTGAGGCTTTCGGTAAACTTTGGAAAAAAGTTGAAGACTACCTGAATGAAAAAGAGACTTATGTTTCATCACTCCACGTTGGTGAACATAGAGACTACTATATACCTCTAAAAATTAGAACTGAATGGGCTTGGCATAATCTTTTTGGTAAGCAAATGTTTATAAGGCCAGAATCATTTAATCCCGAGAATAAAGATGTATGGGAAATAATGAGTGCTCCAAAATTTTCTTGTGATCCTAAAGAAGATAAAACCAATAGTGATGGTGTTGTGTTGTTGGACTTCACAAGAAAGAAAGTTCTTTTAGCAGGAATGCCCTATGCAGGGGAGATGAAAAAATCTATGTTTGCGGTTCAAAATTTTCTTTTGCCTGAGAGCGATGTGCTGCCAATGCATTGTGCTTCTAATGTAGGAGCCAATGGAGAGGTTTCTCTATTTTTTGGACTGTCAGGTACTGGTAAGACTACTCTATCGGCAGATCCAGAAAGAAAACTCATAGGAGACGATGAGCATGGATGGGGGCCAGGAACAGTATTCAATTTTGAAGGAGGTTGCTACGCAAAATGTATAAACCTAACCCAGAAAAATGAACCCGTGATATGGGACGCCATTAAAAGAGGCAGTGTCATGGAAAATGTTGTCATAAAACCAGACACTAAAGATCCAGACTATTCAGATTCCTCACTTACTGAAAACACTCGTGTTGTCTACCCAAGAGAACATATAGAGAAAAGGGCAGAAGAAAACTCTGGCGGTGAACCAAATGCAGTTATATTTTTAACTTGCGATTTATCAGGTGTAATTCCTCCTGTTTCTATCTTGAGTAAAGAGGCTGCGGCTTATCATTTTTTGAGTGGTTATACAGCTGCTATAGGATCGACTGAGGTGGGATCTACAGAAGCATTCAAAACCACCTTTTCAACATGTTACGGCGCTCCTTTCTTCCCAAGAGCTGCTGGAGTTTATGCTGACTTATTAATGAAAAGAATAGAGGAATTTGATAGTAAAGTTTACCTAGTGAATACTGGTTGGACTGGAGGACCTTATGGAGTAGGAAATAGATTCGATATACCAGTTACTAGATCGATTATTTCAGCAATCCAGTCTGGAGAACTAATTGGGGCTGAAACTGAAACAGTCGATGGAATGAATCTTACAGTGCCAAAAAACGTTAGTGGTGTGGATAGTAAGTTACTTAATCCTGTAAAAAATTGGTCTAATCCCAATGACTTTGCAGAATACGAGAGTAAGTTAGTTGGTCAATTTAAGGAGAATTTCAAAAAATTTGATGTATCCGAGGCTATAGTTAAGGCTGGTCCAAAATAAAATAAATTATGAGATTTTCTTTAGACGAAATAAAGAAATCAAAAGCAGCTTCAGAACTTAATCTTATAAATAGGGGGATAGAAAAAGAAAGCCTCAGAATTAATTCTTCTGGAGGTATCTCTCATAAAAAACATCCTAATGGTCTAGGTGCAGCTTTAACCAATCCATATATAACAACTGATTTTTCAGAAGCCTTATTGGAGCTTGTAACTCCAACCTTTAATAGCGCCAAAGATTGTCTTCATTTCTTGAGGGAACTTCATGTTTTTGTTAACCAAAATATTAAAGATGAGTCTCTTTGGCCATTAAGCATGCCTTGCACTATAAGCCTAGAGGAAGAAATTCCAATTGGTGACTATGGACCATCTAATCAAGGAATGATGAAAACTGTCTACAGAAGAGGACTCTCTAACAGATATGGAAGTATGATGCAGGCTATAGCTGGCATTCACTACAATTTCTCTTTTTCGGATAATTTCTTCCATATCCTTGGAGAGAGGAAATCAATGGAGGTGAAAGATCTAAAAAACAAAGTTTACCTTGGTATCGCGAGAAACTTTCGCCGTTATGGCTGGATATATCTCTTGCTTTTTGGCGCTTCTCCAATAACAACTAAGTCTTTTGCACATCAAAGGTCGCATGATCTCTCTGAACTGAGTAACGAGGACCTATATAAACCTTTTGCAACATCACTGAGGATGGGTGATCTCGGCTATATAAGTCATGCTCAAGACAGTTTGAATATTTCTTATAATTCTATTGAACAATATAGTAAGGATCTCAAAAATGCCCTCAATACAACTTATAAGGATTATAAAAATCTTGGAGAATTTAAAAACGGTGAAAGAATCCAATTGAATGACTCAATAATTCAAATAGAAAACGAATACTACAGTACCATCAGACCAAAGAGAGTCTGTCCAACAGGTGAAAGGCCTATAAATATTCTTAATGAAGAAGGTATAGATTATCTAGAAGTAAGATGTATAGACCTCAATCCAAATTTTTTTGAGGGCATATCTGAAGAGCAAGTTTATTTTTTAGATTTATTGATCTTGTATTGTTTCTTTTCGGATAGTCCAGAAATAGATGAACAAGAGTCAAATGAGCTATTTAAGATTCATAAGATTGTTGTGAATGAAGGTAGAAATCCTCAGGCCAAAATCTCAACTAAAAGCGGACAAATTTCTATCAAAGATGAAGCGTCGAGAGTTCTTAATGCAATGTCAGACATTGCTTCTCTTATGGACGAAGTTTCTAATGAGGGCAAAATATGGACTAAGACACTTAGTGATCAAAAAAAGGTTTTAGATAATCTTGACTTAACACTGAGTGGCTCCCTCCTAAAAGAAATTAAAGACGGAAATGTTTCTTTCCAAGAATATGGACATAAATTATCCCTTTCGCAAAAAGAGAATATGAATAACATTGAAAATGAAAACAAGTATTCTTTTCAAGACATAGCTAAGGAATCTTTAATAACCGCTTCAAAACTAGAACAAGAAAAGAAAATAAATTTTGAAGACTATTTGAAAGAATTTTTAAATAAGATTTCTTGACGTTTGGTTTTTAAGCGTTAATTTAAGATTATAAATTTAAATAGGATAGTTTTATGAGAGCATTTTTATGTAAAGAATTTGGGCCGGTTGAATCGCATCAAGTCGAGGAAATAGATGATCCTATTGCGGGCCCAGGTCAGGTAGTAGTAGACATAAAGGCAACAGGTATCAGTTTCCCGGACGTACTTATAGTACAAGGCTTATATCAATTTAAACCCCCTTTTCCATTCAGTCCGGGTAGTGAAATCTCAGGAATAGTCTCTTCAATTGGTGAAGGTGTAACAAACCTCAATGAAGGAGATAGAGTAATGGGAAGCGTTGGTTCAGGAGGTTTAAGAGAAAAAGGTTTGTACTTAGAGCAACAGCTTATGCCCCTACCAGACTCTATGGACTTCGAAACTGCAGCTGGATTTCCGTTGAATTATGGTACGACTTATCATGCCTTCAAGCAGAGAGGAGAACTCAAAGAAGGTGAATCTGTACTCGTTCTAGGTGCAGGCGGGGGATTGGGTATAACTGCCATTCATATTGCTAAAGCAATGGGTGCAAGAGTTATAGCTGCTGCTTCTTCACAAGAAAAAATTGATTTATGCAAAAAAGAGGGAGCCGATGAAGGAATCATCTATGAAAGAGATATGGATAGGGATTTGCAAAAGAAATTTTCTGATCAAATAAAAGAAGTAACAGGCGGCGGTGTGGATATGATTTATGATCTCGTTGGTGGTGACTACGCAGAACCTGCTTTAAGGGCAATAGCGAGGCATGGAAAATATCTGGTAATAGGCTTCACTGCTGGAATACCTAAAATGCCACTAAACCTTACTCTTTTAAAAGAGTGTCAAATTGTAGGTGTATTTTGGGGTCAATTCGCAGGTCTCGACTATGACGAAAATCAACAAAACTTTAAGGAACTATTTGAACTGCATGCAGAGGGCAAAATCAAACCGTTTGTTACTGAAACTTTTCCTCTTGATGATGCAGCTAAAGCCATAAAAACACTCGAAGATAGAAAAGTGCTAGGCAAGGTAGTTGTCTCAATGGAATAAATGGATGGATGAAAGGAATCACCCTTCTGCTGCTTTTAACAACTTCATTAAAATCACACGCGGTTAATGAAAAGGATGACTTTGTTTATGATCTTTCTCTTGCGACTCAAGGTATTTCGGTTGCCCAGTTTAACACTGGAGTAAATTATTCAATTGGAAGAGGTATTCCCAAAGATCTCGAAAAAGCAATTTACTGGTATCAACGTGCCTCTGAACAAGGGCATTCAAAAGCTCCGTTCAATATAGCCATATTTTACAGTGACGGTGTTCATATTGATCCAGAGCCAGAACTAGCTATTGAGTATTTTTCTCTTGCAGAAGCCAGAGGTAATCTAGCTGCGAAAAAATTCTTAAACGAATTAAAAAGACTAGAAAAAATGCCAATAGAACAGGCTTTAATCAAACTTTGTTGTCCCGATCCTCTCTCGCACGCAATGGCAAAAAATTAATAGAAGATTTTAGATAAAAGCTTATAATCGCGCTTTCTTTTTAATCCATGTCTATAAAAAATCTCAGAAATATTGCCATTATTGCTCATGTAGATCATGGCAAAACAACGCTTGTAGATAAATTATTACAACAATCAGGAACTCTCAGTAGAAAAAATATGGATTCTGAGAGAATAATGGATTCTGATGACCAAGAAAAAGAAAGAGGGATTACGATACTAGCAAAAAACACTGCAATCGAGTGGAAAGAACACAGAATAAACATTGTTGATACACCTGGTCATGCTGATTTTGGTGGAGAGGTTGAAAGAGTTCTTTCGATGGTTGACTCAGTGCTTTTGCTTGTGGATGCAGTTGATGGTCCAATGCCACAAACTAGATTTGTTACACAAAAAGCTTTTGATCAGGGGCTCAATCCTATTCTGGTTATAAATAAAATTGATAGGCCCGGAGCTAGACCCGACTGGGTCTTGGATCAGGTTTTTGACTTATTTGATAGGTTAGGAGGAAATGATGATCAGCTAGATTTTCCGGTTATTTATTCTTCGGCATTACAGGGTATCGCCGGACTAGATGAAGATGAAATGTCTGATGATATGTCACCTCTAATGGACTTGATATTAGAAAAGGTTAATCCTCCTGAAGTAAATGATGAAGGTCCTTTGCAAATGCAAATCAGCGCTCTAGATTACAACAGCTATGTTGGTGTTATTGGAATAGGCAGAATAAGCAGGGGAAAGATAAAACCAAATCAGCAAGTTATTGTAATCGACTCCAATAACTCAGAAAGAAGAGGCAAAGTTTTGCAAGTTATGGGTTATAAAGGGCTAGAGAGAGTTGAGATTCCAGAAGCACAGGCTGGAGATATAATTTGTGTAACCGGTATAGATAAGCTAAATATTTCAGACACTTTATGTGATCCAGAAAATATTGAAGCCCTTCCACCTTTAAGCGTTGATGAGCCAACAGTTAGCATGACCTTTCAGGTAAATAACTCGCCATTCGCAGGTAGAGAAGGAAAGTACATTTCTTCAAGAAATTTAAAAGAGCGTCTTGAACAAGAGCTTATACATAATGTTGCCCTGCGAGTTGAACAAGGCGATTCACCAGATAAATTTAAAGTTTCCGGTCGAGGAGAGCTTCATCTTTCAGTATTAATTGAAAATATGCGAAGAGAAGATTATGAACTTGGTGTTTCTAAACCCGAGGTCATACAAAAAGAGGTTAATGGAGAAATTCATGAGCCATTTGAAGAAATTGTTATAGACATTGAAGAAAGGCATCAAGGTTCAGTAATGGAAGAAATGGGACAGAGAAAAGCTGATTTAAAAAATATGGAACCTGACGGTAAGGGAAGAATTAAGTTAGAGTTTTTAGCCCCTTCTAGAGGAATGATTGGATTCAGATCAAACTTCCTAACCATGACAAGTGGAACAGGAATTATGACAAGTGTCTTCGATCATTATGGAAAAGCCAAGGAAGGAGAATTGGCAAAAAGACAGAATGGTGTTCTTGTTTCAATGGCTGCAGGAAAAACTTTGGCTTATTCGCTTTTTAATCTGCAAGAAAGAGGGAGGATGTTCCTGGGGCATGGGACAGAAGTTTATATTGGACAGATAGTAGGGCTCCACTCTAGAGACAATGACTTACCTGTTAACCCGACTAAAGCAAAGCAACTAACAAATATAAGAGCTGCTGGTACTGATGAAAATCTCATCTTAACGCCCCATATTGAGCATACCTTAGAACAGGCACTAGAATTTGTTGAAGATGATGAATTAGTTGAAGTTACTCCAAAGTCAATCAGGCTTAGAAAAAAATCTTAATCGGTCTACAATTTGAGTTTGAATAAATTCTACATATATTGCCTACTTATATCGGCAGCTTTTAACGTATCGTCTAACTCATCAGATACTATGAATGATCATGATCATCATAAGAGCATGGGCCATTCTATGCATTCTGCGAAGATGCATGGTCCAGTTGGGATGATGGGCGATCATCTACTAAAAAAAGGCAAGTCTATGCTTTCGGTTAGTTATATGAAGATGTCAATGCATGAAAACTACATTGATGCTAAGAAGATATCTGATCAAGAAATACTCAAATTACCAAATCCTGGGGGTATGCCAAAAAACATCAGTGTCGTCCCTCAAGAGATGTACATGGATATGGTTATGTTAGGAGCAATGCATGCACCAACTAACTCCCTAACTTTAATGGGTATGACTTCGTTCATTCGTAAGTATATGAAGTTAAGGACATATCAACCAATGATGGAGAGGAATCCTCTTGGGGATTTTACGACTAAGTCTTCCGATTTATCGACTGTTAATCTCTCTGCTTTATTTAAAATTCGCGATGCATATGGATATAAATTTCACGCTCAGCTGGGTCTCGAAAAAAATCTTGGAAAAAATAGCCTACAAGGTATGGTGCTGATGCCTATGGGAAGTATTGGCTCTATTCCTTTACCTTATGGAATGCAAAGTGGAGACAAATCTCTATCCTTATTAAGTGCTTTAACTTTTAGCAAAATACATATGAAGTGGAAGTTGGGAGGACAAATAAAATCCAAAATAAATCTTGATAGCGAAGAATGGAATTTTGGAGACCGAACTGAAATAAATTTATGGGCACAAAGAGACTTGAACAAAATCTCAGCCTGGTCTTTAAGACTGAAAATGGAAGACATTGATTCTATAGAAGGTTTTAGTGAGGAAATTAAAGCTCCGGTGCAAACTTCAAATCCTTTAAATTACGGTGGTACAAAAGTAAGCATAGGGTTGGGCATCAATACTATTTTAGAAAAAGGAATAATTGGAGTAGAGACAGTTATACCAATTAAACAAGATCTTAATGGCCCTCAAATGTCTTTAGATTGGGGATTACAAATTGGGTACCACCTGTCTTTTTAAGTCAAAACCAGAAAGTCTTATAATACATAGATAAGTAAGGAGATAATTCAATGAAAGTGTTAGCTTTGGGTGGTAGCGGCGGCATGGGTAGATTTGCTGTTGAAGCTAGTATGGGTTTCAGCAATGTTCACGAAATAATCGTTGCCGATATAAATGAAGCTGAAGCAATTAAATTTGCAAATTCCATGAACGAAAAAGTCACCGGAGTTGGATTAGATATAACTGATATTAATGCCCTAAAAAAACAAATGAGCCAAGCCGATATCGTTATAAATACTGTGGGGCCTTTCTTCAAATTCGGCCCGCCAGTCTTACATTCTGCCTTAGACTCAAATTGTCACTATCTTGATATAAACGATGACTGGGAGCCAACAATTGAGATGTTGAAGCTTCATGAAAAGGCGGAAAATAAATCGAAAACAGCAATATTGGGTATGGGAGCAAGTCCCGGCCTTACAAACATGCTTGGGGCTTATGCAATTAAAGAACTGGACGAAGTAGAGACGCTCTATACAGGTTGGAATATGGATGGTGCAACTCCCGAAGAAGAATCATCCCAGTCAGGAATGAATGCGGCAATGATTCATGGAGTTCAGCAGATGACCGGTAAAGTAAAAATACAATGTGAGGGAGCTCCCAAGATGGTTAGACCACTCAAGAAAGTTGAAATAGACTTTCCGGGATTTGGAAAATTTAAACCTCGAATATTTGGACATCCTGAAGCAATTACTTTCCCGCACCATTTTGAAACTATAAAAAACTGCGTCAATCTTGCTCATGGCAGCGGGTTTAGAACACTTAGATGGATCATGAAACTTGTGGACGTGAAAATCATCTCCATTGAAAGAGCTGCAAGAATAATCCAAAATCTGTCTTCTTCCATTAGAAATGATATAGAGAGTCAGGGTAATGCAGTAAGACCCCATACTAATACTTTCCTTTCGGAGCCCCCTCCTTTATATGCTTTGGCTATAGGGCTTAAAGATGGTAAAAAAGCATCATGCGGCACGATGTTTAATGCTTCTGATTTAATAAGTATGGGAGAGGCTACTGGTATACCTCTTGCCTGCGGTTTGAAACTTCTAGTTGATCAAAAAATAACTAAGAAAGGTGTTTTTGCTCCAGAAGGAGCTATAGATCCCAATATTTTCTTTAATGAATTAAAAGGTATTAGTAATTTACTAGATACAGAAAACGGTGAAATGGTTAGTACATTTAGAAGTTGGATGTAAAATAAATAAACCTTGGAGAGATAAATGGAAAAAATTAATAACATTTTAGACAGAGTAGCTACGCCAATAACTGGGCTTGCCGATTGGCTTTTAAGGCTTGGTCTTGGGATTGCTTTCTTTTTGCATGGGTATGGAAAACTTCCAATCTCTGAAGGGTTCGTTGGGTGGTTAGGCTCTAATGGAGTTCCTATGGCGGGAGTTACTGCCTATCTGGTTGCATGGGGAGAAATACTCGCAGGATTAGGAATTATTATTGGTGCTCTTTTAGCAAGGTCAATGGCCGATTTAGGTCATTTTATCACCAGAATATCTGGTGGTGCTATCGGAGTAATAATGATATTTGCTTTATTAATTGCCCATTCAGATTGGGGAATCTTTTTTGGTGAAAGAGGTTCGGTTCTTTTTGCAAGCGAACAGCTTTTCCTTTTGTTATTAGGAACTTTCTATGCCATCAAGGGCAATCACTAGCGACTGAACAACATTAAGCCTGGCTTGAATACTCCTCGTTCAGCTCTTTCAAAGCCTGAAAGTCCATGATCTGAACTACTTCCATATTTTCATCCAATAACTCGTAGATGGGATCGTTGTCTGCATACGGACGTAAACTAAAATAAACTATTACATCCTCATCTCCGCCGCCTTCTGTATGAGGCTCACCAGGAACACCAGCTTTAAATACACCTGCTGGACGAACGCTCTTCAAACTTCCGTCAGGAAAATATGTTTTAAGTTCGCCCTTAACTGTAAAAGTACTGTAGTTTGAGCAATGCCTATGCATTTGAATCTTTTCATTGGCGGAAAATTTGAATAATAAATCAACTATTTTGGCGTTTTCATCTACATTTAAAAATGATAAAGACACGTGATCTAATGGTTCACCATCAGGACCAGGTGCTGGCTTCCAATCAATTGATTTCTCGTCAAACTGCAATAAATTTTCCATCTGTTATCTCCTTTTGATTTATTTTTTATATTACATTATTTAAAAAAAAGGGCCAAGAATCACTTCTTGACCCTAATTCCTGTAATGCCTTTGGGGAGGGCAATACATTACTAACACTCACTTGTTAGCATGAAGTTACAAATTAAAACTTGTAACTAAATTTAGCTCCGTAGTTTCTGCCTGGTAAAGGAACTTCATTCTTAACAAAAGAAGAATGATTTCTCGCCGCCTCGTCCAGGAGGTTCGAACCAAATATTGAAACCTTCAACTCACCTGCTTCATTCATATTGAATGTCTTGGTGAGTCTCGCATTTAACATTTGATAAGAATCTGTAACCGTTTCGCCTTCGGCAATATCATCTTGCTTCTCAACATCTTTTAAGCTCAGTTTAAATAACCAATCATTCTCAACGTAAGAAAGAGTGTAAATATTTCTGGCAGGATTAATTCTTGGAACATTATGCCCGTCTGAGAATTCAGCATCGACATCATCTCTAGCAAAAGATAAGGTTAAATCACCCGAGCCCAAAGAAAAAGTTCTCCCAATTTCAAGCTCATAACCCTTGAACTCAGCATCTTGCTGAAGGTAATTCGACTTTATAAGGTGTGCAAACTCCTTATCGTGATCATCATGATCATCA
>CEQX01029077.1_pt1 | contig 15705 bp, 12 predicted proteins | sample 356261 | NCBI WGS metagenome assembly CEQX01 (sample SAMEA2621076, study PRJEB7988) | marine metagenome | isolation source: saline water (ENVO:00002010), including | reverse complement strand
TCAATAATTTCTCCAGATGGCTTTGCCATCAACCCTCGCATTCCTGAAAGCTGTTTAATCTGCTGCTTATTACCACGAGCACCAGAATCAACCATCATGTAAAGCGGGTTAGCTATCTCATTACCATCATTATACTCTAAGGTTCGATACAAAGCACTAGCAATTTTATCTCCAGCAGCTGTCCATATATCAATGACCTTATTGTAACGCTCACCATCCGTAATAATACCTTTAGTGTACTGCTTTTGAACAATATCCAATTGCTTATAAGCATTCTTGAGCTCAACTTGTTTTTCATTAGGAATCACCATATCTGTGATTCCAATTGAAACACCTGCTCTAGTTGCCTCTTTAAATCCTAGCTGCTTAAGAAGGTCTAAAGTTTTAACCGTACCTTTAGGACCTGAGACTTGGAAAGTTCTCCATATGATATCAGAAAGTTGTTTCTTTGCGATAGTTTCATTAATAAAACCCAAAGATTTACCACTTTCATTTTCAACTTTGGGCCATATTTCATTAAACCTAACTCGCCCTGGAGTGGTTTCTATTGTTACAGACTTAGGGTCACCATAAATAGTATCTTTACCACGATCTGGATTAGCTAAACGAATCTTACAATGGAGAGAAAGAGCTCGCTCAGCCACCGCATATTCTACTTCTGTAGTCGATTCAAATAAAGGGATTCTCTTATCATCATTATCCTTATAGGTAATATGATGCCTATGATGCGTTAGGAAATAACTTCCAAGTGTAATGTCTTGGGATGGTGTTGTAATTGGTCGCCCACTAGAAGGAGAGAAAATGTTATTTGGCGCTAACATCAGCAATCTTGCTTCCATCTGAGCTTCAACAGATAACGGTACGTGAACAGCCATCTGATCACCGTCAAAGTCCGCATTGTAAGCTGAACAAGTTAGTGGATGCAAACGTATAGCAGAACCCTCAATCAAGACGGGCTCAAATGCTTGAATAGACAATCTGTGAAGCGTAGGGGCACGATTTAATAGTACAGGGTGCCCTTTAGTAACCTCCTCAAGGATATCCCAAACTTCAGGAGTTTTCCTTTCAATCATCTTCTTTGCAGACCTTACAGTGTGAACATAACCAAGTTCCTTTAGCCTCCGTATTATAAAAGGCTCAAAAAGAACAAGCGCCATTTTCTTTGGAAGGCCACATTGATGTAATTTGAGTTCAGGACCAATAACAATGACTGAACGACCCGAATAATCGACTCTTTTACCGAGTAAGTTCTGACGAAATCTTCCACCCTTACCCTTCAACATATCAGATAAAGATTTTAGAGCTCTATTACCCGCACCCGTTACAGCTCTACCATGTCGACCATTATCAAAAAGAGCATCGACAGCTTCCTGGAGCATCCTTTTCTCATTTCTAATGATAACTTCAGGAGTCTTAAGCAGAAGCAAATTTTTAAGACGATTATTTCTATTAATAACACGTCTATATAAATCATTAAGATCAGAAGTAGCAAATCTTCCGCCTTCTAATGGAACCAAAGGTCTAAGGTCAGGAGGTATTACAGGAAGAACCTCAAGAATCATCCATTCAGGTCTGGTATGACTACCAGCAAAACCTTGAGCTAATTTAAGTCTTTTTGAAAGTTTCTTTCGAACCTGTTTTGAGCGAGTTTTAGTCATCGCGTCCTCAAGTTCTGCAACTAGGGAAATGAGATCTATCCCAGCAAGAAGATCTCGAACCGCTTCTGCTCCCATCCCTGCACGGAAACTATCCTCTCCAAATTCCTCTTCAGCTTCACGCAATTCTTGCTCGGTAAGCAATTGACCTAATTCTAAAGGTGTATTTCCTGGATCAGTAACAATATAGTCCTCATAATATATGACTCTCTCGAGCATTCTTGCGCTCATATCTAGCATGAGCCCTATGCGCGAAGGCATACACTTGTAAAACCAAATATGACTAACTGGCACGGCAAGTTCAATGTGCCCCTGCCTCTCCCGACGAACTCTAGACAATGTCACTTCAACTCCACACCGATCGCATATTACTCCCTTGTGCTTAATTCTTTTGTACTTTCCACACGCACATTCCCAATCCTTAGTTGGACCAAAGATTCGCTCACAAAAAAGCCCCCCTTTTTCTGGCTTGAATGTTCTATAGTTGATGGTTTCTGGATTCTTTACTTCACCGAAACTCCAGCTCCGAATTGTATCGGCAGCAGCAACAGTGATATTAACCTGATCGAAACCAGATTCTTTATTATCAGCTCCAAAAAGCTCTTGGATATTTGACTCAACGCTCATGATTTTAATCAGTCTTAAATCTCTAAATTATTATTTTTTATATGTTTATGCAGTGCTTCTATCCTCATCTACGGTAGGACTTGAGCCTTCTCCAACTTTCACATCTAAGCAGAGACTTCTCATTTCTTTAATCAAAACATTGAATGATTCAGGAGTTCCTGCATCAAGACTATTATCTCCTTTAACAATGGATTCATAAATTCTTGTTCGGCCTTGAACATCATCAGATTTCACCGTCAATAATTCCTGCAAAGTATAAGCTGCACCATAAGCCTCTAGTGCCCATACCTCCATCTCTCCAAATCTCTGACCTCCATATTGAGCTTTTCCACCAAGTGGTTGCTGAGTAACGAGTGAATATGGACCAACTGCCCTTGCATGAATCTTATCAGCAACAAGGTGCCCTAGTTTCAACATATAAATATAACCTACAACAACCTCCTGATAAAAAGGATCTCCAGTCAGGCCATCATATAATTGAGACTTTCCGTTAAGACCAATCCAATTAAATCCTTCTGTCTCCTTTGCTTCTTTTAGGTAATCAAGAATTTTAGTTTCTGGAATGCCATCAAAAATTGGAGTAGCAACTTTAAAACCAAGGGCTTTAGCTGCGACACCTAAGTGAGTTTCAAGAACCTGACCAACGTTCATCCTTGATGGTACTCCAAGAGGATTTAAACAAATGTCAACTGGTGTTCCGTCATCAAGGAAAGGCATGTCTTCTTCTGGAACAATCTTAGCCACAACACCTTTGTTTCCATGCCTACCAGCCATCTTATCCCCTACCGAAAGTTTACGCTTACTTGCGACATAGACTCTTACAGATTTTATTATACCTGGATCAACTTCATCACCGCTCTCCATGCGGTCTAATGATCTCTCACGTTCAGAATCCACATCACCAAATTTAGGAGCAAAACTAGAAATAATATCCATTATTTTATTTCTGATAGGTGATGGATCAATTTCAATAGAATCGTGGGAAGCCGCCAACTTACGTAGCAAGGTTTTGGTTATCTTTCGATTCGCAGGAATAATTAATTCACCTGATTTACTATCAACAACATCTAAAGGTATTTTTTCTCCAAGAAGAATATCTGAAAGCTTCTCGGTCAGTTGATCGGTGAGCTCATCTCGCTTTTTCTTATGGTCTGAGTCAATACTCTTAAGCTGTTTTTTCATTTCAGCTTCTGACATTTGCTCTTTCTCAGCAACGTTTCTGGAAGAAACTCTTACGTCCATAACTATTCCAGTGCACCCTGATGGGACACGGAGCGAAGTATCTTTAACATCAGCAGCTTTTTCACCAAATATTGCTCTCAAAAGACGTTCTTCTGGAGCTAATTCTGTTTCGCTCTTTGGGGTAATTTTACCAACAAGAATATCACCAGGCTTAACTTCTGCACCTATTCGGATAACACCATCTGGACCAAGATCAGCTAGGGCTTCTTCTCCAACATTTGGAATATCTCGCGTTATTTCTTCTGGTCCTAGTTTTGTATCCCTTGCCCCAACATCAAAATTCGAAATGTGAATTGATGTGTAAACGTCGTCTTTGACAACTCTCTCTGAAATCGTAATAGCATCCTCAAAGTTATATCCATTCCAAGGCATGAAGGCAACGAGAACGTTCTTACCAAGAGCAAGCTCTCCCTGTTCAGTGCAAGGGCCATCTGCAAGAACATCTCCCTCTTTAACTTCTTGGCCTTTTGAAACGATTGGTCTTTGGTTGATACATGTTCCTGAATTCGAACGCATGAACTTCCTCAAAGGATAGACATAAATTCCTTTACCCGGTTCACTTTTAAGCTTTCTTGGATCAGATAAAAACTTTTGATCAGAAACATGAAGCTCACCATTGGGTGTAACCACAATCAATTCGGCAGTCGCTGCAGCTACCTTTCCAGGCCCTTCTGAAACAACTACAGCTCTAGAGTCTCGAGCTGCTTTACCCTCCATTCCTGTGCCAACTAATGGAGACTCAGCGCATAGCAACGGAACTCCCTGTCGTTGCATGTTAGAACCCATGAGAGCTCGGTTAGCATCATCATGCTCTAAAAATGGAATCAAAGAAGCGGCAATAGATACTAACTGTTTAGGAGAGACATCCATCAATGAGGCCTCTTTAGGATCAATCTCAAGGAAGTCACCACGAAACCTTGCAGTAATTCTTTCAGAAGTGAACTTACCACTTCCATCTAACGGATTATTCGCTTGAGCGATGACTTCGTTCTCCTCTTGATCAGCAGTAAGGTAAGCAATTTCTTTCGTTACCTTTCCATTCTTAATTTTTCTATAAGGAGTTTCAATAAATCCAAACTCATTAATTCTAGCATAAGTACTCATCGAGTTTATAAGACCAATGTTAGGACCCTCAGGCGTTTCGATTGGACAAATTCTACCGTAATGAGAAGGATGGACATCTCGGACTTCAAAACCAGCTCTATCTCTATTTAGTCCCCCAGGACCTAAAGCCGATAACCTTCTCTTATGAGTAAGCTCAGCCAGAGGATTCGTTTGGTCCATGAATTGACTTAATTGAGAACGCCCAAAGAAATCCCTAACTACTGCCGACAGAGCTTTAGGGTTTATTAATTTTTGGGGTGTCATTCCATCAAGATTGACATCAAATAAAGTCATCCTTTCTTTGACTAGTCGCTCAGTACGTGCAAGTCCAACTCTACATTGATTTGACAACAATTCGCCAACTGCTCTCACTCGTCTAGATCCTAAGTGATCTATATCATCTGTAATGCCTTCTCCACTTTTTAAGTTAAGCAAATACCTCATAGCAGCCACAAAATCTTCAGAAGTAAGGATTCTTTCACCTTCGTCTACTTTAAGGTGCAGCTTCTGATTAATCTTATATCTTCCCACTCTGGTAAGATCGTATTTCTTATTATCAAAAAACAATCTTTTAAGAAGAGCCTTTGAATTGGCAGTCGTCGGTGGATCACCAGGACGCAATCTACGGTATATATCCTTCAATGCTTCCTCTTCATCATTCGAAGGATCTTTTCTCAAAGATTTGATAAGAATATCATCATCCTTGGTATCGATCACTTCTAAATTCTTATAACCCAATTCCATAAGCTGATGAACAACACCAATGGTTAGCGGCTCATAAGCTTTAGCAATTATTACCTCCCCATCAACGACGTCTTCCATCGGAGTTTTTGTAGAAAGCTCTTCTTCATCCATTTTAGCTGCGAGCTTTAACTTTTTGACGTCATAAAAAAGCTTACATATATCAGAATCTTTTTCAAAACCGATAGTACGGAGGAAAGTCGTTGCTAAGAATTTTCTTCTACGGCGCCTGCGATCAAGGTAAACATACAAAAGGTCATTAGTGTCAAATTGCACTTCTAACCATGAACCCCTGTCAGGTATAATTCTAAAACTGTGTAACGTTTTTCCATTGAGGTGCAAACTAGTTTCAAAACAAACCCCGGGTGACCTATGTAATTGGGATACCACAACCCTTTCTGCACCATTAATTACAAAAGTACCCCTTGCTGTCATTAGAGGAAGCTCTCCCATATATACCTTTTCCTCTTTTGTGCCTGCTTCATCCTTCAAGCGAAATGTTACATAAAGAGGAGCACTGTAAGTCTCACTATCACGAATTGCCTCTAAAGCCGTAAGCTTTGGTTTGCCAACATCATAAGAAACAAAATCTAATGTGACCTTGTCATCATATGAATCTATTGGAAAAACTTCTTTGAAAACAGCCTGAAGACCTATTTGCTTTCGCTTGCTCGGAGCTACATCTTGCTGCAGAAAGTCAGCGTAAGACTGAATCTGTATGCCAATGAGGTTCGGAGCCTCAACGACCTCGTCAATGTTTCCGAAATGTTCGCGTATTCTATTAGACATAGTTTTGATGATTTTCCTTTTTACAGGGTAAGTTTTTTGGGCAAATTAAGATCACACAAATTAGTGATATAAAATTGGTAACTATTTTGTTGTGAATTGTTGACACAACAATAAGCCGAAATTGTGTTACAATTTTTCCGGCTTTGATTTATGTTTGGATATGTTGGGCGGATATGTCCGTTCCCAAATGAATTATATAGCAAAATAAACTAGGATTGGTTTATAATCGGGTCCTGGATTTTATCTTTAGGGCTAAGTTGGATTAAGCTAGCACAGCTAAGAACAATTTCGCTCTCAGCTGTGCTTTTTTTAAATTTTTTCAAAAAAATCAAAATTTAATCTATTTAAGCTCAACTTCTGCTCCCGCAGCTTCCAGTTTACTCTTGATTTCTTCGGCCTCTTCTTTGGCACAACCTTCTTTAATAGGTGCTGGAGCGCCATCAACAATTTTCTTTGCATCAGCTAGACCAAGACCACTAACTGCGGCTCGGACCTCTTTAATAACAGCAATCTTATTACCACCTGCACCAGTAAGAATAACATCAAATTCACTCTTTTCTTCGGCAGCGTCTCCACCATCACCAGCAGGTGCGGCAGCTACAGCAGCAACTGGAGCAGCAGCGCTAACTCCCCATTTATCTTCTAGTGCTTTGACTAGATCAGCAACTTCAAGGACGGTTAGTCCACTTAGGTCTTCGGTTAATTTCTCAATATCGGCCATCTTGTTTTACGGTGTCGTCGCGGATTGGAGCCCCAAACCATTTAATTACAGCAGCTACTGTTACGACAAGGAACCGTGGTTATATTGTTTAGTTTTTTTATGTTTAGTTATTATTCCTTAGTCCTATTAAAAGTAACTAAGGGTGATTTGTTTAGTTTAGCCTTTTTCTTCTTTTGCTTTTAGTATTCTTGCTAACGATGAAGCAGGCTCATTCAGTAACCTTACAAAAGTTCCAGCAGGAGACTGTAAGGTGCCAAGTAATTGAGCTCTTAATACATCCATTGGTGGTAAAGAAGCCAGAGCATTAAGTTCCTCTGTGCCAAGCAATTTACCATCCATAACACCAGCCCTCATTTCAGGCTTTTCATTTTCTTTCTTAAACTCTTTTAATATTTTCGCTACAGCACAAACATCCTGGTCTCCTGTCACTAAAGCAGTTTGACCTGACAAATATTCATTTAACTCTTCTGGATAATTTGCAGCTCCTGATGCTCTCTTAGCGTATGAGTTCTTAGTTACATATGCAGCCGCACTAGTTTCTCCTAAACGACGTCTTAATTCTTCAAGCTGAGCAACTGTCAATTCTTTGTAATCAATGACAATCATAAATGGCGAAGCATTTAGCTTCTCGATAAGGTCATTGATAATATTTTCTTTGATTGCTTTCATTAGTAATCTTAGTTTTTAAATAATTAATTTCAGTACTGACTATTTCTCGTAACCGGCAGTATCAATTGGTATTCCTGGTGAAACTGTCGCCGATAAAGTTGCTACACGAAAATAAACCCCTTTTGCTGAAGCTGGCTTGACTTGCCTGATTGCTTTAATCACGGCATCTCCATTTTCACTCAATTTATCGGGTGAAAATGAAACCTTTCCAATAGGCGCAGATAGGTTTCCACTCCTATCCAGTTTAAAATCAATTCTACCTGCTTTTACGGCATTAACAGCTGAAGCCGTATCATCAGTTACTGTACCAGTCTTTGGGTTAGGCATTAATCCGCGAGGTCCAAGAAACCTTCCCAATTTTCTAACTTCAGCCATTGCTTCTGGAGTGGCTACAGCAACATCAAAATCCTGAAAACCACCTTGTATTTTGGTTATCATATCATCATAACCAACAAAATCTGCTCCTGCATTCTTTGCGGCCGTAGCTGCTTCACCCTGAGCAAATACCAAAACACGTACTTTTTTGCCTGAACCGTGAGGCAATGGACAAGTACCACGAACCATTTGATCTGATTGTTTAGGGTCAACTCCTAGTTTAAATGATATCGAAACTGTTTCATCATATTTCGCAGGAGGAAATTTTTTCAAAGTATCAATTGCATCAGATAAAGTATATACTTTGTCCTCTTCAACTAACTCCGCTGCTTGACGGTATCTTTTACTTCTTTGTTTTGCCATTATATTTTTTGCAGTGCTTGCGGACTATTTATGCCCTCCTGCTGGTTTATTTGTTATTAAATAGTTATTTACATACCCTCAATCTCAATACCCATCTGCCGGGCGCTACCTGCAATAATTCTTGCTGCAGCCTCATCATCTTCGGTATTAAGGTCGGGCTTCTTAATCTTAACAATGTCCATGACTTGGCTCTTAGTAATGGTTGCTACTTTTTCTTTGTGCGGCTCTCCAGATCCTGATGCTATTTTTGCTGCTTTTTTTAATAATGCTGATGCAGGTGGCTGCTTACAAACAAAACTGAAACTTTTATCTTTATAAACAGTTATAACAACAGGCAATACATCACCAGCTTGAGCCTGAGTTCTTGCATTGAAATCTTTGCAAAACTCCATAATGTTCAAGCCCGCTTGACCTAGAGCAGGACCAACAGGAGGAGAAGGATTCGCCTGACCAGCAGGAATCTGAAGTTTTAGTGTTCCAGTTACTTCTTTAGCCATGATAATTAATTCGATTAATAAAGTTAATACGTTTTGTTTCTATTCTTCTTTTTCGATCTGCCAATGCTCAAGTTCCACAGGGGTAGGCCTTCCAAAAACAGTTACCGATACTAATAATGTGCCTTTTTCTTGGTCAATTTCCTCAATAACACCAGGCTGACTTTCAAATGGACCGTCGGAAACTTTAATTGTCTCTCCCACATCAAAAGCAATCTTTGGCTTAACGCTTTCTTCTCGCTCTTTAATTTGAAGGAGCATACTCTCAACTTCTTTAGGACGCATAGGTATAGGGTGGTTTTTTGTACCAGCAAACCCAATCACTCCGTGAGTATCCTGAATAAAATACCAACTCCTACCAATTAGTCCTCCTTCTTCATTCAGGAGATGCATATTCACTAAAAGGTATCCAGGGAAAAACTTCCGTGTTGATTCTGACCTTTTGCCTTTTTTTACCTCCGCAACACGCTCAGTAGGCATAAGAACCTCAAAAACCACATCACTCATCTCCTCAGCATCCATCCTACGTAATAAGTTATTCCTAACTTTATTTTCCTGACCTGATAATACGTGTACTACGTACCATTGATCTTTGGGAGCGGGAATTAAGGCCATCTTAAATTGTAATTTTTAGTCTTAGGTGAATGAATTTAGGAATATTAGATTCCTGTTACCATTTTAATAATTTCAAATAGTATTAGATCCCATAAACTGACAAAAGCACCAAGAAGCATCATAGCAATAAAGACAACAATCGTAGAATCCGTGAGTTCTTTAAACCTCTTAAATCCTTTTTCCCCTTTACCCTTTGGAATCCATGGCCAACTCGCTTTCTTAAGCTCAGCTTTAACTTCCCTTATGTATGCGTATGGTTTCATTTGAGTTTCCGTCTAATTCCTAAAGAAAAGTTTGGCAGGGTAGGAGGGATTCGAACCCCCGACACCCGGTTTTGGAGACCGGTGCTCTAACCAGGCTGAGCTACTACCCTCTTTGAGTTTATTATAATTTTATTCTTTTTTTTAAACTCTTATCAGAGGTTTCCTTTTTACGGCGGAGCCGGATCCACCTCGGGCTTAATAATGCCCGGCCAGATCCGGCCTGCTTAAATTACTTTTTTATTGTGGTTTAAAATTAATCGAGAATATCAGCAACTCGCCCTGCTCCAACGGTGCGGCCACCTTCACGTATAGCAAACCTGATGGTTTTCTCCATAGCGATAGGAGTTATCAAATCAACTTCCATCGTAATATTGTCACCAGGCATAACCATCTCAACACCATCAGGCAATTTAATGGTTCCGGTTACATCAGTTGTTCTAAAATAAAATTGTGGACGGTAATTACTGAAAAATGGAGTGTGTCTACCACCCTCATCTTTACTCAAAACATATACTTCTGATGTAAACTTCTGGTGTGGAGTAATACTTCCTGGTTTAGCAATAACTTGGCCACGCTCAATATCTTCTTTTTTGACACCTCTCAAAAGAATTCCAACGTTGTCACCAGCTTCTCCTCTATCAAGCAACTTACGAAACATTTCAATATCTGTAACAGTGGTAGTCTGAGTGTCACGAATTCCAACAATTTCAACTTCCTCCATTTTGTTAACTACGCCTCTCTCGATACGGCCAGTAGCAACAGTACCACGCCCTTCAATTGAGAAAACATCCTCAATTGGCATCAAGAAATCCAGATCAACTGGACGTTCTGGCTTAGGAATGTATTCATCTACTGATGTCATAAGAGTCATGATGTTTTCTTGTTGCTCTGCGTCACCTTCGAGAGCTTTTAGAGCAGACCCTTTCGCAATAGGAATATCATCTCCTGGGAATTCATACTGACTTAAAAGTTCACGGATTTCCATTTCAACCAAATCCAGCAGCTCTGCATCATCAACCTGATCAGTTTTATTAAGAAATACAACGATAGCTGGAACTCCAACCTGACGAGCAAGAAGAATATGCTCTCTAGTTTGCGGCATTGGACCATCTGCCGCAGAACAAACTAAAATGGCACCGTCCATTTGAGCTGCTCCAGTGATCATATTTTTGACATAGTCAGCATGACCAGGGCAGTCAACGTGAGCATAGTGTCTATTCTCAGTTTCATATTCGACGTGAGCTGTTGAAATTGTGATGCCTCGCTCTTTCTCCTCAGGAGCCGCATCAATTTCATCGTAATTTTTCTTCTCAGCCAAACCTTTTTCTGCCAGCGTGTGACAGATAGCAGCGGTGAGCGTGGTCTTCCCATGGTCAACGTGACCGATTGTGCCTATGTTGACGTGGGGCTTGTTCCTTTCGAATGCTTCTTTGGCCATGACTTTATTAGTGGTAAGTTCTGAATTTATTCAAAACTAGGGTCTATATTATTTGGTTCCTTACAAATTTAAGTGACAATGTCTTATTGGCTTAATTAAATTTGTTTTGATTTATTATTTTTTTGGGGTTTTCCCAGTTTACGGTGTTTATTATTTTAATTATCACTTTCTGCGTGGAGCTCATGACGGGATTTGAACCCGTGACCTCTTCCTTACCAAGGAAGTGCTCTACCCCTGAGCTACATGAGCGTGTCGGTTACTAATAATTTTATGAGTATTATTCTCGCTTTTTATTAGAAAAGAAACACTCACGCAGTCCACAGGAGTCGAAAAGCTTATACCTCAAAAATAAATAAATTCAGTTTATGATAGAGATAAAAAACCAGACCACCCCTGCGAAAAAGTGGAGCGAAATCTATCAAATTGCTCGTTACTGTCAAAAAAATTTTGAGATTTTTGGACGTTTATTATAATTTATATCGTAACTCGTTGATTTTAAGATAGTTAAATTAAAAAAAAATTATCTTTATTGATTTTCCACAATTTTTTTCATTTTCGCACGAAAAATAGGGGGTTTATTCGTGATAACAGGCGATTCTTTCAATATCCAAAGCTTTACCTGAAGTAGGATCAATATCAATGAGCACACCTCTTATATCAACGCGCCCCTTCGCAACTGGCATAGTCTGAGGCATTGAGGTCTTCATACGATGCAATATGGGTTCCACGCGCCGACCTAAAATAGATTCTTGAGGACCACACATTCCAGCATCACAGAGAAATGCTGTCCCTCCAGGAAATATCTGTTCATCAGCTGTTTGAACATGTGTATGAGTACCCACTACGGCTGAAACTCTACCATCCAAATAACGCCCAGTTGCAATTTTTTCACTAGTAGCCTCTGCATGAAAGTCCAGAAATACCATTTTAACGTCCCAATCCTCTCTTATTTTATTTAGTTCGTTATCAATAGAAATTAAAGGGTTCTCTAAAGGGTTGCCCATAAAAGTTCTGCCTTGAGCATTCATAACGGCAACTGGACCTTTCTCTGTCTCAAGCACAATACTTCCATTTCCTGGAGTCCCCTCCGGGTAATTTAACGGTCTCAATAACCTAGGTTCAGTGGGTAAGAATTCGACAATTTCTCTCTGATCCCATATATGATCTCCAGTGGTTATTACCGTAGCACCAGCCCTTAGAAGACCAATAGCTATTTTAGCTGTAATTCCTCTACCTCCTGCAGAATTTTCACCATTAACTACGACAAAGTTAACACCCCTCTCTTCACGCACTTGAGGAATAAAAGATGCAACAGCTTTACGACCTGGTTCACCTACAACGTCACCCAAGAAGAGTAATCGTAGAGTACTAAGATGTGGGTGTTTATCCAAATAATTAATCCAGTTTTTTGTCGTATAGTTATAAGATCATACTTTAAAAGAATTTTAATCAAAGTTAAAATAATTTCTCATTAATAATGTTATCAAAATTTTGGTTGAGGAAAGTTTCTAATCCTTATTTTTTTATAGTCCTATTTGGATTTCTAATTATCATATTTTTTTCTATCAACACCCGCAAGAAACTCTTCCACAATGAACAGGAAATCACCAAAGATCAACTAACATTACGCGAATCAATTAGCGTTTTAGCAGCTAATCCAAATTGGGATTTACTAAAAAATTATCATGATAAAATATCCAAAAAAGAATTTCTTGAAAAAATAAAGACAGTTTACTCCGAGGGAGATGCTTGGCAAGCGGTCGCCAAAGTTGGTGAGAATTTCGTAGATATAAAGACTTCTAAAAATAATTTCATACGCATATATTTTTCAAGTGAAGACCTGCATTCAGCAGTGCCAAGATACTGGAGAAAAGCAAATGAAATGCCTAAGTTGCGTGACCCAAAAAATCAACCTTTAGAAGATCTTATCATCGCAATTGATCCAGGTCATATTGGTGGGCGCTGGGCAAAAATGGAGGGCCGATGGTATCAAATAAATAACTCAGGAATTGAAATTAAAGAAGGGGAACTAACTCTAAAAATTGCGAAAAGATTAGAAGAAAAATTAGAGCGATTGGGAAGCAAGGTCAATTTAGTGAGAAAAAGAAATGGTCCTGTTAATAAATTACATCCAGAAGATTTCGTAGGACTTGCAAAGAAAATTCTCAGGTCAAAAGGGCTGCCTTTGAGTCAACAAAATGTTAAACGAGAGTCAGAACTCATATTCTACAGAAAGCACGAAATCCGACGACGAGCATATTTAATTAATAAAAAAATTAAACCAGACATTACAATATGCATACATTTTAATGCGGAATCATGGGGAAACCCGACTAGCCCCAAACTAACAGACAACAACCACCTTCATCTTTTAGTCAACGGAAATTATAGCCATCATGAATTCAGATTAGAAGATAACCGTTATCATCTTTTTATGAGGCTTTTTCAAAATATTCACGGTGAAGAGTTCGAACTGAGTAAATCTATAGCAAAGTCTTTAGCCGAAGAAACAAGACTTCCACCTTACGTTTATAAAACTTCGAACGCTAAGCTTATTGATAAGAATGAACCTTATATATATGCAAGAAACCTCCTAGCGAACCGTATTTACCATTGTCCAGTAATATTCCTAGAACCTTATGTAATGAACAGTAAAAGTTTTTATCACAGGGCCAACCTAGGATCTTATAAAGGGCTAAAGATTGTTGATGGAATAGAGCGTAAAAATTTAACCGAGGAGTATACTGACGGCATAGCGAAAGGATTAATAAAATACTACGCAAAGATGAGAAAATAATTGATTACCAGCATCTATCCTCAGATATAAATTCGATAAAACATGAATAAAAATTTCATTAGACTATCTAGAGATAGGAATTTTTTAATAAAGTCATCAATTCTAGTAACTTTACTTTCGATAATGTTAGGGTTTGTAACTCAAAAGTTTGCTCCAGATAAATATGAATCAATAGAAAATGAACTTGCTGGCACACTTCCCTGGATGAATTCCATCCAATTAAAAAAATCCATAGAGAAGTTAGGTTATAATAAAATTAGTGGTATTCTTAATTTTAAAGAAGGTCCACTTTTCACGAAAAATGAAATCAGTATCATTGCACGTAACGGCCATTTTAGAACATCTTGGATATTAGGTATTCCACAGAATACACTTTCGAATAATGAACAAAATCTATTTATAGATTATATAAATTGTTATGAAAATAACAAATCGCCAGATCTCACATCAAAGTTAAAATCTTATACAGATGATGATAAACCAATACGTTTCTCTTCTGAATTTTATGCGGATATCTTATCGCTAAATGGAAATAACGAAGAGGCATTCCAATTCTACAAATTAGAGTTAAGAAACTATCCAGAATCGATCCACGCTAAAACCAAAATTATTATTAAGCTCATAGAAGATGGTGAGTATGAAGAAGCCAAGAAAAAATTTAGGGACCCTCACTTCCAAAAAAATATAAAATTTGAAACACTTAAACCGATTGCAGTAGATTTAGATGAATGGGCAACCCTGACACTGAAGAGCTTCACTCTAATAATTAGAAAATTATCAGCTCCATGGATTTTGGTAACAGTTTTTGCAGCCATGGTCTGGTTCACAATAATAGTCAACCTTGGTCAATTATCAGAAAAAATATTATCAAGAGCGGTTTTATATGGAGCAGCTTTCACTACTGGGTTTTTTTCAACATTCCTTGTACTTGGTATTGTTTACTGGCAAGAAAATGAATTGGGATTGAAGAGTAATGGAGAAATAATTAATGACATAATATACTGTATTTGTGGAATTGGGTTGAGGGAGGAATTGTGTAAGCTTTTGTTTTTTTCCCCATTCCTCGTCATCCTCAGAAAAAGAAAATGCGCAATGGAAGCATTAGCATGCGCAGCATGTATTGGGTTAGGTTTTGCCTGCTCGGAAAACATACTGTATTTCGGATCAGGACTTGAAAATGCAATATTTCCCAGATTCTTAACAGCAAATTTTCTCCATTCTTCATTAACTGGAATCGCTGGATTAAGTATGTTCTATCTAATATCAAACCCTCAAAAAAATTGGGAAAGTTTTCTTGGAACTTTTATTATCGTTGTGGTGGCTCATGGAGCCTATGATGCGCTAGTTGGAGTGGTGCCTGCACTAACGAGCAGCATTGGAATTATATCTATCGTTATATTTGCACTAATCTCAAACGGATACCTCAATTACGCAAAAAAATTAAGACAAGGCAAACCCTCTAAAATCTCACCATTAGGAGTATTTGTAATTGGTTCTAGCCTACTCATTGGAATGGCATGGAATTTATCGTGTTATTTATATCCCATGAAAGAAGTTTTAGCTTCAATAGGAGAAAGCACCCTTTCTTTAGGGACTTTAGCATTTATATTTATAAATCAATTTCGCCATGAATAATGAAAAAGATGATCTAATATAACATTTTTTTGCTCTTGTTATTTTGTGATATTTTATTTAAATCATACAAAACCTAATAGGTTCCAATTAAGAATGAATTGTTTAAAAATCTGCACCATTTTATATGTAATGAGCCTATGTTCATGTACAGGTATAAAATCCTTAAGCTTCACTAAA
>CEQX01006398.1_pt1 | contig 15786 bp, 17 predicted proteins | sample 356261 | NCBI WGS metagenome assembly CEQX01 (sample SAMEA2621076, study PRJEB7988) | marine metagenome | isolation source: saline water (ENVO:00002010), including | reverse complement strand
CAGTTGGTAGGTATTTCTACACCTGCTTGTTCGGCATGCTCGACAAGTGTCAAACCCTCGACATAGAGCGTTTGGCCGAGCAATTTTGCCCCTTGAAGAAATCGAACAATCGGGTTTGGCGATTGGTCAACCGAGGCATCGTTTTCAGCAACCGCATTGGCGGACATTGAACCACCTCAGCGCATGTCTTTGTGGCGAGTCCACCTGCCAGTCTGTTTGTTGAAGAACAGACCTGCTTTCTTCATCCACTTGTTGAATTTCGTTGCTCCAGCACCTGTTCGCAGAATGAAGTCTTCTCGATCTTCTTGCGCTTGAATGTAATCCTTAGCTGCCAAGGTTTGGTCAATCCAGTCGTTAATGTCCATAAGGCCGCCCGACAATCCACCTTCTTCAACAGCCTTCACCATCTCATCAGCAGTTGCACCGGTGACCTCGAGGTCTTTACGAATCAGTTCGTTCATACTTGTCAAGTCCATCGAAGCTGGTTTTGGTGGAACCGGGTTTCGAGGCCTCTTATCGGGGTCAATAACGATTCTTGTACCGTTTTCAAGACGAGTTTCAACGAGATTTGACAGTTCTGGGGTAAAACTTTTCTCGCATTCCCAGCACATGAATGCCCAATCTTGAGGGCGGTCTTGGTCACGTGCTTGGCGTGGGTCCATTTCGTCACCGCAAAAAGGGCAAGCATGGAAGATTAGCGCTGGAACATGTTTCCTTCGAAAATCCACAATATCCTGAGGAGTCCCTTCCAACTCCAGCATCTCGTGGTCACGAGCAGCTTCAAGACCACGAGTTTCAAGTTGGTCTCGAATCTTTACTTTTTGATCGTCTTTGCCTTCGTCATGAAGATTGTTTTCAAGTTTAACAATCAGTTCAACGGTTTTACCGAGTCTGTTCATGATGAGTTTTTTGGCACGGAAGGCTTCGACTTTCGCAATCTTAAGGCGCTCTTTTTGTTCGGCTAATTCCGTTAGGACGTCTTTTTGCTTTCGCTGGAATTTGATTTCTTCAATCTTGGATTCCTGTTTTTTCTCAGGAGCGAGGACTTTTGACAAATACCGTTCTTTACCGTGGCTTTGAGGTCCAGCAGTGATGATTGAGATGACACCGTCGGCAATATCGGCTTTGAGCCCATAATTTTCAATCAGCATATCTTTGTCAATCTTTTTCAGATCTCCAATTTTCAATCCGGAATCGGCCAACTGCTGGGCAGTAGTTTCGTCGATACCTCGGCGTAGTAAAGCAAGATAGGTGTCCTTCTTGGCCATAGCATCCCCTCCGACGAGTCTAGGCGAGGAGACACTCCTAAGAAAAGCCTCTCATCGATACGCCCTAAAAACACAACCGATTGACACCTTATTAACTACGAGTTCTGCGTAGTCGAAGTAAACGATTGACAAAGTTCAATCCAGTCTTCGAGTTCCAGTTCTTCTGGCCTACTTTCCATTCGTTCATCACCTTGGTGTGCAGCAAAGGCGTCTTTCCATCGCTGAGCATGCCATCCGTTTATTCGTCCGATTCGACGTGGAACATTTTTCAAAGTAGAACGCAATTTTTTCCTACGTTGATGAAACGCGAGATGAATCATCTGTCGGATTAATCGTACATCACAAGGCCATTGTTCGTTGTGAGGCACGAGTGTGACATAACAGGAGTTGACTTTTGGCATTGGGCTAAAGTTGTGTGGAGCAACCCTGTCTTCTTTTTCACAAATCCAATCAAGACTTGCCGTCATCCCAAGTGAACCAACATCGCTTTCGTATTCCATCGTTAACCGTTCAGCAAATTCCTCCTGTACGAGCAGTACTGCTGCTTCAATCGACGACGTTCGAGGATTACGGTGGTATCTGGTTATTTGTTCAATGAGAGGTGAAGAGATTTGGTATGGAATGTTGGCAACAATCTTTGTAATGTCTTTGGGCCAAGTTATGGTTAGCACGTCTCCTTCGAGAAGATTCAGTTGCCCCGATTCAATTTCAGGCAGAAAACAATCCTTGAGGTGTGAAACAGCGCCGAAGTCTATTTCAACGGCTGTTAATGTACAACCGGTAGCAAGCAAGGCTTCGGTTAAAACACCGGGGCCAGGTCCAACTTCGAGCACATGATCGTTGGAATCAACATTTCCTAATTCTACACCACGAGCAATGAGTTCATCGTTGACAAGAAAGTGTTGGCCCAAGCTCTTGTCAATGGGCTGTTTGTCACGAAGACAATCAATCAGCCAGCGTGCTCCTCTCATGCCTTCACCGGCAGAAGCAGGTCGAGCAGTCGTGGTTGGATATTTCGGTCTTCAATTTCGGAAAGGAATCGTTTGGCAAGCAATTCTCCAGCGTCGATGTTGCATGCTTCGTTCAATGCGGCTAAGGATTCAAAACCGGATGAGCCTCGTGCTTCGACCATTTGCATTGCTTTTTTGTTCCCAACTCCCGAAAGCAGTTCAAATGCATGCTGCTTCAGGGACATATTACCGGCTACATTAAAGAAAGCGCTGATGAAATGATGTTCATTTTCTTCGATAAAGATTTGAACGACCAAGGGTAAGTCGGCTTTCACATGGTTTGCTACGCGACCCAAGTTGGTCATGCCCAGAACGCTGTCAATGTGTTCGCGTTGTTCTTCATCAGTACCTATGTACACCCGAGCAGTGGTGAGAAGTGGTGAAGTCTGAGGTTTTGGTTTTAGGCGACACAAGAGCAATTTCCCTTCACTCACTGCGATAATTTCGTTTTTCGTTTGGTCGTGATCAATCACTCTGGCCCAATTTTCTTCCATGAGGGGGGATTTCGGAGTTTGTCGTTGTCCCCTGTTGTTCTGACGTCCTCTGTGTTGGTTGTTTCGTCCTCGTCGGTCGTTTCTTCGTTGATTGTTTTCGCGGCGAGGAGAATTCTTCTGTTCGGCTTTTTTGTTAGCAGGCTGGACTTTTTCACGGCCTTCCGCTGGGCGAGACCAAGATGTTGGAGCAGGTGCCGGAGATGTCTTTCTCTTTCCAGTGTTTACTCGGATATTACGGTCTTTACGAGAGCCAGCCATGTATGTCACCTCAAGGGGGAGACGTTCATTCAAATCCAATGTGCTGACGAACAATTTCCAAAACAGAATTGATTTCATCGTCGCTGATGCTCATTCTACTGGATGCAAGAACAGCCTTGACATCGTTTGGAAACATCGGCATCAATTCTGCTAGTTTAGCAGCAAGATGGGGGACTGTGGAGAGTGTCTCAACACTGCACAGTTCCTCTTTCAATGCTTTGAATACTTCAGGGTCGGTCTTGTAACCGTTGCGAGCATCGCTGGCAGCCCACTCAGCGTGTTGAAGCGCTGCTTTTTGCTCATAGGTGAGGTTCTTGCGGCGCTTTTCTGCCTCCAACAACAAGGTTCGAACAGTTGCAAAATCTACGAATCGTTCTTCTTCAGTCATGGTAATTCCTCATTCAAGTGGGCGGAGGTGCTCTGGTCGGGCGATGACGGTTTTTGCCATGTTTCCGTCTTTCACAGATACTACCCAAGCAACACCTTGGCGCTTTTGGATAAATCCAGTTCGGCCGTGGAATCGGCGATGTGGCATACCCATCTGTTGGCCACCATCGAGGACGATAGCAACTCGATCCCCTTCTTGGTAGTCGTGCATTACACGGCTGATGTTGATTCGGCTACGCTCGTTTTTACGTCGACGTAGAATGCTTCGTGTTCCGACTCGTAGCCCTTTGGATCGCTTCATGTTTGTCGCCTCCTTTTGTCCGGTTCAGCAGATACGCATCTTCGGAGCATTTTGGCGACCTACCTATCCCATATAAGCACCGCGACGGAGAAACAACCACAGAATTTCCGAGATTACGTAGAAATTTCGGGGGGGAAAATACTCAATCTGCGTGTATATCGCCAACATCAAGCCAAAGAACTTCACATTTTGCTTTAATCAGTGAAGAGAGACTCGGTTGCGTTCTTCCTCCATCGCCGTGAACTGTTTCCTTGACATAAGTGCCCGATTCACATCGTAATGTGAATTCAACTTCACGAACACCATCTTCCATGGTTTCGATTAATGGTTTTGAGGTCTCATAAACTGTTCTTCTACGGATTAAATCTGCCCTTCGATGCGCTACTCTCTCAGGGGTGCGTTGAGCCAAAATCACCCCCGATAATTTTTCGATGGTGTGCAAGATTTCATCATTTTCTGGTAGTTCGAAGAGGACTGGTGCCGGTGGACCCGATTCCATTATGCGTTGGATAAGTTCATCTTTTGTCCCTGATTTTTTCAGTTTCATCTCTTCCGCTTTTGCGACGAGTTCAGCCTTTTTCATTGCTTTCAGATCGTCTTCAGCGGGCCCTTCAGGTACATCGATGACGGTTGGCAGAGGTTTGGTATGGTCATTTTTCTTATCGCCTCTCCGTTTTCGTTTCGAGGACTTTTTCTTACCTTTTCCACCCCGTTCTTGCACATCTTCATTGGTTAAATCGACCGGCGCAGTTAACACGGTATATTCTGCTTCGCTTAATGGAAGAATTCGGAATCGTATCGTGTAGGATTTCTCGGCGGGGGTATCTTTTACACGGACGACTTCGCTTCGATTGGAATCTCTCAGTCCAGTAATTTGTATACTGCCTTCGGCAGAGGTGTTGATTTGCTCCATTGCTTTAACAACATCCACAGAACGTAATTTTGGCTCTTTCATTTCGATAACGAATGGCCTTCCACGCCCCATACAACGAACATCAATATCTTCTCGACCCATGCCATGAAACGCGTGCTCTTTGGCTTGGAACATGTCAAGTAATGGATTGCCAATAAGGTCTTGAACACTTTTCTTGTATTGAAGTCCAGTTTGGTCACATCGCTCGCAACCTCGCCCTTTACACGCCCTACACGGCCAACGAGTCTGGGGGATTCCTCGCTCTAATTTCATGTATCTTCCGTACAGATAATGTGCTCTAATATCAAGCTCGACAGTCAATGTCAAAACATCGATAAGAGCTAAAATTTGTGGCTTGTCGTTGACCAGTTTGACGTTCTCTAATTTCTTATTGAGATGTTGTGCTATGGCTTGTACTAAGGAGCTCTTCAAAGCATCCGACCCCCCAGCACCGAATCGCTTTCGCAAATCTTCTTCATCCTGAATTTGGTCTTTCGGAATTCGAGCCCCGAGCTGCAAACGAGACAACTCGTATGGAGCAATATTATCAAAGATAATGTCGGCGAGTAACTCTGATTCTTCAAACAAATTTTCACAGAAGGGGCACAAAGGCTCCTCTTCACGTGCATTGACGAGGTGCGAGTCGCGTTCGACAACTGCTGAACGTATTTCTGTACCTGATTCTTCGATGCTCTGTTCAAAACGCTTCTTACCACCAAGGCGTCCTAAACAATGGTCACAGGTGCCTATTCGGACAAGGTGCTTGTGGCCTGCTGGAGAAGGAGCGCGTGATATTTCTTCAGTATGGGTGCTCAGTTGGTCAGGAGAATCATCATCCCAATCATCGCTATCGTCTTGCGAGGATTCAACATTCTGTTCTTCATCCCACAATGAGTAATCGGTTTGCCCAAACCCAGCATTGGCATATTTCATCCAATCTTCGTCCGAATCATCTTGTTCGTTGGAACTCTTGTCGGTCATAACATCACCACTTTCTAGGGGCCAACCCCTGAGACAGCAGCCTCTGCTCTAAACTCTCCTTCATCAATACATCGGTGCCGTTGTAAAGAACCCACAACGCTCAAAGAGGTCACAGAGAAAGCAGGGGCATGAGCACCCGTCGTCTCTTCGCCGCAGTGCGAGACCTTGATCCACCGGGGGGTGGCGCAGAGCGCTCTTTGGCGGCCCTATTGAATGGTATTGCGGCGCCTGGACCGACGCTTGAAACCGCACCAACGTTCGTACCAATGTCACCCGCTGCGGATGCTCCAACGCATCCCGCTTGGACGGTAAGCGCCTTTGCAAGCCAAGATAGAGGTGAGCCAATCGGTTTGCTCGAGCCCGAAGTGAATTTCGCCACCACAGACCTTCCCATCGAAGGTTTCTGGTCGAAGGTGGCTTGGGGCTTGCGGGAACGAAGGGGTGAGCAGAGACGTCGAAAGTGGGCCCATGACCGGCACATCGGTCGTCGTAGCCCTCAGTTCGCTGCTCGTGTCGGTTCATGGTTAGACAAGCAGGAGCATGCAGGTGGTATCGGATTGACTCAACTGGAATGGGCGCCCGGAGCTGCACAAGCGTTCACTGCTCGCGGCATGCCTTACATCATGTTTGTACGGGACGACACGGTGTTCCGCCTTGAGGAACGGTTTCGCCCCGTGATGGAGGGCGCAGCCCTCGTGTGTGCGGCTGGAGAAGGTTTGCTCTCCGACATACGTTCTCGCTTCGCCATTCAACAAGGTCACAGCGTGCCCCTGCCAATCGATTTTGGTGGGCGTTTTGGGAGCATGGACGATGTGAACGCCTTGCGTTCGGCCGAGCAGGCAAAACGACCCGACGGAGCACCACCCACGATTGGCATCATGGTCGTGACTCCAGAGAAGGGATTGCGGATGTATCAACGCCTTTTGCCGAGGTTGTTTGAACGCTGGCCGGAGGCTGAAGTCCACATCGCAGGAGGTAGCGCGTATCCGCAAGAACTCGCTCATCATCCAAATACGCGAGTAGTTGGTCATGTTGATGCTGCGACCTTCTTTGCCGGCATCGACCTCCACCTCATCCTCTTCGAGACGACCGGGTCATGGGGACGAGTCATTGGTGAAGCAGGTTTGTTCGGTGTACCAAGCGTAACATCAGACGTTGGGTCACAAAAGGAAGCTTTGGGCGAAGGAGGCATTCTGGTAGATGACGGCCATGATGCTGATGCTGTTATCGAAGCCTTGAGGGCCGTGTACGAGGATCGTGAGCGCTATGGTGCATTGGCTCGCAAGCATACTAAAATGGTTGACCATCGACGTTCTGTGGCCGCCTTCCGCAGCGGGCTTGAAGAACTGTTTGAAGGCCGTTGAGCAGGATTCCTTGAGGTGTCCGAACGGCACCCAACCATACGCTTTCCATTCATTAGAAACGACTGCTTCAATTCAATTTTTGTTCAACCACAGCTCGAACCTCATCCGAAAATTATATTTTTTTGGACTCAGTGATTTACCGATGCTAAAGAAGAAGCTCCTGTTCTGCTAACGTGGCATAGGTGCTTGGGAGGAAGGTCTGACGAAGCTGAACATCGTTTTGCTGTTCAAAAACATTGGTTGAATGCAGGGCTACTTCTTGGCTACCGGGCAAAATGTCAAAATGAAGGCTTTTCTCAGTAACCAAACCAATACCAATATCGTGTTCAATGGATTGAAATGTGAGCCAAACATCATCTTGCCGTGGACATGTTTCCCTAAATCCATCTCCTGCCTTTCGCATTATCTCAAGGAAATTCGGGGGAAACAATACTCCTGAGACACACGTGGCAAAATTTAGATGACTCGGTCCTTTAATGCCGGGTGGCCACGATTCATAGGGGGCGAGCCCTTTCTTGTCATCACTGAGAACTATTCTGTGTGCTCGATATGCCATGACTGAAGTTGGTTCACGTTGTGCTGCTTCAAGGATGCGTTCCAGCCACCAATTTGGATAGAATATATCGTCGTCGGCAACAATATGTGGGCGAGAAAAATCTGGAGCGTTTTGAATCCACCACTGTATCTTCGTATGCGGGCCGAGATTTTCTGCTAGATGGATTTCCAAACCTCGTTTCATCAGCCGTTTCAAGGCCTTAGTTGGATGCAATACATCTTTCTCTACATCTAAATAAAGCATGAATCTTGAGGGGCGAACCGTCCCCTTAGCAATTGTCTCGATGACGATGTGGGCATTTTTCAAGCGTTGCCCGTAGGTTGTCATTGAGACAGTGGGGCCTGCTGGATCAAGGATGGAGGAAGAAGTGAAACGGTTTCTCAATCCGAGACGAAGGAATCGAAATCGCAGCAGAATGTTGACCAGAACATTTCGGAGATATGACTTCACATTGGGGACTCTCATGCACTTTACCAACGTTGTTGACTGAGGGCCAGTTCGCGTATTCTTAATCCTTTCCCAACCAGTCTTGTTTCCTCTAAGCGGGATACTGCTGAACATGGGAAAAAAGAATCTCTTGGTTCTTTCTGCAATAATTTAGGCGATTGCTTCTTTAATGATGGTGCCAGCCTTTGCACCATGACAGAAAGTCCTGAGGCGAATTCATTTTTCAAAAAATGGGCCATGAGGCAATACTGGAGAATGCAACAATCCCAAGCGATTGTCAGCCTGTTGTTGTGGGGAACAACCATCACACTGCTGGTTTGGCCGTTAATCGAATGGAGGTTCTCGGCAGAATGCGTTTCAGAGCCATGTTTTTCCAATGAACTCTTTGGGATATCGAGTACGTACTTTGCACTTGTTGGCATCTTTTTCTCGGTGATGTTTTCCGTCCTCACGATTGGATTTCTCTACGACCAAGTGTTCTCTTTGTGGACCGAGTGGAGAAGCGTCGATATGGAGCGCAACCCCTTTGCGACCTATGCCCTTGCTCCAATTTGGGCCATGACCATCGCTTTGCAGGCAGAGGTGTTGAAACGCACATCACCTGATGATGAAGCAATGGTACAGCAAGCTGATTGGTGCCTCAAGTGGTGCGAGAGTTATACAGAAGGCGAAATGTTCGCTCGTGCAGTCCAACGCTGGGATCAAGATTTGGGCGAGACGCCTACACTTTGGTTCACCACCGACGAGGCCATGGAGAGGGCTCGACAGACTACGTTTGAAGACGAATCCTAATACTCCCCTCGGCTTTTTGGGTTCTTGCTCACCAACGAAATCGAAGGTTTAGGAATGTTCTGTTCCTAGAGTCAGTTTCGTCACACCCTTGCATCATTAGATAGGGTAAGGGCTACGGGGAATATTGTTTTACCAATCAACTGTACTGCGAGAACTACTGCATGGGAACGTATATCACATGAACCACCCACCTTCGGATGGGGTGAGATAGATGAGCGAAGAGAATTGGGTCTCGAAAATTCAAGCCCATGAGGCTCAGCACTCCTCTCAAGGGACCCAAGACGGTGTGATTGATTTCATATGCGAAAACATAGAAATTCATAACAACTTCTGCATTGAGTTTGGTTACGATTCTACCAGTTGGGATGTTGGTATGCCGAATACCAAATATCTGGTACACGAGCGAAAGTGGGATTATCTTCTCATGGATGGAAATTGTCACAATCCAGAAATTAATTTGTATCAACATTTCATTACCAGTGAAAACATATGTGAACTGTTTGAAAAGTACGATGTCCCAACGGAGCCAGGATTCATCTCAATCGACCTTGATTCGACCGATATATGGGTTACGGATGCTATTTTGAAGAACTATCGTCCCAGTTTCTTCAGTGTTGAGTTCAATCCAAATTTTCCGATTGACGCTTCAATGGCTTTTCCAAACGATAAGGATGAGTTTTGGCACTTTGACCGCGTAATGGGCTCTTCGCTCAAATCTCTAAGCATGATGGCCGGGAAAAATGGTTATTCCTTGATTTATGCTGGTTGTTATTCCACTGCTAAACACCATGATGCCTTTTTCATTCGAGATGATTTGGTTAACCAATCGTATGTCCCTCCATTGGAAGCTTTCGCCAATACGCATGTACCTTTGCATGCAGTGTGCATAAACGGCCGTGAAAAAATATACTTGAATTACGAAATTTGGCTGGAAACCAAAGACCTCGAGAAAAGTCGAAATGCAGTCCCCAAATCATGGAAGAAGAACATATCGGGGACTTTATTCCAGCGACTAAGCAGAAAGCGAAAAATGTTGATGCACAGTATCTTTCAACGACTCGGCAGAATACGAAGAATGTTGATTCTCAAGCTACGGAGCCGCTAAATGTTACAAACATGAGCAAATACAGTAATGGGATGATAAACGAGAGAATATGGACCGTTGAAACAGTAGGGGTGAGCGCCCCATTTTTGTGTAGATGCCAGGTGAGCAAGGCAAGATAGATTGTGTAAATGGGGAACAGAATCACTAGACCCATTCCACTGTAAATGAAGAGATAATATCCAGCGAAATTACTCGACCCCATCGATGCGATGAACATCAAAAATATGACCAATGGAACATATCCTAAAGCCACAGCCGTAATAGGATTAATATTCGTTGAGCCCTGAGCAGCTTTTTGGTTCGGAAATGATGCGAATTCATTACTGACTACAATTTTTCCAGTCGAGTTAAACAAAATATCGTCAGGAATTTCAAAACCTGCGGCAGCAAAGGATTGGATAATTTTTCCTTCTTGAATTTGATAAACATTGGATGAACGAAATTGTTCCAATGCCATTTCATCCGACCATCGTGTATACACAATGACGCGTTCGTCATCTTCAGCAAAGGTTGAACCAAGGCAACCATATTTAACAGCAACCGAAAGGAAAGCCATCATCGACTCAATCATCTCTGGCGTAATTTCCCTACTCTTTTTTTCGGTAATCCACATCCGAATTACCGAGGATTTTGCCATGCAGCCCCTATGAAGTGGGCGGTTTTACTCTTTCTATTCTATCACTGAAGTGATTTCAGTCTGCATTTATAAGGGTCTCTTGCACGGCATTAGAGTGCTTCAAGAGCGTTCAACAGGTCCTGCCATAGGTCTTCCATATCCTCGATACCAACCGACAAGCGAATCAAGCCCGGAGTCATTCCTGCATCATAGCGCTGCTTTTCAGGAATTGCTGCATGCGTCATTGTCCATGGGTGGTTGATGAGCGATTCGATTCCACCCAAACTTTCTGCGGTTGCAAACAATTTCAACCGAGCTGCGAAATTACGGGCACCCGCTTCACCTCCTTTGACCTCCAAGGATATAATGCCACCAAAGGCATTCATTTGCCGTTGTGCGATTTCATGTGTTGGGTGGCTTTCCAGTCCAGGATAAAAGAGACGAGTAACCTTTTCATTGTCCTGTAATCGCTCTGCCAATGTCTGTGCACTTTCACAATGACGATTCATTCGTAAAGCGAGTGTCCGCAGCCCCCGGAGGATGAGGAAACAATCCATCGGTGCTGGGACTGCACCTACGGCATTTTGTAAGAATGAAATTTTTTCAGCGAGTTCCTTGCTTTGAGTGATTAAACAACCACCGATGACGTCACTGTGGCCTCCGATGTACTTGGTTGTTGAATGAACAATGATATCTGCTCCCAACTCAAACGGACGCTGTAGAATCGGTGTTGCGAAGGTTGAATCAACAACGACAAGAAGGCCGTGTTCTTTTGCTTCTGCAGCTAATGATTTGATATCATGAACGGTGAGAAGTGGATTGGTTGGACTTTCAAGCCAGAGGATTTTGGAGTTATCACGGACAAGTTTTCCAAGGTCTCCGCTTTGCAATGGAGAATAACTTGTTTCAATGCCGAAACGCGAGGCAATTTGGTCAAATAAACGAACTGTACCACCGTAAAGATCGTCGCATGCGATGACATGGTCGCCTTGTTTGAGCATTTGGCTGATGGTTGTAATCGCCGCCATTCCGCTTCCAAAACAAAACCCATAGGCTTCTTGATGAGGCGATTCCATCTCCGCTAGTGCCCGTTGGAGAGCATTTCGAGTGGGGTTGTCTCCACGTGCATATTCATATCCAAGATGGTCTGCAAAATCCTTTTGGACATAAGTCGATGTTTGAAAAATAGGTGTATGGACTGAACCTGTCGTAATTTCAGGGTCTAGGGAAGAGTGTACGCAACGGGTTGAATCTCCAGTCATTTCACCACTCCCAACCATCGACATCAAATCCGTTATCTCTTAACCAGTCATCGTTGTAGACTTTTCCAAGATATGGATTCCCAGCATCGGGTAGAATGACAACAATCTTCGCCTTTTTTCCGGCCTTATCGTGTTCAGCAGCAATATCAAGGGCAATCTGCAACGCTCCACCACATGAACCACCGCAGAACAATCCCTCTTGCTTGGCTAGACGGCGGGCCATACGGAAACATATCTCGTCATCAACCATTCGAATTTCATCAATTACCGAAAAGTCGGTCGCTGGCGGGATAAAGTCTTCACCAAAACCCTCCACTTTGTACCCGTGAGGAACCCCCATGGTTCCTTCTTCAAACCATTGTTTGAGAATCGAACCCTTTGCATCGACACCAACAATTCTTGGAGCGGCTTTACCGTTTACTTCTGCTTGCGATTTTAGATATTTTCCGCACCCCGTAATGGTGCCACCAGTTCCCATCGTTGCGACAAAGTGAGTGATATCGCCTTGAGTCTGTTGCCAAAGTTCCGGTCCAGTAGAATGAATATGGGCTTTTGGATTTGATTGATTGGAGTATTGGTCGGGATACCATGCTCCTTCAATCTCCTTGCTCAATCGCTCAGCGACCATATAATAGGAACGAGGGTCTTCCTTTTCAACTGCAGTCGGACAAACTTCAACTCGTGCACCCAAAGCACGTAGTAAGTCAATTTTCTCCTTGGCCATCTTATCAGGCATTGTGAATACACACTTGTATCCCCGTTGAGCTGCAACCATAGCCAGTCCAATGCCGGTATTGCCACTGGTTCCTTCAACAATGGTTCCACCGGGTTTGAGCCAACCGTTTTGTTCTGCTTCTAAAATCATAGCGAGGCCAATTCTGTCTTTGATTGAACCACCTGGGCTACAACGTTCGAGTTTAGCCCAAACTTCGGAGCCGGATAAGTCAGCAGTTACCTTGTTCAAACGAATCAAAGGGGTGTGACCTATTGCTGAAACTACATCTTCGTAAACGCCATCGGGGAGGACCATATTGAATCCGAATGAATTCTGGTTCATCAGGCTTTTCAAGTTGATTAATGAGTCATTTGAATCGAATTGAGAAGTGCCGGTGTGTTTTCGACACAATCACAAGGATTGACTGGAAATTTTATATCGATATCTAAAAATAATTTATCATTGTCGAAATGCTATGAGAATTGAAGATACTGGCATTTCAATTCTTTCAAAAAAAATATTCGGTCAGTTTTTGATTATGTCTCAACCTCGAATAATCGTTAATGGTGTTATTACTCAAAATCTTCGATGGAACAAAGAAGTATTTGTACCACTTTGTTCAGGAATTCAACATCAAATAGAGATTAATTTCCCTTATATTTTGGGTCCATCGTGTAGAGCCACTATGGTTGTAGAAGTTCAACCGGGACAAGTTCTGCGTTTTCGCTACAAGACCTCGTTATTTGTCACATCTTCAGGTAACCTTTCACAGATTGATTGAATCTTTTTTTAGAATATTTCAAACTCACAAGGGTTTGAACAAAGCACTCATGTTGATGAATTTGGTGCCCAAAGGGTTTCAGTTCGTCCAGTTCGCCCGATCAAAAGTTGAAGTATTCATCTGCAGCAAATATGGAATAAAGGAAAAGGAATAGTGCTGCAACACCAAAACTGAAAATGGCCGTTAGAACTGATATTCCGGCTGTTAAACCCCCTCCGTTTCTCTTCTTCCAACTTGCTAACTTCACGAAAAAAGTACCAAGAAGAATCAATCCTGTTGCATTACCGTTGCACAAAACGAAACACATTATGTCGTCCAAATTAATGCCGAAATCCATGTCGGTTACCAAAAATGGGAATAGCGTTGATAAGAAGATTAAGATAAATGATGTCCAAAGAAGTTTGTAAGGAGGGCTGTCGTCAACGATGATGATTGGTTGCTGTGCTACATATGTGGTCGCCGTTCCCGAAAGAACTGGAGTATTGGTAAGTGTCGCTTCTGTTTGATTTTGCGGAGTATCGATAACGATACTTTGAGGTGGGCTCTTCTGCCCGTTATCATCCATGAATTCGGTTCAAGATGTTTAGACTTAAACATGGTGCAGAGTGTTGCTCACGACAGACTCTTTGGACGCAACAACATCGTAACCGATTTCTTTTGATGGTGGAATTCTCCGACTTTCTCAAAACCATGCCGTTGATGAAATCGCTCAGAACCTGGATTTGGCGGAGAGAGATTGACCTCTGCTGCCACTGAACAATCAAGTTGTTGAGCATGCTCGAAGACGCTTTGATACAGCAGAGCCCCAATGCCCTGATTTCGATGGCTTTGAGCAACTGCAATACGATCAACATACAAAAAATCTTCATATTTTTGATTAAACCAAGCATAGTTCAGGCTTCCATAAGCAGTATTTGGTAACAAACAAATTACGAAGCCCAGTAACGCGTTCCCGTCAAACGCTCCAAGCGAAAATTCACTGAACTCCATCAAGTCTTCAAACTCTTTTTCGGTAACCTGCCCGGTTCCAGGCAACCCTTGTTCATTGATTTCCCATCCAGCGCGAATATGTTCGGAATCAAGCAGTCGCAACTCCATCGCTCTCGTCCCCTGCAGGTGGGGCTCTTGCTACCAAGCCTAAAGCAGCCGTGGTTAGAACAAGGCTAGCAACCAGTGAGAAACCTATCATAGCAGCCGAAAATATTCCAAAGTTACTAAACAAGCCCATTGGAGATAAAGCGATGACACTGAAACCAGCTATGTCTGAAGCCGCACTACCGACAAGTGCTAGTCCACATGCGCCTCCGATACCAATCAGTGCTTCATTGTGTGATTCACCGGATTCACGACCTTCTCGATATCGTTCAGTAACGTGAATACAATAGTCAATACCGACTCCAAGAGATATTGTCGCAATGGTAACCGTTACAATGTTGAGTGAGGAACCGGCCATGTACATAAGGCCGTACAACCAAACGACGACCAAAAGAATCGGGACAAGGGTGACGCTGGCTTGCTTGAACGATTTGAACCCGATTGATAGGGTAATAAACACGAACAATGAGCCGAGGAGCAGTGACGATTGCATTTCATCTTGCATTGTCGTAGAAGCAACAAAACGAGTCACTGGACGGCCAGTGGTCATGACCCAAGTCAAAGGTTTATCCTCGCTGACTTCACCCGATTCCATACGGTCACCAGTTGATAGATTGGTAAACGAAGACAGGTCTCTCCAAACTTCTTCCATGCCCCCCGCCATGCCGGGGAAATCTTCTGGAGCAGTCATCCCAAATCGGATTAACATGCGTTCATACACCGCATCTTCGCCGTTGATATCGAGCCATGGCTGCGTAGGGTCGAGTTCGACTTTAGGAGCGATATACAAAGCCACAATACTTGGAGGGATGTCTGGAATAGGCCCGACTCCTGGTACGCCGTTAAGAGATAAAAATCCGTAGAAGAATGCCAAACATTCACGGTCTGTTAAATCCATCAATGGTCCGTTACCGGCTGTTGAGCAGTTCATGCCATGGCCCGTTTCATTGACTTGCCATCCAGCCGCTTCAAACGGTGTAGGGTCAAGGACCAGCGAACCCTGAGCGGCTAAGACCATTTCATCCAGTGCCAGAATATCGATTGTACCGTCCGGCTGTCGAGTAATCTTGTCCGGAACACCTTCTGGTAATTCGTCCATGTCTTGTCGGAAGGTGTCTATTGCGGCAAAAACCGCTGGGTCAAGAATGTCACCTTCAATAAGAAGATTTGCCGGTTCACCTTCATCGGCAAACCGCTGCGAAATTTCTTGAACTCCAATGGCAAAGTCAGAGCGCTCATCAAGGAAATCCTCAACGGCAAAATCACCTTCAAGTTGGGCCATACCCCAAGCAGCAGGTACCGTCAACAAAAACGCAATTGAAGCTATGATTACCGAGTTCTTGAATGTTCCAGAGCCGAGTGAAATCTTTTTTAGCCAACGTTCTGGAATGAGATGAGTAGTGTCTCCAGATTCCTCAATGTTCATCTTTCGCTCTTGCAT
>CEQX01019720.1_pt1 | contig 15809 bp, 14 predicted proteins | sample 356261 | NCBI WGS metagenome assembly CEQX01 (sample SAMEA2621076, study PRJEB7988) | marine metagenome | isolation source: saline water (ENVO:00002010), including | reverse complement strand
AAAGGTGGCGAGCTAGGTGTTCGTAAGAACGGCGTAATGATTGCAAATGCTACAGGTAAAGCACTTACTAACGCATTATTCAACTTACAAGAGCGTGGTAAATTATTCATCGGTCACGGTGTTGAAGTTTACGAAGGTATGGTTATCGGTATTCATAGCCGCGATAACGACCTTACAGTTAACGCCCTTAAAGGTAAGCAACTTACTAACGTTCGTGCATCTGGTACAGATGAAGCACAAACATTGACGCCACCATTGAACTACACACTAGAGCAAGCGCTTGAGTTCATCGATGATGACGAGTTAGTAGAAGTAACACCTGAGAACATTCGTATTCGTAAGCGTCACTTAACTGAAAGTGAGCGTAAGCGTGCGGGTCGAGCTCCAAAATCATAATCTATTAATTTAGAGTAATGGTTTAAAAGCCGCTGTATTGCAAAATACAGCGGCTTTTTTGTGGGTTAAAACAAGAGTTGTCAGTTGTAAGTTATCAGCGATCAGTTTAGAACGGCGCAGCTAAATAGGCTGGTCTAAGCTGAAAGTCAGTAGGCTATATAAACCTGCAACAATGCATAGTGGTAGTGCGTGTTGGTAGGGTGCTTTTTCGTTGGGTTTCGCTACGCTCAACCCAACCTACTTCTCAACTATTTATTAGTAGTTACTCTTTGGCGGTTGAGTGGTTTTTCCAAATACGTGAGTGTTTATAGTTCGTTCTATAGTGAAACTGCCACAATGTGTTTATCTCTAAAAGCGCAGCGCCTCTTATCCTCTTTGTGAATAATTCACTTAAAAAATATTTGCACAAAGAGAAGGAAGTGAGAAGTAAAAGAGTCAGATCTTAATCAATCGATAATGCAAAGCATCTGTAATTGATGGTAGGGGTTTTTTTCGTTGGGTTTCGCTACGCTAGGCTCAACCCAACCTACTGCTCAACTATTTATTAGTAGTTACTTTTTGGAAGTAGTGTGATTTTTCCAAATACGTCAGTGTTTATAGTTCGTTCTATAGTGAAATTGCCACAATGTGTTTATCTCTAAAAGCGCAGCGCCTCTTATTCTCTTTGTGAATAATTCACTAAAAAAATATTTGCACAAGGAGAAGGGAATGAGAAGTAAAAGAGTCAAAGCTTAATCAATCGATAATGCAAAGCATCTGTCATTGTTGGTAGGGTATTTTTTCGTTGGGTTTCGCTACGCTCAACCCAACGTTTTCAATTATTTTATTGGTAGTTACTTACTTTTTGGTAGCAGGGTGATTTTGCCAAAGACATCTGCGTCTATAAAACCACGGTTTCTGTCGCCATTGACTGGCTGTACTTCGTGAGAGCCCATAAAGTGCTCGCGTACTTCGCTGCCATCGTTATCGCAATACGCTAGCATAAAACCAATGACTTGTTTTTCATTAAGCGTGATGGGCGTGTTTACAGCGCCTTCTTGGTAATCGTTAGGGTAGAGCTTTATAGCAACTTCCCAGGTGATGTTATAAGGGGCTTGGGTATTACGCTTCCAGTTACTTGTTAAGTGGTCGGTGTATAGATGGGCTTTTTTATCGGGGCCGTAATCGGCGGCTTGGTTATCAAGGCCAATATGATATGCCAACGCGGTATGGTTAAACTGGTGAATACCGCCTGAGGCGTCGCTATCGATAAAAATTTCCAGCGCATCGTCATCCCAATATTTTATGGTCGGGTCTGGGTGCGTATCAATAAGTACATCGTCAGTTATATCAGCTTGTAAATACAGGTAGTTTTTATCCCACAGCAGGCGGTAGCGGCCTTTAAAGTCGGCATCTGATGAGGGCAAGGTGCCATCCATTAAATACGGCATATCATGCCACGTTGCTTTATCCCATGCGCTTTCAGATACGCCATCAATAGTAATAGGGGTCGATGTGTGCGCTACATCAATGGCCATTACTGGGGCGCTTAATAAACAGCTTAAAGCTAATGCGTGTTTTTTCATTAATTTCTCAATGTTAATATGTATTTAGATATTACAATCATCCTAAAACAGTTCAGCAATGAGTTACAGTGAAATACTTTCGCCTTCGTTTAAAATATATAAAGGTGTGGTTGAAGCCATTTTATTGTGCGTATAAAGCAACCTTAACAGTGCTGAATGGCTTGTCCGGTCGCCCATTTTCCAGCTTGAGTTACCATAGCCCCACGGTATCATTACTTTACAGTTAAGGTCACTAGCTGCATTTACAGCATCCTCTGGTGTGGTGTGTACATAACGATACCAAGTAGGGCTGTCTTCACTGTAATACGAGGCTATGGGCAGTAGGCATATGTCTATATCGCCATACTTTTGCTGAATGTCTTTAAAGTGTTTTGAGTAGCCGGTATCGCCTGCAAAAAACACGGTACTGCCGTTTTGCTCAAGCAACCAGCCATTCCATAGGTCTTTATCGTTATCTTCGTAAATAAAGGGTACCAATACACGGCTACTAAAGTGGTGCGCTGGTAGGGCATGAATCGTTAAATCATCAAGCTGTGTTTTTGCGTACCAGGCCATTTCGCTAATGTTATAGCCACCAGTAGGGAAGTTGTCGGCCATACCTAATGGCGTTAAGTAGCGAGGTTTATTACCAAGCTCTTCTATATCGGCTTTATTAAAGTGATCGTAATGAATATGCGAGTACATCACTGCACTTAGGTTTTTAAGCTCGTTTTGTGTAAGCCAATCGCCGGGTTGCCTGTAAAACCCTGAGGCTAACCTAAAGGCTAAATCAACAGGTGAGTCGAACTGCTCTTTTACAGGATCAAATAGCACGTGTTGTCCGTTAGGTGTGCGGATCATAAACCCAGCGTGCCCTAACCAGCGCACGGTAAAGCCCGTATTTAAATTAATTGGCTTTTGCTCAGCAATAAATTGGCAACCTTCAGCGTCTTGTTTGCATTGTAATTTAGGGCTTGGCGGGTAGCAGCCGGTTTCGCAGGTGGTGGGGTAGGTTTTTTTGCCAGGGTAGAGGTTATAAAAGCGTCCTTTTCGCTCGCCTGTTTGATGCTGCGGGGTAAGCGTGCTTTCCCCTGCAATCACCTCAATGCGATTAGCGGTTTCGCAAGCGCTAAGCAATCCACAAATAAATACAAGGCTGGTGGTTTTTAGTTTCATTGTTGCTATCTATTATTATTTTTATAAAAGTATAACAACATCAAAAGATTAACAAATAGTTCAAAGGTAACAAAACGTAACAACAAAAAAGCCTGCAATATGCAGGCTTTGTTAGGCAGATTTTAATTGATTAGCCAGCGCTATTCATTTGCTCTATAAACTTGTTTGAATCGGCAATTGATTTATTCATGTCGTTCATCAGCACTTGAATATCACGCTTTAAATTAGTGAATTCGCCTTTAATAGCGGCAACCGCTTGTGCGTTTAAGTTATGCTTTAAGTACAGTACGTTATCTTGTAAAGACGATAGCACTGGCTCCATTTTGCTCTCTGCACTGCGCATAGAGCGTAGTAACTGGCTAAATTGGCGTTGTGTAGCCGCTAGCTTTTTACTGCTTTCGCGCTTAAGCGACGCGCTTTTGTATTGCTCAAGTTCATCGCTCCATTCATCAAATAAAGCTTCTGCTACATCTTCAACTTTATTAATATTGCTCGATACTTCATTAGCGGCTGCTAAGCTCGACTCATAATCATCGTTAAGTTGATTGTAGGCATCTTGTAACTCGCCGCCATCAAAATTAATTAAAGTTGTTAGGCGCTCAAGTGCTGATTGAAATTCTTCTTGCGACTCTTCTTGTGAATCTTTGGTTTCTTCTACGCGGTCAATAAGAATGTCGCGCTTATGTACACCTACTTTTTCCATTGCAGAATAATAGGCCGACTGACAGCCCGATAAAGTAAGCGTAATGGCCAGTACCGAGGCGCTAAGTAATGTTTGTTTTTTCATTTGGATCCCTATTTACCAGTAAGTGCTGTAAATTATGGTGCTGATTGCTATCATAATCAAAATTCGATTAGCACAAGTCAATTGTATGAATGATAAGCTCTCCCTTTATAAACAGCAAGCTATCTCCTTTTTAAGGCAACAGCCAAGCTGGTGGATGCAGTACGTTAACCGCTGTATAGACGATCAAATAACAGTGAATGCAGGCTACCTTGCCTATGTTACTTTGCTTTCTTTAGTGCCTTTGATAGCGGTAGGCGTGGCAATATTTTCGGCCTTCCCGGGGTTTGAGTCGACCCGCATAGCCATAGAAAGCTTTTTGTTTACTAACTTTGTACCTACCTCATCTGATGTTATTAAAGAGCATATAAGCTCCTTTGCTGGCAATGCGAACCAAATGACCGCCGTGGGTATTGGCTTTTTAGCGGCGATTGCATTGCTGCTTATACGTAATGTTGATGCCACGCTTAATCGCATTTGGCGTATTAAGAAAAAACGCCCCATGATGATCTCTTTTGCGGTTTATTGGATGGTATTGAGCTTAGGCCCCGTACTGCTAGGCGCAAGTATTGGTGTTACATCGTATATTGTTTCGTTAGTGTCGTTTGCCGATCAGGGCATTCCTGGGTTTAGTGGCTTTTTGTTAAAGCTGGTGCCTTATGGCTTTTCGATGATTGGCTTTTTAATGTTATACACTTTAGTGCCTAACACGCCTGTATCTATTCGGGCTGCGCTACCGGGGGCTCTTTTTGCGGCAGTATTATTTGAGCTGACTAAAAAAGGCTTTGCGCTTTATATTAGCCACTTTCCATCGTACGAAGTAATTTATGGCGCTGTTGCGACTATTCCTATTTTATTTGTGTGGGTGTATTTGTCGTGGGTGGTGGTGCTATTAGGGGCCGAATTTACCGCCTGTATAAGCCCTAATCATGTACCACAAACACCAGAAATAGACATTGATGAAGAACTAAAAACAGAGGAACGCAGTTAAATGCAAGGCTTAATACAACGTGTAAAAAGTGCCAAAGTAGAAGTTAACGACCAAGTTATAGGTGAAATTGGCCAAGGTATATTATTGTTACTCGGTGTTGAAAAACCAGATGATGAGCAAACCGCCGACAAACTATTGCATAAGGTAAGTAATTACCGAATATTTACCGATGAAAACGACAAAATGAACTTAAGCCTAAAAGATATAGGCGGTGAGTTACTCGTGGTGTCGCAATTTACATTAGCGGCTGATACTAAAAAAGGCATGCGCCCAAGCTTTTCATCGGCAGCCACACCTAGCCAAGCTAACGCGCTTTACGAGTACTTTGTAACTCAAGCTAAAGCGCAGGGTATTAGTGTTGCCACGGGAGAGTTTGGCGCCGATATGCAAGTGAGCTTGTGTAACGATGGACCTGTTACGTTTAACTTATCGGTTTAATTACCAAGTTTAGTAACAATAATAATATGATTTACAAAGCCCGCAATTTTATGCGGGCTTACTTTTACGCCAAACACATTAAATAGTAATTGCTGTAACTGAATTAACTGCGACTCATGTTGCGACAAAAAGTTAATAAATAACGTGCCACCTGCGTTTAGCGCATCGTATATTTTTTGATAAAAAGCGCGTTCAAACAAAAATCGTGGTGCATCTATTTGGCTAAATAAATCAAGAATAATCCAGTCATGGTTATGTGCCTTGCTAAGTACATTTTGCGCGTCATCACACTGCACGTCACTTTGGTTTTTAAGAGCGAAAAAATCTGTATAGCAGGCAATTATATCTGCATTTTTTTCAACTGATGTTACGTGTGCCTGCGGGTAAGTGTATTGTAAGTAATTACGTATAGCGCCACCGCCAAGGCCAAGTTCTAACACGTGATTTGGTGGTGCTAAGGTTTGCCACTGTTTAGCTAAATAGGTTAAATGTGGAAATAGTAAGCGCTGTGGATTGTTAAGCTCTACCACCGATTGCAACGTATCGTTAATCAGCAGCCAGCGGAGCTGACCGGATTGGCGAACCTGTATGTGATCGCCTGCATATTTATGCCAGTAAACTAGTTGCCCAATATCTTGGCTGTGACTAATAAAGTGGCTACTCACTACACCCGTTAAAGGGTTTATAAAATCGCTCATAACATTAAGGGCCTGTTGACCTTTCAGGATTAAAGTTTGTTCAATCTAGGGGCGATTTAATCGCGGCGCGAGATTTGTAACCTGGTGGGCTAGGTAACTGCTCCTGCGTTACTCTACTGGCTTACACCCATGTAGGCAACAAAGAGTAAATTTCCCCTAGGCAGAACCCTTCGCTCAGTGCATGTTCAATCTCTAAAGGCCCAGCATAAACTAGCTGATGCGATGGGTAAAACAGTTATTTTTTCGCTTGCTTACCAAAGTCGTATTGGCAGTGTTTAAAAGATGGAGTATGGTATTTGCCATAATAATTCCAACCAACTTAATCTTTAATTTTCTAATGTAAAAACCAATGTGCAGGTTAAAGAGTTATTCAGTTGGATTACATGCCGTAGCCTTTATTTTTTATTTACGGCAAAACAACAGGAGTATATATGTTTCAAGTAACTACACCGCAGAGCAGCGAAGACTGGCAAGCGTACTATCAATTACGTTGGGAAGTACTACGTGCGCCTTGGAATGAGCCTCGTGGCTCTGAACAAGATGATATGGAACAAGACTCAGAGCATCGCTTTATTAAAAATAACAACGGTGATGTGCTTGGTGTGGCCCGTTTACACTTTAACAACCATGAACAAGCGCAAGTACGTTACATGGCCGTAGCCGAAGGCAACCGTAACCAGCATATTGGTAGCCGTTTATTACACGAGCTTGAAAAAATAGCATGGACGCAAAATGCAGGCGAATTAGTGTTATTTGCTCGCGAGCGTGCGCTTGAGTTTTATAAGCGCCACGGCTACGAGCTAAAAGAAAAAGCCCACTTAGCGTATGGCGATGTACAACATTTCAAAATGATTAAGCAAAAGCCTAGTGAGCCGGGTTGGTTTCGCCACCCTGATTGGACGCAAGTACTGCAAAATATTTGGCGTGAATCAATCCCAATTAGTGATGCAATGGGTATAAAAGTAGAAAGCTACACAGATTGGCAGTTTACAACGCGTGCTGATTTAGACGCTAACTTAAATTTACACAACACTATGTTTGCAGGCTCTATATACAGCTTAGCAACCTTAACCGGCTGGGGCGCAACGTACTTAGCGCTTAAAGAGGCAGGGCTTGAGGGCAATATTGTATTAGCCGATGCCACTATAAAATACTTAAAACCACTTAATACCGACCCACGCGGTTGTGTTGATGTGCAAACCTGTAAAGGTAAGCTCAGTGAGCTGGAAACAACAGGCAAAGCAAGCTACGTAGTACCTGTTACTATATTTGATGGCAGCGATGTTGTTGCAGAGTTTGAAGGGGTGTTTGCCGTTAAAAAATAACGAGTAACGCTTTAATAAAAAAGCCAAGCACTTTATAAAAGGGCTTGGCTTTTTTTATGGTGTATTAATAAATTATAGTAAATCGGTAAGTAATATACCTACACCAATACGCTCTACATCAGCGTTATAATCAATTAGGCTCTCACCGTAACCGTTAAAGTATTGCGCGTAGCCACGTAAACGACCCCAAAGCGGGAATGACCAATCTAGTTGAAGTGCACCACGGTTATCTGAATTTAAATTGTTGCGAGTCATAAAGCTAAACTCGTGATCGTGATAACGATACGCCCCGCCAAATTCAAAGTAACCCATGTATTTGTAAATATCTGGATTGTCGTCGCCATCGGCTTCTAATATATTGTCTTTTTCATCCTCGGCAATGCGATACCAAGGTTTAAAGCTAAATACAAAACCGCTCTTTTCCCATATAAAATCGGCGTAAATTCGGTTCCATGAACGAGAGTTTGGCTGGCTGCGGCCATTAGATTGGTGCGAAATACCCAGCGCTATGGCCATTTCGTCGCCCCAAAGTACGTTTTCTTGGTCTAGGTAGTTTACCCAAAATATTTCTGGTTCGTAGTTGGTTTCACGAAACGGAGAAGAAATCTCTGAGTTATAAATCTGCCAATACGACTGCAAAGTAAAGCCAAAAAATATGGCTTGGTCTTCATCTGCAAAATCATCGTACAGTGGCACTTTAATAGAAAGCTGGTATTTAGCCTCTAGGTTATCAAGGGGTTCGCCATTTTCTTCATCTGTTAGCTCGTCAAAGCCATCAAACGGGCGATCGTTAGGGTGCGAGACATACGATAAAGGTAAAATGTAGTTACGTTTATGCGGCGTAATTACGTTACGATTTTTTTTGCTTACCTCTTCGCGAGCCTTGCGTTTATCAAGTGCGGTAAGTTGTTTGTTTTCTTCAAGGGCGGAACACTTTGTACGCAGCTGGTCTAAGGTTTGCTTACCATCGCCACCAATTACTTCATTTAAAATACATTGCTTAACTAGCTCTATGTCGTTGTCTTGTTCATTTTTTTTAACCTCTTGTTGGGCAAAAGAGGGTGTGCTTAGTAAAGCCGTAACTGCAATCCAATAACGCCAGCTCATTGTTTATTCCTTTGAGAGTAAGGTAGATTTATAAATTATAACGTGTTTTTACATTTGTAACGGTGAACTTTCACTGAATTTACACTTATTTGATTACCTTACGTTTACACCGTTATCACAGATCAAAAAAAGCGGCATATAGCCGCTTATATTGTAAGTTAGTTAACTTACTCTCACGCAATGAGAAGGGGGAGTTATAGCGCGGTGCGTTATAACTCAAATACGTTAGTAAAAAACTTATAAAGTTCAGTGCCTTGGTTTACGCTTGCTGAGGCAAAATGCAAAATAGCAATTGCATCGCAATCGAGGCTTAATGTTTGTAGGGGCTGCTCAGTTAAATAGCGCTCCATGCGTAATATATGGGCTATTGGCTCACCTGCCTTTATGTGTGCGCCTAACGGGGCAACATACTCAACCATGCCGCCAATCGGCGCATAATAAGCAAAGTAGTCATCTAAATGGCACGCATAACGGGTCATCTGCTTAGGTTGATGCGCTGCATCTACCAATACATTTTTATGGTTCAAATAGCTTAAAATGCTGTTTGCATCGTCAAAGGCGGCTGCTAAATCTATTTTTTCTTGGCTGCCTAGCTCTACTGTAAAGGCTTCAACCTGTACATTGAAGTCCCTGCCTTGCGCACTAAGTGCATCACTTAGATGCCACCATGGGCAAAAGCTAGCTTCATCCATTGCGCCATCAAAGTCGCTTGGAATAAGCAGTACGTGTTCAATATTAAAATAACGTGCGCTGTCGCTGGCATACGTTGGACAGTACAGATGCTTACTTGAAATAGGCCCCGTGTGTAAGTCGAGCACGATATCGGCTTGATGCGCAAGCTTTTGCAGGTTAAGCGCAATGCGTTTACCGGTATTGAGTAAATAAGCTGGGCCGTTAAGTTTGGCATCTATTTCATCAAGCAGGGCTTTTTTAAAATTACTTTTTAAAGCTGCATCGTCGTACTGGCTATGCTCGTGTGCAAACTGGGTGACTAAATCACTATTGTAGTGATACATACGGTTCCAGTTAGTGCCAGTAATAGGGTCGAATCGGCCAAGGGTAAATTCCCCTGATTTTTGATTACAACCTATAGGGTTAGCATAAGGTACTAAGGTAATGTCGCCTTTTAAATTGAGCTGTTTTAACTGCTCTAGCAGCTGAAAAATAACCGCGTTACCTTGTACCTCGGCGCCATGCATATTGGCTTGAATATACACGCTTGGCCCGCTGCCATCGCCTTTTAAGCGATACACCGGAATAGTTAGGGGTAAGCCGTTTGCTACTTCCCCTACTACAATGTTTTCTTGGCTAATGGGTGTTGTTATGCTCATGTTTATTACCTTAAGTAGTGACTGGCATCTTCTGCTTGGCGCACACACGTGAGCTCGCCATTTTGTAACACGTATTCTGCAGCTAGTTCATGGCATAAAAAATAGGGCATGCTTTCGGTAAAACCATAGGCGCCACATTGGCTAAACACCAGCCAGTCTTGCTCGTTTAAATCGCTTGGTAGGCTATGCTCGCCTAAGCAATCAAGGGCAGTACATAATGGGCCATATAAGCTCATTGCTTGTTCTGGCGCTGTTGATTCGCGCAGTAACGCCGCAGGAAAATCTTGGCTTGTAACAGCTGGGCGCAATAAGTGGTTAATACCACCGGTTAAAATAACTTGCTGTTGCCCGTAGTTTTGTTTGCACTCAACGACGGGGTTCGCGTAATGTCCGCATTCGCCTACAGCGTAACGGCCAAGCTCCATCCAAAGCTCGTCTACACCCGCATCTTTTTTAATTTTTGCCAGCGCGGTGATTAATCCATCCCACTCAAGTGTTGCATCGTTTGATGTGTAAGGAATACCTAAACCGCCGCCTAAATCTAAAATTTTCAGGTTTATATTTAAGTTTTTAGCCAAGGTGGTAAGCGGTGCAATCATTTGCGACCACAGCTCGCTTAGCTTTTGTGTGCTAAGCATGTTGCCCCACTGAAAAATATGTAGGCCATCAAAATTAAGTGCTGGGTAATCGCCAGTATTGAGTGCTTGCCATTCATCGCAACCAAGCCCAAACGGAGTAAGGCTGTCACCCCCTAATGGGTTTTTTTCACCTTCTGGCCAGCGTAATTGCACACGCAGTAATACTTGCAGCTGCGTATTTTGCAGCTGCGCTTGTTGGTTTAACCAACCTACTTGATTGAGGCTTTCGGCAACAAAAATACGCACGCCGCGCTCAATAAAGTGTTTAATTTGTTTAGGGCTCTTTGCAGGCCCTGTGTTGAGCACGCGCTGTGAACTAATACCTTGTGCAAGGACTTGTTCAAGCTCACCTTTACTTGCTACGTCAAAGTTAAATCCGGCGCTGTCTAGGCATTGAATAACCTTAGAAAGCGGATTGGCTTTTACCGCATACCAAAGCTTTACATCGGTTTGCGCAACTAAACGGGTAAGGTGTGCGTTTAGTTTGTCTAAGTCGTAAACAAAAAAAGGTGTATCAAGTTGCTGAGTAAGTGTATTTACGGCGGCCTTGATAGGCGTGCTCAAAAAGCTCATTATCGTAAAACCTCTTCTAGCAATAACGATGCATCGCTTTGCTCGTCGCGGTATTTAACAATGAGTGCACACGACATGCTTAAGCCTTGCTCACGAGCCCATTCGCTAGACGCTGGGCGAGAGCCTGGTATTACAATAGCGTACTCTGGGATTGGTTCGCCTTTATCTAGCTGGCGCTCGTTAACACAGTCGTAAACCGGAATAGTGGCAGATAAACGCACGCCTGGTGCAAGTACAGCGCCTTTTTTAACCACTACGCCTTCAACAATGACACAACCTGCGCCAATAAAGGCATCGTCTTCAACCACGACTGGGCTTGCCCCAATTGGCTCAAGTACACCACCAAGTTGAACAGCCGCGCTTAAATGTACATTTTTACCAACTTGTGCACATGAACCCACTAATGCGTGGCTATCAACCATAGTGCCTTCGTCGATGTATGCGCCAATATTTACGTACGCTGGTGGCATAATAATAGTGCCTTTAGCTACGTAGGCACCGCGGCGAACACTGGTGCCACCTGGTACCATACGCACGCCATCTTCAGTGCTAAATTCTTGCGGTGCAAGGTTGTGCTTATCAACAAACCCGCCTGCAAACTCGGTGTTAGTGCCATTTTTAAAGGCTTCTAAAATGCCTTGTTTTACTTCTACGTTAGCTTCCCATTGGCCGCTTTCGTTTTGTGATGCTGCGCGTACTGCGCCCGATTCTAAATTATTTAGTAGTTCTAACCAGCTCATTATAAAAACCTGTGTTTAATGCCAAGATAAAATGGTGTCGTTTGCAGTGGTAATGCAATCGGTTTGCGTTAACTCAAGATGCGTTAAAGGTGGACGCAACAGTGGGCTATTTAAACGCCCTTGCTGGTGCATTAGCACTTTAACGGGAATAGGGTTTGCTACAGCAAATAGGCTATTGATAGCCCGAGTCCACTGAGCAAATAAATTGGGGTGTTGACCGCTTAGGCTGCGCTTTACAAATTCGTGTGTTTGCAAAGGCCATGCATTGGCCGCAACCGAAACTAAGCCTTTTGCACCTGCTTGGGCAAAGTAGGGCATAAGTGCATCGTCGCCACTGTATAGCGCTAAATTAGGCGCGGCTTGTCGGTATGCTTCAAATTGGGTGATGTTGCCACTGGCTTCTTTTAAAGCCCACAGTTTTGGGTGCGCTTTTAAGTTTTCAATGGTTTCGATAGGAATGCTTACACCGCTGCGCCCAGGTACGTTGTACAACATACACGGATGCACGCTTTCGTTTAATAAGCTTTCGTACCAATGTGTTTGACCTACAGCCCCTGGTTTTGCATAAAGAGGCGAGCCTAATAAGTAGCTGTGAATAGGTAATTGGTTACAGTAGCTAACCCATTCTTTTTGTTGGGCCAAATTACTACCACCAACAGCAACCATAAGCGGTACACTGGGTTTTAATTGGCACACGTGCTCAACAATGCCTTGCTGCTCTTTAAGCGTAAGGGCTAAGCCTTCACCTGTGCTACCGAGCAGTAAAATACCGTTGTGTGCCGCTTCTTGTTCGCTAACAAGTGTTGTGAGCGTGTCGTAGTCAACATTACCTTGTTGATCAAACGGCGTAACAAGCGCTGTCCACAGTGCGTAGTCGTCTAAATTGAAGTTGTGAATCATCTCTTACGAACCTATAAGGTGTTCGAGATATTAAGGAGGCTGTATGATGTGAGCCGCATTAACGTCGTTCGAACAGTATTCGAAGAGCGAATGGGCTTAAAATAATAGGGCGCACGGCCTTATTATTTAAGACCAGAAGCTCTCCACCAAACTAATAAGCTGCTCTAAAACAGCTATTGGTGACAGTCGCTAGGATTCAACCTAGTCGCCCGAAGTAATTGCTTCGCAAAAGCGTTTACCTCTCGGCGGTATTCCCCTCACATATGCTCACTGGAGTTTGCGCTCCTAACATACGCTACCTGAATAACGCACCTCTTCTAGCCCTTTGTATTTTGTTTAACCGCAAAAGGTTTAACAAAATACAATTTAAATAGGGTAATTGCGGCGATTAAAACATTTTAGCCGTCTAGGTGTCAAGTTGCAGGATACAGATTAGTTCATCGAAAATGCGGGTGGTTACGTATTGGCTGCTTTTCTCGTAAACTAACCCTATGAGCAGTGATGAGGTATTTAATAAGTATGGAAAAATTTAGCGATATTTATAAGCGAGCAATAGAGCGAAAAGGTTCTGAAAAAATGCTTAAGTTATTACTCGCAAAACCCTTATCTAAAAAAGCATTAAGCGCATTAAGTGACGACGACTGGCTTGAAGAGTTTACCCGTAAAGTATTTCAAAGCGGGTTTTACTGGTCGGTAATAAACAGTAAATGGCCAGGTTTTAGAGAGGTTTTTTGGCAGTTTAGTGTTGATAAATTACTTATGATGCCGCCCGATATGCTCGAGCAAAAAGCAACTGATGAGCGTATTATTCGTAATTATAAAAAGGTAAAAACAATTCCTGAAAATGCCTACATGATCCACGAAATAGCTCAGCAACATGGCAGTTTTAGCAAGTTTGTAGCTAACTGGCCAAGCGATGACATTATTGGCTTATGGGCATATTTAAAAAAACACGGCGCCCGTTTGGGCGGCAATACAGGCCCGTATGCCTTAAGAGCGCTTGGTAAAGATACTTTTTTACTTTCGCGAGATGTGGAAAGCTATCTAAGAGCGCACAAAATTATCGATGGCGGCCTGCAAACTAAAAAATCACTCACTGCCGCACAGGCGTTTTTTAACGAAATGCAAAAGCAAAGTGGTTTGAGCCTGCAAGAACTTAGCTTAATTGTGGCTTACAGCGTGGGCGACAATCGCGTAGGCATAAGCCAACAAACAGAGGATTAACTATGAAACTAGTGCCAAGATACACAGACATAGCAGATAACTTCGCAATAGAGGACAGTCCTTCAAGCGTTGCTGCCCCGCAATTGCTGCTGTGGAACGAAGCGTTAGCACAGCAGTTTAATATAGATGTTGAGCCAGCGCTGCGCGCCAGTACTTTTGCTGGTAACGAGCCACAACCGGTAAATGCTGTAGCGCTTGGCTATTCTGGGCATCAGTTTGGGCACTTTTCGCCGCGCTTGGGTGATGGGCGAGCGCACTTACTGGGTGCTATCAGCGATGATAAAAATCAGCTGTGGGATATTCAGTTAAAAGGCTCAGGCGCCACGCCTTTTTCAAGAGGAGGCGATGGGCGATGTGCACTAGGCCCCGCTATTCGCGAGTATATTATGAGCGAAGCTATGCATGGCTTAGGGATTAAAACCACGCGGTGTTTGGCTGTTGTCGGCACAGGCGAAGCTGTTTATCGTAATCCGCCGCAACCTGGCGCAATTGTTACCCGCTTAGCAAGTAGCCATATTCGCGTTGGCTCGTTTCAGTATTTAGCAACTCAAGGTGATGTAGAGGGATTAAAAAAATTAGCTGATGTAGCCATTGAACGCCATTACCCAAGTATTCAATCAACAGGGGCTCAGCGCTATTTAGACTTTTTAGCAGCCGTTATAAATAGTCAGCTAGCGCTGGTTATTAGCTGGATGCGAGTAGGCTTTATTCATGGCGTTATGAATACTGATAATACCTTGATAAGCGGCGAAACTATCGACTACGGCCCGTGTGCAATGATGAATACCTTTGATTTTGATACCGTGTTTAGCTCAATTGATAAGCAAGGTCGCTATGCCTATGGTAATCAGCCAAATATTGTAAGTTGGAACTGTGCGCGTTTAGCCGAGAGCCTAATACCGCTTATACATGAAGATGACGAACAAGCTGTAAGTTTAATGACGCCGCTAATTAATCAGTTTTCTACGTTATTTAACGAGCAATATAATCAAATGTGGGCACAAAAATTAGGCTTAGCAGGTTATAACGAAGACGATGTAGAGCTTGTAAGTAAGTTATTATTGTTATTTCAAGAGCATAAGCTCGATTACACCAATACCTTTGATGCCCTAACCGAGTCACTAAAGGGTGGCAAAGTGCCAGATGAGTTAACGCAATGGGCCCAGTTGTGGCAAAAAAGATGTGATGAAAACAGCTATAACCTAATGAGAGCGGCTAACCCAAGGGTTATACCGCGTAATCACATCGTCGAAGAAATCCTTGCGCAATATAATCAACACGGCGAGAGCGAGCTGCTAAGCGACTTCTTAGCGGTGATGGGTAACCCATATGATAAAACAGCTAACTTAGCCCGCTTTCAAAAGACAGGTAAAGATGACAAGGGCTATCAAACTTTTTGCGGTACTTAAGTATTGTAATTAATTGTAAGTTTTTGATTATAAATAGTCATTTTTAAATGATTCAGTGTCCAATGATTGAGCAGTTATATACTCGGTGGTATTGTTCGCATTCATAAAAAGTGACTATTTGTAAATTACCATAATTTATTAATTGCCGATTAGGTAAAAATTTTCACTTAACCTACAATTGGTGGTTGGAATGTCTGTATATCGTTGAAAAAATTTATAATCTTTATTTTTTCGTTAAGTATCGATTAACAAAAGCTCAGGTAGTGTGTACAAAACTGGTTGAGCTAGCATTGATTAGCTACAATTTTCTAAGTTGTTAAAATGGGAAGAAAACAATGAAATTAAAATCACTTACAATTGCAATTGCGTTAGCTGCAACTAGCGCGTCTACATTCGCTGCCGATAAAGAAGAAGGCCTTTATCTTGGTGTTTTCGGTGACTACTATGATGCGTCATGGAAAAACATGCGCGCACAAACTGGCCTTGATGTAAACGAGTCAACTGGTTGGGGTGTAGAAGCAGGTTACCGTTTCAG
>CEQX01066672.1_pt1 | contig 15840 bp, 11 predicted proteins | sample 356261 | NCBI WGS metagenome assembly CEQX01 (sample SAMEA2621076, study PRJEB7988) | marine metagenome | isolation source: saline water (ENVO:00002010), including | reverse complement strand
TTATTTTCTGTAGAATTAATTTCTATTATTTCTGGTTCTAACTTTGAATTAACATCTTCAATTGGCTCTAATTCAATTTCCATATCCTGCTGAACCGGCTCCTCTTGACGCTCATCATTTTCCAATTTCATAATACTTTCTAATTTTAAAACTGCCTCATCCACTATCTCTTTTTTGTTAAATCCATCGTAATTTTCTATAATACTTTCAACACTGTGTTTCGCATTGAAATAGTCATTTTGAGCAGTGAAATTATCTCCAAGTAGAAGAATTCCTTTAGCTAACCAGTAATCATAAGAAGGTTTTTGCTGGACAAGCTCCATAATTAAAGACTCACACAACTCATAACTTTTACGTTCGTAAGCAATTTCGCAGATATGGTACTTAGACTCAGCTGCAGCAATACTTTTAGTGAAATACATTATACTATCATAATAAACTATTGCACTGTCTAATTGGTTTACAGACTGATAAGACTTAGCTAAATACAAATAAGAATCTTCTTTTAACTTCTTATTTATATTAGAAAGTTGCAAAGTTTTTTTTGCGTACTTGATAGTTGAAATCGGATTATTTAAATAATAAAAACAATAAAATTGCCCTTTTACAGAAAGAGATAAGTCTTCCTCATCCATACTTACATCTTCTAAAGTAGAAAAATAAGCTAGCGCATTTTTATAATCTTTTGCATCAAAAGTAATTTCACCTGCATATTTTAAAGCTTCAGTATAATAATTGTTGTTGGGTTTTTTAGTAATGAAATCGTAGTGAAACAGAGCTTCATTCTTTTTTTCATCATTTAAGTAACAATTTGCCATATAATAATGAGCAGAAATTTCTCGAATAGGATCTTCAATATTATCTAAATAATAAGAAGCTTTTTCGATCTGCTTATTACAATCCCCATTTTCTCTTGCTAAAACTACAGGTCTCCAAAGTGAAGAATCTTTTTCTTGAATACTTACATCTATTCCCCTTGAACTAAGCCAATCATAATATCCAGTAAGGTTATTTCTTAAATTGTAGACCTCTAACATTAATTCTATTGCCAGTTCATTCTCTTGCTCTGCATCTGGATAGTCATCCAAAACCTTTATTAAATATTTTTCAGCCTCATCTGAGTTTTTTTCTTTCAAATAAATACTACCAAGCTCAACATTTGCTTTGGAAATTAAATTATTATTAGGATAATCATTAATGAATTTTAAATAGGTTTCTATAGATTCATCATTCCTAGATTCATCTTTGAAAGCTTGTGCTAAATTTAAAAGTGAAGAGACTTGATACTTGGAGTTTGGATATTGATCAGTTAATTTTTTTAAAGTATTTATTTTTCCTTCGTAGTCTTGAATTAAACCTTGTGAAGTTGCCATTTGGTTTAATGCATAACTATGATTATAATTTCCTACTGTTGTTGAGAGTGCATAATTCTCAATGGCAAGGCTATCTTCTCTTAATAAAAAGTAAGCATCCGCAATTCTTAAAAGCGCTATTTTATAATTATTAGAATCCGGAATATTATATTGATGAATATAGTTTCTAAAATACTTTAAGGAATTTTTTAACTCTTCTTTCTGAACTTTTGCTGCATTTCCTTTGTAAAAATTATGTGGATTTGATTTTTCAAAATAGCTATAACCAATATGGAAATCTAGATCTTGAAATTCTTTAGTTAATATGGCTCCATTGATAAACCTGAACTTTTCATAATTTTCTATAGCTATTAAATATTCTTTTAAATTGTAATTGCATTCTCCAATCCAAAACTGACTCATAGCATTTAAATTTTGATCAATTGGATACCTTTTAACAAGTTTAAAGTTTTTGATTGCGCTCTCATATTCTCTGTTATGATATTGTTCTACAGCACGGTTATAAACAATTGATTGATAGGCTTTTTGCATCCTAGGATCTTTATTTTTAATCTTCTCCATGGATTTTAAAGCATCATCATAATTTTTTGTAGTTAAATAAACTTTAAGCAAAAACTCATAGGCTTCTTTTGCATCTTCAGAATTAGGGTATTGATCAATAAACTGTTGAAATGAATTGATGGCCTCATCATAAGGGTTATAACTTAACTCATATGCAAGTTTTGCATAATTAAATAGTGAGTTTCTTTTGATTTCTTCATCAAAATCTAACTTACTAGCTTTTTGAAAGGCATTTCTAGCGTAATCTTTTTCATCCAGTTTTAAATAAGAATCTGCCATATGATAGTAGCATATTTGAGATAGAGAATCCTCTTTATAAGCAACTCTAGAAAATAATTCAATGGCTTTTCTCAAATCCTTAGTTTTATAATAACAGAAAGCAACTTGGTAATTACTCTCTCGACTCGATTTAGCAAACTTCTTAAAAGTCTTATAATAATTTAAAGAAGTTTTAAAATTTTTCTTCTTGAAATAAGAATCTGCAATAAGCTTTGCAAATTCTCCTTTTCTTTTTTCAGTAATAGAATTCATATAAGAAGGAGCATAAGAAATTAATTCGTCATATTTATTTTGCTGATATAATATTTGAGTTATATAGTATGGTATAATAGGCTTAAACATCTTATTGCTAGAAATCTTTCTAAATCCTTCGAGGGCTGTTTGATATTTTCCTTCAGCATAAGCAATATGGCTGTAATAATAAGTAGTTGGCACCTCATAATCTGTCTGTCTTTGCAACAATTCATTAAATAAAACTTTAGATTCATCTAAGTTCTTTTTCATGAATTTAGAGTAGCCTAACTTGAACAGGTACTCATTTTGATCACTTTTAGAAAGGTCATATTGATCAACTTTTTCAAAAAACTCAATGGATTTTTTAAACTTTTTAGTTTGATAATAATGCTTTCCTAATTGAAAATAAATATTTTTTGATTTGGGATGGTCAGGGTGATCTAGGGCAAATCTAGTTAGGATAGTCTCAACATTTCTATGATACAATTTTAATGCACAAACTGCAAAATAATATTCAGCATTGATTCTAATTTCGTCTTGGGGATTATCGAACTTATTAATAACTTCTTTAAAATAATATTGTGCTGAACTATACTTTTCTTTATCAAAAAGCTCTTGAGCAGTTTTGTAACTCTTGTAAGGGTCACTGTAAATAAGTGTTTTTTGAGCAAAAGAATAGTTAGCCCAAAGAATGACTAAAAAAAGAAATATTAGCTTGTGAAAAGTTTTAGTCATTAATTTGTCTAAATCTGATTTTATCTAAAGATAGTTAGTGATCTACCATCAGAATAATTAGATTATGATTATTTTCAACCATAATGTGTTAACATTAATTTATAGAGTTAAATACATTTACTTTATTATTTTAAATTTGATAATAATAAAATTCGTTATTCGTCATGAGTGAAAATCTATTTTTAGACTTTAAAAATGTTGAAATACAACACCAAGAAAACCTTATCCTGAGTAATATTAATCTAAGTATTAAAAAAGGAGAGTTTGTCTATTTTGTTGGCAAAACTGGTAGCGGTAAGAGTAGCCTTTTAAAAGCTATCTATGGAGATGTATCAATTCACAAAGGTGAAATAGCATTTAAAAATCAAAATTTAAGTAAATTATCTAAAAAAAATATTTTGGCACTAAGAAGAAAAATTGGGATAATTTTTCAAGATTTTCAACTTCTTATGGATCGATCAGTTGCAGATAATTTACGATTTGTAATGAAAGCTACTGGATGGAAAGGGAAAAAAAGAATGGAAGAAGAAATTGAAAAACTTTTAACAAAAGTGGACATGCTTGATAAGGCCAATGCTTATCCACATTTAATTTCTGGCGGAGAGCAACAAAGAATTGCCGTAGCAAGAGCCTTAATAAATAATCCAGAATTAATTATTGCAGATGAGCCAACTGGAAATCTTGACCCAGAAACAAGTGAAAAAATTATGGATTTAATTAAATCAATTATAGGAGATCATAAAACAGTTATTATGGCAACACACGATTTTGATATTATTAATAAATTTCCAGGAAGAATTGTGAAGTTTGACAATAAATCAATTGTGAACTAAGTTACTTTATATTGATTAGTATTTGTATTCCTATTTATAATTTTAATGTCCTAAGCCTTGTAGAGACACTAATTCTTCAAGGAAAAGAAATCAACCAACCATTTGAAATTATTTGTATTGATGACCATTCATCAGATTTTTTTAGGAAAATAAATGCTCCCATTGAAGCAATGGATAATATTCAATTTATTTCTCTAGAAAAAAATATTGGAAGGTCCAAAATTAGAAACATGTTTATTGATATTTCAAAGTTTGATAAATTACTATTTATTGATTGTGATTGTAGTGTTTCTTCAAAAATGTTTTTAAAAAATTATCTTGCAATTTCCAATTTTGATGTAATATATGGAGGAAGAAAACACCACCCAATAAAACCAAAAAAAAGTAATGAAAAACTAAGATGGATATATGGAATTAAGGTTGAAGACCAAAGTTTTGATTTCCGATTAAATAATCCTTATCTCTCATTTAGATCCAATAATTTTTTAATCAAAAAATCTGTATTTAAGATTATTAAGTTTGATGAAAGTTTCATTAGCTATGGACATGAGGATACATTACTGGCATTAGAACTTCAAAAAAGAAATATTAAAATTCATCAAATTGATAATTCAGTATATCACGAAGGGCTTGAGGAAAATGCTGAGTTTTTATTAAAAACTAGAACTGCAATTAAAAATCTTTCAAAAATTGAATCAAAAAAATACAACATTAACTCTATTAAATTAATTAATACTTATTTAAGAATTAAAAAATTAAATCTTGATAAATTACTTTTATTAATATCAAAAAAAGGGATGACAATAATTGAAAAACAGCTTCTATCTAGTTGGCCATCTCTTAGATTGTTTAATCTTTATAAATTATTGTTTTATATAAGAGAACAAAACAATGTATAAGCTTTTAAAAAAGATATACAGAAAACTAACTCCAAATAAGTTTCATTATAGAATAGAACCTTATATAAGAGCCATTATTTATTATTTAATTTACAAGGGGGATACTGTTCAGTGTAATATCTGTTTATCAAAATCTAAGAAATTTATTCCCATATCTTTTATAAATTCCAAAGATAAAATATGTCCTAAATGTGGATCTCTATCAAGGTCTAGAGCATTAAGTTTTTACGTTTCTAAATACTTTCAAAATATAAATCTGAACATTTTAGACTTTTCTCCGCATAGAAGCCTTCATGATTTATTTAATACAAAATTTCCTAACTATATTTCTTCAGATTATGAAAACCAATTTTTTGCTCAAAAAAAATACGATATAACAAATATTGATGAAGGTGATAAGAGTTTTCACTTAATTATATGTTTCCACGTTCTTGAACATATTTTAGATGATGATAAAGCAATTAAAGAATTATATAGAATTTTAAAGAAAAATGGCGTACTAATAGTTCAAGTCCCTTTAAAATCAGGAAAGACTTATGAAAACTTCAATTTAACATCTAATAAAGAAAGGCTAGAAGCTTTTGGACAGGAAGACCACGTTAGAGTATATGGACAGAAGAGTCTGGAAGAAAAATTAAGTGCTTTTAAATTTAATGTTGAAATCATCGATATTGCAAAAAACTTTAGAGAATTCGATAAGAAATTTTATGGGATTTCAGAAAAAGAAATAATTTTCAAGTGTGTCAAATAATTATTTAAAGCCCTTATAGGTTGACATTAAAACTTCAGATTCTTTTTCCCAAATTAAATCTGAATTCATTCTTTTTATGTTTTTTAAGTAGCTCTCTGATTTCGATAATTCAATCGCTTTTTCTAAACCATCCAAAATCTTTTCTGGTTTTAATGAATTAATTAAAACTCCTGTATGGTACTGTTCAACAATTTTTTTAATCTCAATAAGATTAGTCGAGACAAAAGGAATCTCAGCTTTTGAATAATCAAAAATTTTATTTGGCAAACTAAACTGATAGTTGATGTTGTTGTTCTTATCTAAACTGACCCCAACATCTGAATTTAAAGTGTACTGCATCATCATTTGATAAGGTAAAGGATCCACAAATAACACTTTATTTTTTAAATCGTTATCATTACATCTTGTTTTAAGATTCTCTATAACATCTCCCGTTCCCACAATACATAAAAAGAACTTTTCTTGAATTGCAATTGCCTCCACTAACTCTTCAGAGCCTCTATGAACATTTATTCCTGATCCTTGTAAAATAACAACTGGCTTGTCAATTGGCAAGCCTATTTCATTTTTAGATTTAATTTTTTGAATAGCAATATTTGATGGGAGATTTCTTAATACGTTTGGCTTAATTTGATAATCTTTAAAATATAAATTTGATATGGAGCTATTAACTGTAAAAACATTCTTTAATCTTGGGAAAATTAATTTCTCAATGGATTTCCAGACCTTTTTTACAATTAATCTATTCTGAATTTCTGGAACTCCTGTAAAATATTCATGAGTATCATATACCAAATTCTTCCGACGAATACTTGAAATAATCCACATTGGAAGTAAAGTATCTAAATCATTAGCGTGATAAACATCAAATTTTTTAAACAGTAATAAAAAAAATAATCTTAAATTATATTCAAAATAGAATAGAAAACCTTTGTTAAAAAACAATCTTAATCTCTTAGTTGAATAAGTTCTATTTATAGGCCTAGAATTATTTAATTCTCTACCAATAAGAGTAACATTGAAATTGCATTTTATGAGCGTATCACATACTTTTTTAACACGCTGATCGTTTGCTAAATCATTACTTACCGATACTATTACTTTTTTGATCTTGATTGTATATTAACTTTATAAAAGTATATAATATTGTTTTAGGGACTAGTCTATAAATATCCAAGAAATTATAATTAGGTTTGTTCCTAATGGAAATTTATAAAAATTTCATATTAACTGAACACAATACTTTTGGTATACATATTCGATCAAAGTATTTTACAGAAATTGTCTCTATAAGCGATCTCAAAGAGGTGATTAAATCAAAAGAATTTTTAAACTCTAATTTTTTAATTCTTGGAGGCGGTAGTAATATATTATTTACAAAAGATTATGATGGATTAATAATTAAAAATAAAATAAAAGGGAAAAAAATACTTTCCCAAGACAATGAATTCGTTAACCTTCAAATAGGAGCTGGTGAAAACTGGCATGAATTAGTCATGTTTTGTGTTGATAAAGGTTGGGGTGGTATTGAAAATTTGAGTTTAATTCCTGGTAATACTGGAACAGCGCCCATGCAAAACATAGGTGCTTACGGAGTAGAAATTAAAGAAACATTTGTAGAACTTGAAGCGTTTGAAATTTCTACTGGAAAAATTCTAAAATTCAATAATTCTCAATGTAAGTTTGGGTATAGAGAAAGTATATTTAAGAACGAAAAGAAAAATCAGTTTATAATAATTAATATAACTCTTAAACTACATAAAAATCCTAAATTAAACATTGGATATGGAGATGTTATCAACGTTTTAAAGTCCAATAACATCGAAAATCCAACTATTAAGGATGTAAGTAATGCTATTATTTCTATAAGGCAATCAAAATTACCCGACCCCAAAGAAATTGGTAACTGCGGAAGTTTTTTTAAAAATCCAATAATCACTTTAAGTAAGTTAAATATTATTAGAAAAAAATATCCTAAAATAGTTCATTACCCAATTAATAATAAAGAGGTTAAAATTGCTGCTGGGTGGTTAATTGATAAGGCTGGGTGGAAAGGAAGAACATTTAAGAACTACGGAGTTCATAAAAATCAAGCACTTGTTTTAGTTAACTATGGCAATGCTAAAGGAAGTGATTTATTAGAACTTTCTGAAAAAATAATAGTTGATATCAAAGAAAAATTTGATGTAACTCTTGAGAGAGAAGTCAATATTATTTAACTAGTCCAACCATTAAATTGGTCGCTTTTTCATTAATAATTAAAAAGTAAGAGGACTCTTTATTTTTAGGATTTATTTGCTTAGGAATAAAGGCATATTTTTCTGAATCTTTCCCAGGAAAATTAATAGACATAGGCTTTTCCTGAGAAATGCCAGATTCCGAGAAAGTGATATTTTTTGTTCCACAATAGTTGAGTATTCCATATTCAACAGGAATGCCTTTTCTTGAACTTAAATTTGATAGCTCATTGAAAAAATATTGATTTGAATTATTTATTTTCAAGGCAAAAGTTCCAATAAAATTAAAGTTTTCATCTTTTTGATCTTTTGGCACAGGACATCCCCATATATAATTTCCATTTTTATTAAATTTTATTATGATAAATCCTTTAGAAAGCCAATATGTTTCTTTTTTAGAGCTTACCTTAGAAATATGTTCTGCTAATAAATAATGGTTTTGACTTTCGTCAAGACTAAAATCTGTTATGATAAACTTATCTAACCCAAAACCTGATTCCTTAATTTCTTTAGACGATTTAAAACTTTTAACAATCTTTTCACTTAATGCATACTGATTTTTATGAATTAATTGTAGGTCGCTATCATATTTTAGTAGAAAAAACCCTTCATAATTATATCTTACTGGAGAGGAGTAAAACCCAGATAAAACCAATTCATCTTTAGAATTAAAGAAAAAGTCTAAAGCTGCTATTTTCCTTTGATTTAATTTAATTTCTTTTTCATTAATAATTTGTTTCCCTAAACTATATAAATAAAAGTTATTTCCCCTGTTCCAGGTTTTTTTTAATAAATAAATTTTACCATTATTTGATATTAGGAGTCTATTATCTCTTTTTGATTCAAATTTAATTTCAAGTTTATTATATACTTCATTAATGACCTGTAAACTATTATCTAATGTAATAAGTTTTATATCTTCATTTTTACCATTTTGAAAAGGCAGTTCCACTAATACATTAAAAGAATCATCAAAAGCTTCATCAGCAAGTTTGAAAAATGAAGGATATCCTGACTTATTAGGCTCTGAGAAAATATTTTTTGGAGCTAAAAATTTGGATGAAACATCAAATATTCTAGTTCTTAAAACTGTTTCAACTCCATTATTTAGGGTTGTAAATAACACTATGTTATTAAATAAAAGCCTTACGCCTACCAACTTTTCATTGTCAATATTAAAATTGAATTGGTTTTTATTTTTAAAATCTTCATCAAAAACATTGACCTTAATATCGCAATTTTTTGATTTTTTCTTACTCTGAAAAAGAAGGTGCTTTGAGTTATAATTAATACATCTGATTGCCTTATAATTAGATTCATATGGGACGTGCTCAGAAAAAGATAATTGCAAGTCTTGAGAAAAAAAAGTGACTGCAATAAAATTACATATTGTAAAAGAAATTATATTGATAGTTTTAATCATTGACAAGCTTCAATGATGTAAAATACAATAATCTTGGAATAAATAAAAAATTAATTTTCTAGTATTCTTTCTAAAATGAAGTCGACATATTCAGAATTACCAGACTTTTGAATTACTTCATTAATAAAGCCTAAAATCATCAATTCTTTTGCCTTTTTCAAACTTAAACCTCTTGCTCTTAAATAAAAAATAGATTCTTGATCAAATTGTCCGGTAGTAGACCCATGACTACACTTAACATCATCTGCATAAATTTCTAGCTCAGGTTTAGAATAAATTGTTGCTTCATCATCCAATAAGATGTTATTATTTTGCTGAAAAGCTTCTATTTTTTGAGCATTTTCATGAACAATAACTTTTCCATTAAAAACTCCTACACCATTCTCTTTCATAATTCCTTTATAATTTTCATAAGATTTACAATTAGGGACATGGTGATTAATAGTAGTATGATTATCAATATGGTCATTTTTAAATGGAGTAAATATTCCATTAAGTTCAGAATGGCAATTTTCGCCATTTACGTTGTTAAGTACATCGTTTCTAGTTAATAGCCCAGACATTGAGAATGTGTTGGAAATAAATGTACTAGATTCTTCTTGATCAATGCAATCGTTGGAAATATGAAAATTGTTATTTAAATCTTGAAACTTGTCTAAAACTAAGGTTGCATTATTATGAACTAAAAAATTATTATTATGATTGATAAATCCATTAATTGTTTTTTTGTAGGCTAAAAAATATTGTCTAATATGAATACTGGAATTATCAGAAAGAATTAGATCCAACTTTGTATTTACAAGAGAATCATTGGATGATACAATGTTTAAAATGTTAATATTTTGTTGCACTTTAACTCCTGAGCCTACTTTAATAGTTATTCCCTCACTCAAATAAGAGGAATTAAGTAATGAAAAATAGTTTTCTTTTTTTGAATTAATTATATGGTTATCATTTTCTTTTGAAGTTGATAAAAAAGACAATTCTAGCCCATTGATTTTAGGAAGTTCTGAAAGATTAGTATTAATCCTTCCATTCTCAAGTACTACAATTAACCCATTCATTTGTGGAAGATTAAGCGTACTTATATTTTTAATAGAAAAACTAGAATTATTTGTAAAGGGATGTTTTTTTAGTTTTTTTAAAGGAGAATATTTCCACTGCTCATCCTTTCTAGTAGGAAAAGAAGTTTTATTAAAAACATCTAAAGCTATATTTGAAGCTCCTCGAATTAATGGAGAATATGTTAGTTTGTCAGTAATCAAAAGACAATTTTATCTAATTTGAGATATTTCAACTAAGCCAGTCATAACCCTTATTCTCCAGCTCAAGTGCCAAGTTTTTATCTCCAGTTTTTATAATTTTTCCATCTTTAAGTACATGAACAAAATCAGGAATTATGTAATCTAATAATCTTTGATAATGGGTTATTACAATAGTTGCATTTTCTTTAGATTTAAGTTTATTTACCCCTTTAGCAACAGTCTTTAAAGCATCTATATCTAACCCTGAATCAGTTTCATCTAAAATAGATAGTTTTGGATTGAGCATTGCCATTTGAAAAATTTCATTTCTTTTTTTCTCTCCTCCTGAAAACCCTTCATTGACAGACCTATTTTTCAGCCTGTTATCTAAGCCAACTAAGGCCGACTTCTCTGTAACCATTTTAAGAAAATCTTTAGCTGGAATAGGATCTTTTCCAAAAAACTTATTTCTTTCATTTAGAGCTGTTCTAAGAAAATTAATGTTACTAACTCCAGGGATTTCTATAGGATACTGAAAAGCTAAAAACATTCCCTTCCATGACCTTTCTTCAGGGTTCATATCAGTTATATCTTCTCCTAAAAATGAAATAGAGCCTCTAGTAACTTCATAATTATCATTGCCAGCTAAAACAGACGAAAGAGTACTTTTTCCAGACCCGTTAGGTCCCATAATGGCGTGAACTTCACCTTTATTGACTTTTAAATTAAGTCCCTTAAGAATTTCTTGATCTCCAATTTTGCATTCAAGATTTTTAATTTCAACCAATAATTCCTTCATATTATTTACTTTATCCAACAGATCCTTCTAAACTTATCTCTAATAATTTTTGCGCCTCAACTGCAAATTCCATAGGAAGTTTATTTAAAACTTCTTTAGCATAGCCATTAACAATTAAACTAATGGCTTTCTCTTCAGAAATCCCTCTTTGCACACAATAAAATAATTGATCTTCACCTATTTTAGAGGTTGTTGCCTCATGTTCAACAGTAGCAGAAGAATTTTCACATTCTATGTATGGGAAGGTGTGAGCACCACATTGATCTGTCATTAATAAAGAATCACATTGAGAAAAGTTTCTAGAGTTAGCAGCTCCTTTTCCAATCTTTACTAAACCTCTGTAACTATTTTGACTTTTCCCTGCGGAGATTCCTTTAGAAATAATAGTTGATTTTGTGTTTTTTCCTACATGAACCATTTTTGTTCCGGTGTCAGCTTGTTGAAAATTATTTGTTACAGCAACAGAATAAAATTCACCTACCGAGTAGTCTCCTTTTAAAATACATGAGGGGTATTTCCAAGTAACTGCGGAGCCCGTTTCAACTTGAGTCCAAGAAATTTTTGAACGATATCCACATATTCCTCTTTTAGTAACAAAATTATAAACTCCTCCAAGTCCCTTGTCATCACCAGGATACCAATTTTGAACAGTGGAATATTTGATTTCTGCTTGATCAAGAGCTATAAGCTCAACCACTGCAGCATGTAATTGATTTTCATCTCTTTGTGGAGCAGTACAACCTTCTAAATAACTTACGTAACTAGATTCATCAGCAATGAGAAGAGTTCTTTCAAACTGTCCAGTTCCTGATTCATTAATTCTAAAATAGGTAGATAGTTCCATTGGACATTTCACTCCTTTTGGGATATAACAAAATGATCCGTCTGAGAAAACTGCACTATTTAAGGCGGCATAATAGTTATCTGTAGAAGGAACAACTGTTCCCATATATTTCTTAACTAAGTCAGGATGATTCTGAACAGCTTCCGAAAAAGAACAAAAGATAATTCCAAGTTCACTTAATTTTTCTTTAAAGGAAGTGGCTACTGAAACAGAATCCATAACAAAGTCAACAGCGACACCACTAAGTTTTTTTTGCTCTTCGATAGAAATACCAAGCTTTTCCATTGTTTTAAGAAGTTCTGGATCAACTTCATCTAAACTTTTTAGCTCTTTTTTCTTTTTAGGAGCTGAATAATAAGAAATATTTTGAAAATCTGGTTTTTCATATTTAACATGAGCCCAATTTGGCTCATCCATGGTTTGCCATATTTCAAAAGCCTTTAATCTATAATTTAACAACCATTCTGGTTCTCTTTTTTTTGAGGATATTAATTTTATAATGTCTTCATTTAAACCATTAGGAGCTTTTTCAGACTCAATATCAGTAACAAACCCAAATTCATAAGTCTTGTTATCCAGCTCTTCTTTTAACTCTTTTTCAGTATATGACATTTATTAATTTTATAAAGAGAAACTTTCTCCACATCCGCAGGTCCTATCAGCATTTGGATTGCTAAAAACGAACCCTTTACCATTTAATCCCCCAGAGAAGTCTAAAGTTGTACCTACTAAATAAAGAAAGCTTTTTTTGTCTACCACCACCATAACTCCGTTGTCAACAAAGGATTTATCATTTTCATTTAAAATATTATCAAGCTTAAGTTCATACATCAATCCTGAACACCCTCCCCCTTTTACACCAACACGAATAAATGGGTTTTTTTTGCCATCTTCTTTCATTAACTCTAGAGCTTTATCTTTGGCATTTTCTGTGACTTTTATCATTTAACCTTATTTAGAATAATTATAAACTATGCAAATATACCTATAAAATAACAGATGAAAAAACAAATTTTAAAATGTATTTATTTATGGTGATAGTTGTTAAACAAAAAAGTTTTAAAAATATGATAGTATTAAATTAAATTTGACGTCATGAATGAAGAAAAAGAAGTAGTTAACCTTAAAGAATTAGGTGAATTTGGTTTGATAGATAGAATTACAAAAAAAATTAAATCTTATCAGCAAAATACTAAACTTGGACCAGGAGATGATGCAGCAGTAATAAAGTCTAAAAAAAATATTTTAATTAGCTCTGATATGCTTGTTGAAGGAATACATTTTGACATGTCTTTTACACCATTAAAACATTTAGGTTATAAATCGGTTGTTGTTAACATAAGTGATATTTATGCTATGAATGCAATACCAACTCAGATCACTGTGAATCTTGGAATTTCAAGTAAATACACTTTAGAGGCCATAGACGAGCTATACGATGGGATTTTATTAGCTTGTGAAAAATATAAAGTTGACATAATTGGAGGTGATATTACGTCTTGTATTAGTGGTCTAACTATATCTATAACAGCTATTGGAGAAGGAAACGAAAATGAAATTGTTAAACGATCTGGAGCACAAGAGAATGATTTACTCATTACAACTGGAGACTTAGGAGGGGCGTATATGGGCTTAAATGTTCTTCAAAGAGAAAAAGAAGTTTGGAAAAACAATCCAAATATGCAGCCAGAGTTGGATGATTTTAACTATATATTACAAAGACAACTTAAACCAGAAGCAAGGAAAGATATTATTGAATCTTTTAAAGAAATCAATATTAAACCAACGAGTATGATTGATATTTCAGATGGTTTAGCTTCAGAAATATTTCATATTTGTAAAGCAAGCAATGTAGGATGTCAAGTTTATGAAGATAAAATTCCAATTGATTCTGAAACTTATAAAACATCTATGGATTTTAATATCAACCCAACAGTTTCCGCTCTTAACGGAGGAGAGGACTATGAACTTTTATTCACCATCAATCAAAAAGATTATGAGAAAATTAAGAATGATCCTAAGATTACCGTTATTGGTCACATTACAAAAAAAGATCAAGGGATTAATTTAGTAGGAAACGGAAATACTTTAACTCCTCTTAAGGCTCAAGGTTGGAATCATTTTAATAATTAATTCTAGTTAAAGAGAGTTATCTCCTTCATCTAAAAATTGATATTGTAAGATTCCTAGTTCAGTCATAGGTCTAATTGCAATCCATTTTTTATACTTTAAAAACCATTGCCTTTGAATATTCTTCACTCCTTTTTTCAAAAAAGCGTCAATAAAGGGATGTACATTTAATGTAATAGTTTTGGCAATTCCTTCATTAATAATAGAATTAAGTAGGGATTCAATTTCATCAATTATTAAAATAGATGCTTGAACTTCTCCTTTTCCTAAACATGTAGGGCAAGCTTCAGTTGTTTTAATTTCAGTTTCTGGACGAACTCTTTGACGTGTGAGCTCAACAACTCCAAACCTACTAGGAGGCTGAATATTGTGCTTTGCTTTATCATCCTTCATAAATTTTCTGAAATTCTCAATAAGTTTTTTATTATTTGCTCGGTTGTACATGTCAATAAAATCAACTGCAACAATACCTCCCATGTCTCTAAGCCTTAATAATCTTGCAATTTCTTCAGCTGATTCTAAATTGGTTTCTAAAGCATTTATTTCTTGATCCGGATTAGTAGCTTTTCGATTGCCACTATTTACATCGATGACATGCATTGCTTCAGTGTGATCAATAATAAGATAGGCTCCGGATTTTAAATTAACTTTTCTGCCAAATGTTGCTTTAATTTGTTTATTAATTCCTCTACTCTCAAATAAACTAACTTTTCCCTGATATAACTTTACAATTTCTTCTTTTTCGGGAGCAATAGTTTTAACATAATCTTTAAGTTCAGTGTATAAAGATTCATCATCAACATGAATACTTGTAAATTCCTTATTTAACTCATCTCTCAAAACAGTTGTAGCTCGATTCATTTCGCCTAAAAGTTTTTTTCTAGGTGAAGCATCTTTTAATTCCTTATACATTTTAGACCATTTCTCTTCTAAATCTTTTAAGTCCTGATCTAATTCTGCAACTTTTTTATCCTGAGCAACAGTTCTAATAATAACCCCAAACTTTCTTGGTCTTATACTATTAATCAAACGCTTTAAACGCTCTCTCTCTTTAGGATCTTTGATTTTTTGAGAGACTGATATTTTTTCAGAGAAAGGAACTAAAACTAAAAACCTTCCTGGTATCGTCACTTCAGCGCTTAACCTAGGACCCTTGGATGAAATTGGCTCTTTAGTAACTTGAACTGCGATTAACTGATTGGAAGAAAGATGTTCTTTAACCTTCCCATCCTTTAAAATATCTGCTTCAATTTTATTATAGCCTAACTTGTGAGTTGACTGCTTACCAGATAAAGATAATTGAACAAATTTGTTCATAGACCTAAACTGTGGACCCAAATCTAAATAATGTAGAAATGCATCTTTTTCATAACCAACATCAACAAAAGCAGCGTTGAGACTGGGAACTATTTTTTTTACCTTACCTAAATAAACATCACCAACATTAAAACGGTCATCAAGACCTTCTTTATGAATTTCAACTAATTTGTTTTCATAA
>CEQX01024502.1_pt1 | contig 15975 bp, 9 predicted proteins | sample 356261 | NCBI WGS metagenome assembly CEQX01 (sample SAMEA2621076, study PRJEB7988) | marine metagenome | isolation source: saline water (ENVO:00002010), including | reverse complement strand
GCAGTTATCCCATCAGAAAGATTGAATCCCCTAACTTCCATATTCTCTTGATTTCCTAATGTAATTTCTAATTCATTGAGATTAAGGAAATGTATCCCAGTATCTCTTAAATCATCTAACAATTGAAACATTTCCATCTCCATATCGGGGGGACATGGAACTTCTACTCCAGTAAATATTCCTGCATCGGATGATGCACGAATCACCTCAAGGTATGGTTTGAGTTTGAAATCAAGTAGATGGAATCGTATCTCGTCTAATCCTGCTTCTTTCAATCGAACTGCCCATTCGGATCTAAATGCTATAGAGGTATACATATGCATGTGAAAATCAGGACCAAATTCATTCCTAAGACATCGTATTCCCTCAAGAGTGTGTTCAAAATCCATAATCGGATCACCCCCTGTTATTCCCGCTCCGGTGGCCCTCATGGCTTTAGCCTCCTCAATGACTTCTTCGAAATTTGAACATCTTCTTTCATTTGCATACATGAAAGGACTTTCTCGACGAGTATCTGAAAGTGGACAATAATCGCATGCCCAATGACATTTTCCAGTAATAAATAGAACTAATTTACTTCCCTGCATACACTGTATACAACCTTCTGCTTCACCCACTTCAGGAAGTTCATGAAGTTCTGGAACATTGGGGAGGCGAATGTCCATTGTCATGTCTTCACCTAGTTAGGCCTCTAGGCTTACTCGCTTGAATGCGACGCTTGTTGAAGTAGCCATACATGGAATCGTGAATCATTTGTCAATTCTGGGTGGAAAGTAAGAGCCATACGAGAATTATGCTTTATCCCAACTACTTCTTTCTCATGAAAAACTATTGAATCACAACGAATAGAAGATTGATTAAAACGTGGTGCTCTGATGAAAACTCCCGGGAATTGACTATTGAACAAACTAACATCAATTACGTCTTGAAAAGAATCCATTTGACGACCGTAAGCATTACGATCAATAGATGCAGGAAATAATGGCTCACCTCCGTCATCAGGGTCACATAATAGAATTGCTCCAGCACACGTTCCTAAAACAGGTGAATTAGATTCTCTGAGATGGGAAAAAAGTGCAGGAAGTAATCCACTTCCTCCTGATTCACGGGCTCCTCCTGTTTTTCTCATAGTTGTTGATTCACCACCTGGCAATATGAACACATCACAATGATATTTCTGAAATTGTAATTCTGTCCTTAATTCATGAATCAAAATTTCAATACCGCTCAGCTCGGATGCGTGTTGAAGTGATCGAATGTGAGCGTGGCGAGCACCTTGTAACATACAAAGCCCAACACGAACCACCATGAACCTGCGAAGGGGATGACGTTTTCAGATTCTCGCATGAATCAATGAAATTGTAACAGTTAATGCGACTTCTTGATGAACCTCTCTTACCACAGGGGTAATATGGCATCTGAATGGAATGGCCCATGCTGGTTCATACCAGGACCAACATGGCTTACACCTGCTGTATTGGAAGGACTTTCACAATCTACAATGACGCATCGAAGTCCAGAATTCAAAGTTATAATGGCAGAATTACATGGAAGATTGAGACACTCATTCGCTCTATCTCCAACGACAATAGAAAAAGGACAACAATCACATGAAGGAGAGGATGGATACTCAGTTGTAGTTGTTTCAGGTTCAGGAACTGCTGCAATGGAGATGGTTATTGCAAACCGTTTTTCCTCTGATGACAAAGTATTGGTCCCCACAAATGGAAAATTCGGAGAGAGAGTTGCCCAAATTTGCAAGAATTTTACACAAGTTACTCATCTAAGGGGTGAATGGGGACGGGAATTTGATCTTGATGAAATAGATACAATGCTCTCATCAAAACAATTCAATGCAATTGCAATCTGCCATAATGAGACATCATCAGGTATTACCCAAGATGCTGAAAAAATAGGAAAAATCGCTAACAAATATGGAGTATCATATATTCTAGATGGAATCACATCAGTAGGAGGATTACCTGTACATCCACATTCTTGGAACGCGGAAGCAGTAGTTGTAGGTGGACAAAAATGTACTGCAGGCCCTTCAGGAATTTCAGCAGTTGCAATATCTGAATCTTATGTACGAAAAATGATTGAAAATAGAGATAAAAACGAAACTCTTCCTGTCTATTATCTTGACCTTGTTCAAGGATTAAAAAAGGCAGCTGATGATCAGACTCCTTGGACCCCCGCAATCAACCTATGTACTGGATGGGTAGCAGCACTAAGAGAGCAAGATGAGGAAGGAATTGAGAAAAGATGGGAAAGATGTGAAATGTTGGCAAAGGGAATTAGAAGCCTATTTACAGAAATTGGATTTGAATTATTTGCTGATGAAAATCAGCGATCAAATACAGTAACTGCAGTCCTATATCCTGAACCTGAATGGGGAGAAAAATGGAGAAGATGGATGGCAATTGAGAAAGATACCCATATTATTGGGGGACAAGATCATGTCAAAGGTAGGATATTCAGAGTTGGCTCAATGGGAGTTACTTCAAAAGAGGAAATGATTGAAGGTTGTAAAAGAATGATTGAGGGATTCAAACATTTTGGCATGAAAATTCCCAAAATAGATGTTGAAAGTCATTTTAGGTGATTAGATGGATGAAAAAAATCTAGCAGAGTTCGCACTCAAACACTTAGATTACACACTTCTAGATGCAGAGGCAGATGAAAAACAAATTACCGAATTTTTAGAGAAGGCATCCAGATGGAAACCTGCTGCTGTCTGTGTTTTACCATCAGAAGTTTTTCATGCTAAGCAAACACTAGATCCGCAAATCATCGTAGCATCTGCTGCAGGTTGCTTCCCAGATCCAAATGGAGATATCAATCAGAGAATTGATGACATTAAGACAGCAGTAGAAGGAGGAGCAGATGAAATAGATATTGTGATGGATTTTGAAGCAATGATGGATCTACGTCCAGGTGACGCAAGAGCAACACTAGAACAATTAATTGATGAATGTAAGGGATTAACAGTGAAAGTAATTCTGGAATCAAGTTGTTTAGATTTAGAAGAAATGGAAGATGCTGCAAGAATTGCAATAGATTGTGGAGCTCATTTCCTCAAATCTAGTACAGGAAGAAGAGGTGGTTGCACTCCATTAGTTGCACAAATCCTATCAGAAATAGCCCAAGAACATGGGGAAGTAGGAATAAAAATTTCAGGCGGAATTAGGACTCTAGAAGACCTTCAAAATCATTTAGATTCAATGGAAACTGCCATTCAAGTTACTTCTCTGGGACCTAGCAGATTTAGGATAGGCGCATCTAGTCTTCTTAATTCCATAGAGAAAATACTTGAGAAATAGAACGTTATCCACTAAACATTAATCGGTTGATTTGATAGACAAAACCTTCTACCCACTAATATGGCGGACAAGGTTCGAGACCTTATTGAAGATAGTCCGGCTACAAATTCTATTCTAGATAAAATAATGATCAAAACTGGAATGGATTTCAGAACATTTGCTCGAAAAGAGACATATGTAGCCTTAGGTATGAGTATTATATTATTTTCAATGATTGCTTACGCAGGACTTTCTGTATTCGGTATCTCATCATCAATGTTTTCTCAAAGTGGGGAATCAATTCCAATTGATGAATTAGAATTTCAAACGCTGAATCGCACTGGAATAGAAGAAAATATCACTAATGATACAGGATGGTTTCGTCTTAGTGAACATCAAGGTAAAGTCATAATCTTAGATATGATGGCACATGATTGCTCAAACTGTCACGGGGTTCAAGCAAGAATTGAAGATAAAATGGACCAATGGCATGAATTGAGCGATGAACGTGAACTAATTATAATTGGATATGGATCATATTACAGCGAATCTCTAGAATACCTCAATCAATCTGGAGGAGAATATACAGTTCCTCTTTACCCAACTGGACTAGGAAGTACTACAGCAGCGATAGTAAATGGTACAGAAAGAGCAGATCCTAATCGATTATTTACCCCAGGTGGCACAGGTGTCATCCCCGTAGTAATGGTCATTGATACAGAGGGATACATTATCGCAAGTGAATCTTCATCAACTCCTGCTCAAGGGTGGGGTTCATTCGATGAAGCTATTGAAACAGCAATGAAAGGAAGCATCTCTGAAATGGAACAACTTCGAACATATGGAGTTCAAGAAATTGACCAGTCAATGATGGGTATCATATTCTTGGGCGCAATGTTATCTATTCTGGTATATTTTTCTCCTTGCGCATTTCCAGTTCTTCCAGGATTCATTTCATACTATCTTACACTCGGAGCAAGAGAAGATGAACTTATTCAATCAGGGAAACTAAAGGGCGGAATGCCGGGACCAGTAGTGATAGGCGGACTTTCTGGTTTGGGAATGTGGACATTCTTTGCATTCATCGGCGTAATTGCTTGGATTATGGGGAAAAGTTTTGCAACATCTGGAATTATCCATGATATCGCAATTTTCATTGCAGCCCTCCTATTGATTCTTGGTTTCTTCATGTTAACTGGAGGAACGAGTCATCTAATGTCATGGGTGCAACGCTTAGTAGATCGGTTCTCAACCACCGAAATGGATGATACATTTACTCCAAGAAGAAATATGTATCTCTATGGAATAGGATATGCCGCTGCTAGCATAGATTGCACAGCAGCAGCAGTGTTACCTTTCATTGGATATTTAGCAACTATCGGAGGAAATGCAGTTTTATTCGGACTAGGATCACTAATGGTAGGTCTACTAATTCTCATGATTGCTGTAGTATCCATGGTAGGATATGGAAGACAGCAAGCAATAGGCTTCCTGAGACGTGCCACTGGAATGATTAAATTGATTGGTGCTTGGATGATGATGATGGCTGGAGCAGGACTCCTTTTCTATCTCACAAACACTGATCTTGTTGCTACTCTTTTCTAAATCAGATTAGAAGCAATCAAGACCCGTCTAACTAGGGAAACCTCATGGATGCTCCAATTCGGACTGCTCTGTATCCTGCCCATGTACGTTGGAATGGGAATATGGTTGATTTTCATGGGTTTGAATTACCCATATGGTATTCTTCTATGCTTGAAGAACATCATGCAACTCGAACTACTGCGGGCCTGTTTGATGTATCGCATATGGGTTCTTTTAGTTTCAAAGGAGATGGAGTCCTCAAATGGTTCGACTCTATAGGAACACAACTTGCGACTAAATTTTCCCCAGGAAGATGCGCATACACACATTTTCTTGACTTTGAAGGAGAGATTATTGACGATATGATTTTTGCAATTGTTTCTGAAACTGAAATTCTTGGTGTTCCAAATGCATCAATGATTCCAGTGATGTGGAAGTGGATGAATGAAAATCTACCTGCGGATGGTAGTATTACAATTGAAGACTTATCCCCAAATACCAGTATTTTGGCTCTTCAAGGACCTTCTTCTCCAGAGATTTGTGAAGCAGTACTAGGTTCAGAAAATGTAGTTGGCCACTTTAGATGGCAAGAGATCAAACAAAACAAACTAGGAATTGAAGGGTGGATTCAAGGTACAGGATATACCGGCGAAAGAGGTTTTGAAATTTTCATCCCTAACGATCAGGCTGAAACCCTATGGGAAGGACTTCTTTCAACTCAAAGTGAAACAGGAATTGTACCCGTGGGACTAGGCGCCCGAGATACTTTACGAATGGAGAAAGGTTACTTGTTATCTGGCCAAGATTTCTGTTGGAAAGGACTATCAGAAGATTCTCCAGATGTCTTTCCGACTGGATTTTTAAACAGAGGAACTATTGAAACCAATGTACCATTTGGCTTAGATTTAGAACATGAATTTTTAGGAAAACAAAAGATGATTGCTAGAGGAGATTGCTCTACGAGATGGAGAGGGATGAAGGTCTTAGATAAAGGTCCATTTCCAAGAACTGGATCTCCAGTTTACAAGAACGATGAACAAATGACCCCTATTGGATGGATAACAAGCGGAGGACCCAGCCCTAGTTTGGGCAGAGTAGGAATAGGCATAGGATATTTGGAGGATGTAGAAGAAGGTGAGACCGTAATTATCGCCCCTAATCCTAAAAGACGACTCAAGGCAGAAGTAGTTAAAATGCCATTTTTATGATTTACATCCCTGCACGGGATTAAATTCCGCCACGTTCTGCGCGTACCATGAGTAACCCTTGGGATTCACAGGTCGACGCCATGGCTGACACTATTGAGCAAATGGTGAGGTCAGGAAAAGGAGATGTCGCTGATTTTAGAAATACTGCTAACGACACTATTGCCAAAGTAGGCGGAGTATTACCTGAAAATGTCCGACAAGGATTACATGATCGTCTAAATTCTAGATTAGACATGTTAGAGAATGAAATTAATTCTAAAATTGAACACGCTGCAACTATTGTTGCTGAAGAATCAAAAGAAGCCCTTGATGGAGCAATGATGCAATTTATTCAAACTATGAAAGGGCTACCTGCTGATGAATTAACTCAGCTTTTCTCATTTATTGACAAAGACGGAGATGGAACAATTAATCAAGAAGAATTTGGAGACTTTGTTTCCACCACTCTACCACCTGGTACCGTTATTCCTCCAGCAGCGATCGCCCTAGGTTTCCAAGTCTTAGATACTGATAGAACTGGGTCATTATCTATTTCCGACATCTTAGGATCTCAAGGTGAAATTATTACTACTGCTGCAAGAATTGTTTCAGAAGAAATCAAAGAAGAACCAATCGAAGAAAGTCAAATTTCAATATCAGAAGAAATAGAAGTCCAAGAAGAAATCATTCAAGAAGAAATCGTTCAACAAGAAATTATTAATGAAAATTCTCCGACAGATAATGAAAATTTAGAAATTCTGGACAGTGGATCTATTTCTTCAAAACTTTCAGAAGCACGATTTTCATCAGAAAAAACTAGAATAATCGAAGCAATGAAAGGAAATCCGATTGAATTTGACGTATCAATTGATCGTGTCCGTTCTGAAGGTACATCGAATAGGCCTATGGAAGTGGAAGTCTCTGCATTAGATGGTTCTAATTACATTATTTCAATAGATCCTTCAAAAATCAGTACAGTTCAAAGTTCATTAGAGAAAAAAAGTGGCACAGTACGAATTAATGGTTCTGTTTTAGGATTTAATATGGCGAGAAATTGTGTAACAATTGACATTTCTCAAATTGAATGATACACCTTGATGGGATGGGTCTATCTATCTACACCTTTTCGTAATGAATATGAGCAAGCAACATGTTGCATTAGTGCTTGTATTTCTGCTACTTGGGATGCCTTTCTCAAACTCCTTCAACACGGAAAATTCACATGTAATTCCATTAGAAGAAGAAACACCATTCTTTTCCACAGGCAACACTACAGATTGGGCAATATTAATGACCCGAAATTCAGCAGCTCCTGGTGGTCCAAATAATGAAAATTGGGTGAAAATCACTGATGTAATTGTAGATCATAACGATGATATTTACGCTGTAGGTGCATTCTACAATAATGTCACAATCGGTTCTAGTAACTGGCATGAAGAACGATCTACAGGATTTATTGCCAAATTTGATGATCAAGGAAATTCATTGTGGGAATTGAAAATTGAAGCAAACCCTGGTAATCCTGAACCTACATCTGAGATAAGAACCATCGATGTAGATAATGCAGGAAGGATATATGTCGGAGGATGGATGTGTGGAGCATCAACATTCACTATGACCAGTGGATGTAGTTGGTGGCAAAATTGGGGAGGATTTGTGGCCAAAGTATCTCCGATGGGGTCTTTTGAATGGGGAATCGCAGTAGATGGAGCTAATGGATATGATGCAGTGAATGATTTAGCAATTAGATCTGATGGGCATGTTTGGGCAGTAGGATTTTTCCGAGACTCTGCATTCTTTGAAGGAGACTCATACAACACATCTGGACAATATGATGGATTTGTGGCTTTAATTAATACTACTTCCTCGCTTTTTGAGTGGGTTCGAACAATAGGAAGTCAGGATCATAATGAAGTAGATAATGCAACTGCTGTAACTGTAGATTCAGATGACAATGCTCTAGTTGTTGGGTCATATTCAGATAATGCAGGTGGCACTTTCGGACCCACACAAATCATGCCTGTAGGTCGGCCAACAGCAACTTATGTTCTAAATTTATCATCCACTAATACAGTAAATTGGGTAGCTAGTGCAGCAGGTAGTCAGAATGGAGAACCATCTTTTGGCATGGATATCTTAGTTGCAGATGATGGCAATTATTACGTCACTGGAGGAATTTCTGGACTAACTACGTTCGATAGTTTGAGTACTGGATCACCTTTGCAAATTGTAGGCAATGGAACTAGTGTTCATACCTATATCGCCAAGATTGATACTGATGGAGATTGGAATTATGTTCGTCGTTCTGATAGTCCAAACGGGTTTAATTCACCATCACATCAAACTCCTCAGAATATGAGAATGGGGCAAAATGGCATGATCATTATTGCCGGTCAATATGATGCACCGTATGGCCATCCCCTTTCCTCTGCATCATTCGGAAATATCGAATTGATTGATGGGTTCATGGGAGGATATCTAGCTGGGTTCAATACACAGTCTGCATCATGGGCATGGGCTACTGACTTTGGTAGCGGTGGAGACAATGATATTGGAACGGGTGTGGGAATTTTATCGGATGGTAGAATTGTAACTTCTATTCATGCTTGCTTGAAGGGTCCATGTTATGCAGTTGTAGATGGAGTACAATACAATATCCCATCGTATGAAGGAGGCAGTGCTATTCTGTGGACTTCGTACCCTGATTCCGATAGCGATAATATTCCTGACAAAGATGATAATTGTGATTTAGCATCTAATCCTACCCAATCAAATATTGATCAAGATGATAATGGCGATGCATGTGATGATGATTTAGACGGAGATGGTGTAGAAAATTTCTATGATTCTTGTGATGGCCCTTCAACAAATTGGGACAGTTCAATATGGGCTAACGATCGAGATCAAGATGGGTGTAAAGATTCTGATGAAGATAAAGACGACGACGGTGATGGAATCGATGATTTATTTGATGATTGCAATTCAGAAAATACTGTACATAATTGGAGTTCCACACCTGTTTCAGATTATGACTCAGATGGATGTAAAGATTCCGAAGAAGATGATGATGATGATTCTGATGGGATACTAGACTTATCTGATTCTTGTCCAAGTAATCCTTCTTGGAAAAATTGGACAAGTAATCAATCTACTGATCATGATGGTGATGGATGCAAAGATGAAGGAGAAGATCCTGATGATGATAACGATCAACGTCCCGATGATTTAGATGACTGCCCAACTGGAGAAGTGGGGTGGACTTCCGAGGTTTCTTTTGATTACGACCAGGATGGATGTAAAGACTCTACAGAAGACCTAGATGATGATGGAGATACTATTCCTGACTTTGTTGATTTATGTAACCCCCCTGGTGCAACTGGATGGACTAGTTTAGATCCAACAGATAATGACGGAGATGGTTGTAGAGATTCGGATGAAGATTTCGACGACGATAATGATGGAATAGACGACTTGAATGATGCTTGTCCTGATGGAGTCAGTGGTTGGACTAGTAATCCTGATACCGATAATGATGGAGATGGATGCAAAGATCTCGGAGGAGAAAATGAAGGCTTCGGCGAAGATACAGACGACGATGGAGATCAGATTCTAGATTCTGCTCCCGATATGTGTCCACAAGGAGCTACAGATTGGATTTCTACGTTTGCTACTGACTTCGATCGTGACGGATGTAAAGATGACGGAGAGGATTCAGACGATGATGGAGATGGCTTCTTCGAAGATAATGGAGAAGATCAATGTCCTAATACTCCTGTAGGTGAATTTGTTGATATCAATGGATGTTCTTCTGGACAAGCTGATACTGATGGAGATATGATTCTAGATGCAGATGATCAATGTCCAAATGAAGATGCTAGAAACTTTGATGCGAATCTTGACGGTTGTATTGATGATACAGATGGAGATGGAATAAATGATGCGAATGATCAATGTCCAACAGTTACAGCGGATGAAACAGGGACTTCCTCTCAGAAAGGAGATGGTTGCACAATAACTGAACGAGATGATGATGGAGATGGGGTTCCGGGAGATATGGATACTATTTCTGGAAGTGATATCTGCCCATTGACAGCTTCAGGAGCATCAATCAATGAATTCGGATGTTCTCAAGAACAAATCTGGGACTTAATTGACTCTGATGAAGATGGTGTGAGCGACTTAGTAGAATTTCAATGGTTCGAAGAATCAGGATTAAATTGTACAAATACAATCGAAAATGAACGTTCAATAGTCGATGAAAATGGATGCGGGTTCAGTCAATTAGACGCAGATGGTGATTTAGTAGCTAACGGAATTGATATTTGTCCTGGAACTCCTGCCCTTTCTACGGTCTTTGAAGACGGATGTTCTGTGAGTCAGAGGGAGCAAACAAGTTCGAGTTCTTCTGGTCCACCAGCGTTTGTTATAGCCTCAATTATTGTTGTAATTGTAATATTGATTGGAGCTGGAGTTGCCGTAGTTGCTCAAAAATCAAAGAAACCGAAAAAGAAGAGCAAGAAAAGAACTGAGACGAGGACTAACCAATCAGCAGCACCTCCAATAGGTGAATTTTCACAACAGGCAGCTCAAGCTCTAGCACCAGAACCTACTGCTATTCCAGAATTGACTGGAAATACTGTCGATGAAGATGGAATTGAATGGGCTCAAGATGCGTCAGGCAACTGGTACTGGAGAGAAGAAAATGGGCAATTTGAGTTATATGAATCCTAATTCGAATCTGCCCATTGTACGCGAGGTTTGAATAGCGGCCATTGTTACCTACGCCCATGCTTCGCATGCAGCGCATGGCAGTACTATTGTTGACCGCTATTCTAGTAGGTATGGTAATTCATCCAATTCATCAAATTGACTCCCCCCTTTCTCAAGAGATTGATTCATTTAATTCAATGGCAAAAGCAGGAAGTACAGATTGGACTGCTGTAGCAGGATATGATACTGTAACAAATCCTTCAATCCAAGTTGAAGCGGGTTTAGTTTCCCCTAGTGATGTAGCCATTGATAGTTTAGGTTCAGTTTACACAGGAGGATTTGCGATTTATGATGTGAAGTTTGGTGGACAACAATATTCCTCTACCGATCAATTGGCATTTGTAGCTAAGACTTCTCCATCCGGTAACTGGGAAAAACTCTGGAGCCCTTCTGTATTTGGAGGTGGAGGAAGTGCTACTGTTACTGCGCTGACAACATCAGGGACTGATGTATATGCATGTGGGTGGTTTGTAGGAAATGTCACTATTGCTGGACAAAATCTTCAGTCATACACTCCATCCGGAAGTGTAGAAAGTTCCCAAGATATTTGGGTAGCAAAATTCGATCAGAATCTGAATGCTCAATGGGCATCTCATGCAGGCACTGTGCAAGATGATGATGCTTGCGAAGACATAGAAGTCCATGCACCTGCTAATGAGGTTTACATCATTGGAGAAACTAACGCCACATCCTCATCATATTTCGGAACATCCATCACAAAAAATGGAATGGGGGGGACTTCTACAGATATTGTAGTGGCTAAACTAAATACTGCAAATGGTAACTGGATAGATGCAAATGTCGTAGGAAGTACCGGTCAGGATCTTGGATATTCAATATATTGGAGGGGCGGTGGACTAGTAGCTGTAGGAATTTTTAGTGGAACAATTACGTTTGGATCTCAACAAATGCAGGCGATAGGTTCGTTTGATCTTTGGATGGCAGATATTACCACTGGACTTGGTTTTGTCAACGCTAGCCAAGCAGGTGGAACTGGAGGTATTGCTCAACCATTTGCAGTAGTTCATCAAAATGGAGTCGATTATGTAGCAGGAACAGTTCAAGGTACTGTGAATTTCGATACTAATCAGGTCATGTCATCCAGTAATGGACAAGATACCACTACATTTGTTGCATCTAGAAGCGGAGTCAACAATCAATGGGATTGGATCACAACTGCAAGCGGATATCATCAGGTAAGAGGTTTAGATATTAATCCTTCAGGAGTGCTATTAGTTTCAGGATCCTTCGCAACTGTATCCTGGACTGGAACAGGTGGTTCATTGGCACAGAGTGGAAGTGCAACATTTGGTACTGTTACTCTTCCATCTACATACTTCGATCCATTTCATGCCACAATGGACTCGTCTGGAAATTGGATTTCAGCTGATGGAGGAGCAGGAGATTTCAATGACAATGGAGTTGCAGGAATGTGGGCACCTACTGGAGAAATTATCGGAGTAGGTACCTTCGGTTCTGGAGGCCCAACCAACATTGGCTCAACCTACACGATTACCCTAGGAAGTGGTACAGCGATTGGCAATGGAAACGCATTCACTGATCAAAATTATCAGATTTATCAGAATATTGGATACTATATCTGGTCCCTGAAAGCAGATTCTGATTCAGATGGTACACCAGATGTCGACGATAACTGTCCAAATCAATTCAACCCATCACAATCAGATATTGATTCAGATGGTCTTGGAGACGAATGCGATCCTGATGCTGATCAAGATGGCTTACTAAATGAAGAAGATAACTGTCCAAACGGACCAGAAGTAAATTGGGACCCCACTGATAATTCAATCAACCGAGATCAGGACGGGTGTAAAGATTCCACTGAAGATACTGATGATGATGCTGATGGAATAGATGATTTCTCAGATCTTTGTGACGATATTGGAGATAAAATGGGATGGATTTCAAACAGTGTTAGAGATCATGATTCTGATGGATGTCATGATGCTGAAGAAGATGATGATGACGATAATGATGCTATTCCAGATACCGTTGATGATTGCCCAAGAGGTTGGTTCAACTGGTCTGCTTCTACTACTACAGATCACGATACAGATGGGTGTGCTGATAACGGCGAAGATGATGACGATGATAATGATGGGATGAATGATTATGATTTTGACGATTTACCATTAGATCAATGTCCAAAGGGAGACCTGGGATGGACTTCTAACCCTACTACCGATCGAGATGGTGATGGATGTCGTGACGAGGGTGAAGACACAGATGATGATGGAGATACCGTACTAGATGTGGATGATAATTGTACACCAGATGGAGATGGCGATTGGACTAGTGCTCTTCCAAATGACCATGATGGCGATGGGTGTCGTGATGCAACTGAAGATGATGATGATGATAACGATGGGGTATTAGATTCCGCAGATTCTTGTCCAACTGGAATGACTGGGTGGACTTCTTCACCTTTACTAGACGTAGATGGCGATGGGTGTATGGATTCTGATGAAGATAATGATAATGACAATGATGGAGTACTCAACGATGCCGACTTGTGTGCAGGTGGAGAAACTGGCTGGTTTGCTTCAAACGATTTAGATGCTGATGGGGACGGATGTAAAGATTCCACAGAAGATACCGATGATGATGCGGATGGTGTAGAAGACCAGTTTGATGTTTGCCCTGAAACTCCTCTTGGTGAAGCAGTAGATAATGTAGGATGTGGCTATAACACGCAACAAGATAATGATCAAGATGGAATTTACGATATCAGTGATGCTTGTTTAAACAGTCCATCAAGTGCAGATAGAACACTGTATGAAACACTTGTTTCGGAAGCAAATGGATTAATCCATCAATGGGGGACAAACATTGATGTTTCTGGATGTTGGTTAGGTGAATTAGACCGTGATAACGATAATCGAAAGAATTACTTAGATCAATGTCCAGATTCACCAACAAATGCAATTGTTGATGAATTCGGATGTAGTATGGCTGAATATGATTGGGATAAAGATGGAGTAGTTGGTGATTTAGCATTAGATCCAGACGTTTGTCCTAATACCTCAAGCGAAGAAATTCGAACAAATTATACTTCATTTGGTTCAGTAGATGCAATAGGATGTTGGTCAGGAGATAGCGATCAAGACTTAGATTCTATCCTAGCTTATCTCGATATATGTCCAGGAACTGAATTGGGATTAGAAGTTAATGATGACGAACAGGACTTAATGGGATGTGCAGATAATCAGTTAGATTTTGATAATGACAACATAATGAACGATGCTGATGTTTGTCCAGATACTCCAGCAAATACAGAAGTTCAATCAGAAGGAGATCGAATAGGATGTACTCTTGAACAAAGATTAGCTTTAGGTGATTTTGATGCTCAAATGGAGGCATATGGATTGTTTGTAGGAATAGGAGCTCTCGTTATAATTGCCCTGTTAGGGGCCATAGGATTCTTCCTCCTGAAAAGTGATGATAATATTGGTTCTATCCCACCAATGCCAATGGACTTAGCGAGTCCGATGCAAACAGCAGTCCCCGTTCATGCCCCACCTGGTTTCACACCATCTCAACCAGCATATGTTGCAGATTATACTGGATTACCCGGAGGTGGCCATTATGATCAAGGATATGATGGTTCGACAATCTATATTGCTCCAGATGCTACTCAATGGAAAATGAATGCAGATGGATCTTTCAATCGAATCTAGTTCAGATGAGACAATAGGAAAGTGAGGCCCCGCTGCAAAGCATCCTCTCTTGCTTCTGAATCTCCCTCTACATGTGCGCCACGATTCCTAAGAATTCTGAAGACTAAACGTCGTTGACTTAATTCATTCAAAGGAAAACGAATTCCGAACTTCCAGATTCCAGACATATGTCCATTCTCTTCAATTCTAACTGTTCTCTTTCCTAATCGAATTACCTTTGGCAACCATGTCTTCTCTTGTTCACTATCGAATGCATGATGACTTCCGGAGTAAGTATGTAAAATAGCATTTGGCAATTGAGGGAGGAGGCCTTCAACGAGACTGATTGGTGTCCAATCGTCTGCAGTCCCATGAAGAATGAGCATAGGTGCATTTGACCATTTTTTGATATCAGGTCGTAAATGAGCAGCAGGATAGAATGGCAAGTGAGCTGCGAACGGAGTTCCAAGAACGTCGATAACAGGAGACCAGCCTGAATAAATTGAAACAGTACCTCCTAAACTCCAACCTGCAATCCCAATTCTATCAATGCGGTTATCAATATCTAGTATTGATTTGACTGCAAATGCATCTGCCAACATCATAGCATGAGTAACTGAGATTTGATCTTCAACAATTGATTCTACCGATCTTGATGAAAAGGAATGAACTTTGCATACTGCAATACCAGATGATAGCCAATATCGAATATGATCTTCGTGGTGAGGCTGCCAACCTCGACTACCATGAATTGCTACAACACATCCGAATGGACCTTCTCCTTCTGGAAAATATAGGTCAGCATGAGCCGGATGTAAGTCTAAGGAATCAAAGGAAGTTAGAATATGATGTATCTCAAACGGAGAGCGCGAATTGAAATCAAGACGCTCCTGCATAGCAGTTCGTAAAGTCTCTAGTATGAAAATAGATACACTACGAATACATTTGAAATTGTATTCAACGACGGCCTCCGCCGCCTCTTCGGCCTCCACCGCCAGAACGACCGCCGCCACCACCTGAACGACCGCCACCGCCAGAACGACCGCCACCTCTACTACGTCCACCGCCACCTGAACGGTTGGAAGAAGAACGAGTAACCCTAGAAGTAGAACTTGATCTAGTTCTGTGAGAACGATGATTCCTATGACGATGATATATTGGACCCGTATACCCATGACGACTGCCGTAATTATTGTTGATTACCACCACATCATTATCTGGATAATACCCTCGATGGTGATGAATTGCCCCTGATCTAGTGACATATGCTCCAGGCTCTACATTGTTGAATCTAACATAAACGAATAGCCCTACCAAAAGTAATAATCCACAAGGAGCACATACCATTAGAGCAGCAGTTGCACTCTTCTCAATTTGAGTAGAACGAATATTATTTGGATTATCAGGATTAACATATACTGTAATTCTGGAACCGGGACCATTTGAATCTTTTAC
>CEQX01003570.1_pt1 | contig 16008 bp, 10 predicted proteins | sample 356261 | NCBI WGS metagenome assembly CEQX01 (sample SAMEA2621076, study PRJEB7988) | marine metagenome | isolation source: saline water (ENVO:00002010), including | reverse complement strand
GTTTAATTATGGTAAAAGTTACCTTGCGCGCTCTGATGCGTTTGCGCCCCTTGGTTGCCAACGCCAACGCGACATAGGGAACTAAAAATACAGAGCGCGAGCAAGCTTCGCGCCTACATCGAGTGCTAACAGAAAATCTTGAAGTCTACAAGCGCGATATAAAATCGCGCCTACACACCACATCCACGCCAGCGTAAAATTTAACCTTGTAGACGCGCATTGCTTTCGTTTAAAAGCAGGGCTTTTACGGTGTTAATTTTTTAAGTAATGAGAAGCTGCGTTTCTAACGTGAGCAAGCTCACGTCTACAAGCGCGATATAAAATCGCGCCTTCATGTTAGTGCCTTTCTTTATGTAATCTTTGCATCTTTTAGCAAATTAAAACTGCTGTGTGTGGTTTTAATTATGCGGTTATTTACTTTGGGTAATTTTATTTAAGTTTTAGTAACAATAAACGCAAACTTTTTGCTTGGGGTGTGGTCATAAAAAGAGTTGCTTTTTACAGTTTGTTACAAACAAATAACGTGCTGCTTGGTTGCAAAATGAGCGTGTAGCTATTGCCAGCATTATAATGTGGCGCGCTGAGCTTACCAGTGGTTCATTAAATATTAACATTGATAAAATTGTTCTTTTAATTTGCACTGTCTAGTATTAAAGATTGACAGTACACACCCAAACAAAACATAATATTAACATTGGCTACACTTAAAAAGCATTTCACTTAATTGTATTGCGTAAATTGGTTGAAGGAGGGAAGTATTATGAACAAATTACTCATTGCATGCGCTATCACTGCTGCAACTTTGTACGTGTTTAAAAACGATTTGACCGCCTTGGCTCAAAATAATCTACCCAACTCAATAACTAACACTACGGCTGTGCAGCCTGCTCAACCTCTGGTGGTAGATATACAAGCAATGCAAAGTAGCCACGATGTAACTAATAAAGAAGGCACTGCACTTACCGAGCAAATAGTGATTACTCCTCAAGAGGTGGGTGAATACTCTGAGCTAGAAAGCGCTGCTCAAATTCAAAGTACGCTTGATTTAGCACAGTCAGAGCAAGTGTTTTTAGATAAAGTGCAAAGCAGCTTTGCTGAAAAGTCGCTATTTTTATACAGCTTTGAGTGTAAGCAAAACGATTGTAATGCAGGCATTGTGGCAACCGACGGGCAACCTAAACACGAGGATATAGCTGGCGTGTTAGCGCATTTATCGGCGTCGGAAGAGTTTGCTAATCACTCTGTGCAATTAGCGGGTGTAGCGGTTAATAACGATGGTATTTTACAATACGATTTAAATATTAAAAACATGCCCCCCGAATAATACTAAGCGTAATAATAGTTAATTATTTTGAGCGGCCAAACTTGGCGCAGCTGTGTTACAAATACAAAGATGCTAAAAGTACAGGAATTTTCAACTAGTTAGTTATAACAACTAAACAACGCATTTTTTGTAGCAATAAAACGTTTTCTCAGTCTTAAATCCATACTTAAAATAGCTCGCTTAAGTAAGCGCATTAATACAACTCTATATTTTTAAACAACAAAGCGGCCTTGTGGCCGCTTTTTTGTGCTGGTAATTGAGTAATACCAATTTAATCTTTAAATAGCGCGTGCTTGCTGCGTTAAAAATTATTTGTTTAGAGCAATAATATCAAGCTTATTTGCTCAGCTATTCTTTTGTTTGCATGTTTTTAGCGCGCTCTTCTGCCTCGATTAAGGCTTGTGATTTAGGCGCTTTCTTTTTTTCCTCAATCACGGGCTTTTTATCTGAGTTTGGGTCCCAGCTTTCATCTAGCGAAAGGTTTGCAAATGGGTTGCTAGAATCACTTTGCTTGAGCGTACTATCGGCCTCTGGTTGCGCTGGCTTTTCTTGAGCTGGCTGTGGTTCGTGAGCTGTTGATATTGGTGTCTCTAACGTGAGTTCGCTATTTGGTTTTGCTGAAACTGTAGCTTGTGCAGGCTCTTTACTTGGTTTTAAAGGCGCATCTGGATTGTAGGTGCGAATTTCGGGCTCTTTAAAGTCGTGTTCGCTATTTAGCGTGGTTTGTTCAAGCTCACTGTTTTTATCGGCTGTATGCAGATGCGCGTTGGTATTAGGCTCATTGATAGGGTTACTAGGCGCAGCCGGTTCGTTTATAAGAGTAGACTCTTGTGGTTTTACTTCTTCAATGGGCTCTGCTTTTGGCTGTTCTACTGCGGCGGCTTTGTGCTTACGCGTGCGCTTAACCGAAGGCGCGTCTGGGTTAAACTCTCTTACCTCGGGCTCTGTAAAGCCTTTTGCATTTTGAATACGCGCTAATGTATTTTTTGCGGCAGCTTCAAACTCTGCGGTGTTTGGCTCTGGCGCTACTTTTTTAGGTTCAGGTTCAGATGCTGGTGCATCTTCTTCTGGTTTAGCTTGTTCTGGCTCAGCCTCTGTGGCTTGCGTATCGGCAGGCAGTGGCTCGTTAATTGCCTCGTTTTTTGGTGCATTAGAGCTTGCAGGCTCTGGCTCGCTCGAGGCCGAAACCGGTGGCACAACTGGTTTTGAAAGTTCATCACTTGGGGCTGGAGCCGTTTTGGATGGTGCTGCTTGCTCTGCGCTTTTGTTGTTTTTAGTCACCGCTTTAGTTGGGGCTGTAGCCGGTGGAGCAACAGGCGGCTCGGGCTTATTTTGTTTAGCGCGGCGTAAACGTATAACTACCATGGCGCCAATTAATACCACAATAAGCAGTAGCAAACTTGGTAGCAATAATGAACTTGGTGGCTCTGCAACTGGCGCAGGTATAAGTACAGGTGCGGGTTTGGGCGTTGTATTAACCGTTGGCTGCTCTTTTTTAGGCTCTTTTTTAGGCGCTGCTTTTGGGGCGGTTTCAGTGGCCACCGGCTGCGCTTGGCTAGTGGTAGGTATTAACTCGCTGTTATTAGACTCAAGTTCACCCTTAGGTGTGCTTGGCGTATCCTTTACTGTATTAATTGGCGCAGTCTCTGGCTCGTTAGTTTCTGAGCTTTGCTGGCTTATTTGATTTGTAGGCTGAGAGCTTGTAGTTGCTTTGCTTGCGCTTTGTTTTATAGCTTTTTCGGCCGCAGTTATTTGCTCAAGCAGTTGTTGTTCTTGCTCGGGGGTAAGGGCAAGTGGTTGTGGCTCTTGTTCAACAACTGGCGGCTCTACAGGTTTTGGTTTTGTTTGTACTTGCTTGGGTTTATTACAGTTTCTTTTAAAATCGCGTGCGGCGCTGCGGTATTTGGCACTGGCTTTATTATTACTGTACTGCTGCATTTCTTGCTTAATTAAAATACACATGGCTTCGTTATAGGCAGCACTTTGGCTGCTGTAAAATAAAGCAAAGCAAAAAATAAGTTGAGAGAGTCTAATAATCATAAAACACGGCGCTTAGGTATCAATAGTCTGATTTTAAGCGCAAAATTAAAATATATCTAGGCACTAAGGGCGTGTTGGCCTTTGTGGATTGAAAATTTGTTCAATCTAAGGGGGTTAAATCGCGGCGTTAGGTTTGTAAAAACCATCCAACAGCACGCCCTCGTTAGTCAATCACCATTAGGCTGCGGTACTCGTCATAGGCAAATTGGTCGGTCATGCCACTTATGTAATCTTGAATTAGCCTACAGCGATAGTAAAACTCGTAAGCGGCAAAGTGGTCGGGCTCTTCTTGCATGGCATCTATGGCGTGCTGATAACTATTTAAGTGCTTTTTAGAGAGCTTTTTAACCAAACGCGATTCGATTAATAATCGTGAGTCGCCATTTAATGCGCGTTTAAAATCGTCGCTGTTAAGTTGTAGCAATGGTTTATAACAATCGAGCAGGCCGTTAATTATGCGATAGCCTTGTAGTTCGAGTTTTTCTACCTCTTTGTGAGAAAACACATGCTTAAGCGCCACCTGTTTAAGGGTTTTAGTAACGGCGTGTAGGTGGCTGTTATCTTCTAATAGGGCTTGGTTAAAGTCGCCGTGGTAAATAGGCTCAATGTGCTCTATAAAACGCTTGGCGGCGTGGTTTACAAGCGGGTGAAGTAAGGCCACGCGTAGGTAAATAAAAAATTCGCTATTAAAGTTGTAAGGCTGCGCGTTGGCGCGCTCTAGTGCGTAATCTACCGCTTTATCTACAAAATTTAGGTGTTCGGTGTCGTCAATGGTTAGGTTTATAAGGGCTTTTTTATATTCACTTTTTAGCTGCTGACAAAGTAGCTCGGTGGTTATTATGTCTTTTTCTACGGCGTCTTCTATGTCGGCTAAGCAATACGAAATATCGTCGGCTGCTTCCATTATGTAACTTGCCGGATGGCGGCAGTATGGCTCTATAACCAGCTCGTTTTGCAATGCCTCTACAAAGGTTTTTTCGCTGTAGTAGTAACCTACTTTTTTCATTAAGTAGTTTTTATTTTGCGGTATGTCTTTTGGGTTTAACCCCGCGGGGCGGGTGTACTTTAAAATGCCCGCGCTTTGGCAATAAGTTAAGTTTAACCCCAGTAGCGAATGTATTATGCGTATGCCTTGGGCGTTGCCTTCAAAATTACAAATATCGTGCGCTAGGTGCTTAAAAATAACCCCTATACCGGTATTTTGCTCTTGGCAGCGCGCTGGTGTAACACTTGCTAAATTGTTATTAAACCAGTGATTTATGGCAGCTTCGCCAAAATGTCCGAAGGGTGGGTTGCCTATATCGTGCATTAAGCAGGCCATTTCTACTAGGCTTTCTAGTGGGCGTTCTAGCCCTTTTAAGCCAAACTCAGTTTGTTGCTCAAAGCTTAAATTTGCAAAAATGCGCTGTACTATAAAACGGCCAACTTGCTGTACTTCTAGTGAGTGAGTTAAGCGCGAGCGCACCGCTGCGTTTCGCTCTAGCGGAAAAACCTGAGTTTTTTGCTGCAGCCTACGAATAGCTGCACTGTTAATTATACGACCGCGATCGCTTTCCATCGCCATTTGTAAATTTGCAGTCGTGCGATACATGCGCGCTGGGGTTATTTTTTTACTAAAGTCGATAGTCATCGGAGTCCTTGCTTAGTGGTGACGACTGGCAAAGTAAATGCGCGTTGTCATTCGTTTTAAATACTTACTTGTTAATATATACACCTAGACGAGTTAGGTACAGGTGCTTGTATCATTTAAGGCCTGGCAATTGTATTATAAAGCTATATTTTTCAGTATTTAACGCATTTTAATGTAGGCGAGTATTTGTAATGAAGTATGTATTTTTAAAGGCGATGATGTTGGCTCTTTTAGTGTTAACCAGCCAAGCGGCATATGCGGCAAAAGAGCAAACCGTTGTACTTATATCAATAGATGGCATGCGTTGGGATTATATAGAAAAACACGGCGCGCCTAATTTAAAAGCAATGGCTGCTAAGGGTGTACGCGCGCAAAAGCTAATGCCGGTTTACCCAACAAAAACGTTTCCTAACCATATTTCTATTATTACAGGGTTGCTGCCGGTAAATCATGGCATTGTAGATAATAACTTTTGTGATAAAGCCCGTAAAAACGAGTGCTACAGCATGGGTAAAGGTATGCGCGATAGCACGTGGGTAAATGGTATTCCACTTTGGAATTTAGCAAAAATGCAGGGGCTAAAGTCGGCTACTTATTTTTGGCCAGAGTCGGATGCGCGCTTTAATGGTATGACGCCCGACTATTACTTTCACTATTCTAAATACAGTGAGTACCAAGGCCGTGTTGATCAAATAATACAGTGGCTAAGCTTACCTAAAGCGCAGCGCCCACGTTTTGTAGCAAGTTATTTTTCGCTTGTTGATAGCATGGGCCACGAGTTTGGACCAGACGCACCGCAAACTCGCGATGCGGTAAAACAATTAGATGAACTAATGGGCCAATTACAAACCCGTTTAAGCAAGCTAGAGCAAGAGATTAACCTTGTTATTGTATCCGATCACGGTATGGCGCATGTAAACCCAGAGCAAAGTATTGATGTATCTACATTGCCTAAAAACGATAATTTTATAGTTAAAAATACCGGCCCGCGTTTACTTATTTATGCAAAGCCTGCTGTAACAAGCGAGCAAATTGCAACTTACAAACAACGTTTGCAACAAGCCGCAAACGGGCGTTATACGGTATTAAACGACGAGCAATTAGCTGGGTATCATTATAATAAAGGCACCCGTGTGGGCGATATTGTTGTGCAAACTAATGCGCCTGCGGTATTTACTAACGAAGGCAAAGCAATGTATTTAGGTACTCATGGCTATGCCTATACCGATGATATGGCGGCTACGTTAATTGCTGTAGGGCCTGCTTTTAAACAAGGGCTAAGCCTTGAAAAGGTAAATAATCTTGATATTTACCCGGTACTTGCCAAAGTAATGGGGCTTAAGCTTTTAAGTAAAGTAGATGGTGACGGTAAAACGTTAATGCCTGCTATAAAACAAAAAATAGTAGTGCATTAATTAGCTGCGCACTTTTAGGCTTTTAGTGACTTAACCTTGAAAGATCAACAAACCTTAAGCCAAATAAAAAAGAGCGCAAATGCGCTCTAAAGGGAAATAATTATAAGTGGGCTAAATACAGCCTGCTTTAAATCACTTACTTAAAGTTAGCAATGCTTGTTTTAGTGTCGGTAACCGTACGAATAGCATACGCTTGGTTAGTTACACCAAAAGCCAAGCCATTTACACTCCAATTAGGGTTAGAGAAGTAATCGTACTGCGTTGCACTACCGTAAACATGCGGGTAAGCCATTATACTTGCAAATTCGTTTTGTACGCCGTGGCCCATTCCATCAACATATACGCCGCCCGAGGTATCGCCTTGTTTACGTGAGTGCGCTAGGCCTTGGTTATGACCAAGTTCGTGTACAAACGTAGTTGCGCCACAATCAATAGCAGTAATAGAGTACATACGGTCGCTCATCGAGCTGTATAAATTACCGTTAGTGCCTTGGCCAACCCAAGCTAAACCACACGAGATTAAACCATTACCCGCACTTTGGCCGGTACCAAGTACGGCAACCATGTCGGCTTTCCAGCTAGTGCGTAAACCATCTACGTAGCTGCTGTTAGTTACTGCATCTAACCAATCTTCAGACGGTGTAATTGCGTAATCGCCTAGGTTTTCTGTGCCCGCTAAACGCAGTGTAATGTCTACCCCATTTTGGCTATAAACCTGGTTACTAAAGGCGATTAGCTGGTTTATTTTAGTGTTTATATTACTCGTAGCTGCGGCCGATTGGTCGGTATATAAAATACCAATATCAATCGTTACTGCCTGTGCTGCACTGGTTGCAAATAGCGCGCTGGCAATGGCTGCCGTAGTGATTAGTTTTTTCATTTTTATATTTCCTTACTTATGTAGTGGTTGGAAGTTTTACTGCTGATTGATTTAGTTGGGTTACTGCGTGTTGGGTTGTTTAGTTTTTTTTGGGGCAAACATATCTATGGTTTTATCTGTTTTTGGTGTGGGCGCATCTACGTGATGTTCTATGTGGTTTTGGTACAAGTCGCGTTTTGCTGCAATCCAGCCATATTTACCTTTACTTTCAAAAACGTAATTGCCGCTAGGTGCGGTAAATTGCCCATAAATTGCATCGTTTCCTACGGTCATAACCGTGGTGTGTAGTTGCCCGTTGGCACCAATAACTTGGCCAAATATGCTTTTATCGCCATTACTCGCCTCCGATAACGAGGTGATTTCGGCGCTGTAGGTTTCAACGGTTTGCGGAATTGAAATATCAAACGAGTCGCCAGCTTCAAGGGCTTGTAACGTATTTAGGTCGAACTCTATGTAGGCTTCGTTGTTTAAATCGCTTGGTAGTACGTTGGCGTTGGTAAGTACCTCTTTAGCTTTTTCAGATACCTTGTTTATAGCCTCAAACTGGTTGCTTTTCGCTGGTGCCTCAATGGTTTTAGGTTTTACGTTAACGGGATCTTTACTCATATCAATGGGCTGTGGTGCTTTTTTATTTGCTGCAAATTGAGAGTCAACGGGCACTATATCCACTGCAACAGGCGCCGTTACCTGCTGAGGTTTTTCGGTATTAAATAGCAGCTGATAAATAGCAAATGCAGATAGACCAAGGGCAACAATTATTAAAATAGCGCGTTTCATTTGTTTCTCTTACGGGGTTTTTAGTTAACTAATTGTTACGTTTTATATCATCTAGAGAATTAGATCAAGTTGGTGATGGTAGTATAAAAGTGCTAATTATTTGCATTGTAAATGATTGTAAATAAACAATTTACCTATAATGGGTTTTGTTTGTTGAGCTAAAAAGGATGGGTTTTTATAGAGTTTTAGCGGGGTGTAAGCGTAAGCGAATAATTGTTTTTGTTTTTAATTTGGCAATGAAAGGTGTGATCTTTATAGGTAAAAAAAATTTTAAAATAATGAATATTTTTCACGCTTAATAGCGTAAACGCTAATTGCAAAGCGTAAATAGGCAACGTATGTTGTGGGCTTAAAAATCTAAAATTAAGAGGGATTTTATGACGTTTTCCGATCAGCTGCTTAATCGAGCAACCGCAGGGTTGGTGGCTGTTATTATTGGTTTTTCAAGTTCTATTGCGCTTATTTATCAAGTTGTTATAACCCTTGGCGGCACGCCCGATTTAGTCGCAAGCTGGCTTTTAATGCTAGGGCTGGTAATGGGCATAACCACTATTGGGTTGTCGTATTATTATAAAGTGCCCGTTTTAATTGCATGGTCTACCACTGGGGCGGCTTTACTTATTTCCAGCGCGCAGGGCTACCATTTAGGCGAAGCCATTGGTGCATTTATGTTTGCCGCTACATTGGTTTTTGTGTCTGGGGTTACCGGTTGGTTTGAAAAAATAATGAACCGTATACCGAGCGAACTTGCCTGTGCCATGCTGGCAGGCGTATTGGTTACCTTTGGTATAGATGTATTTAATTTTATGAATGAGCTACCACTGGTTATAGGCCTAATGGTGCTTATGTATTTTTTAGGAAAACGATTTTTTGCGCGTTTTGCCATGCTTAGCGTTTTAGTTGCAGGCGTGCTACTGGCGTGGCAAATGGGGCATATTGATACTGGCGCTATTCATTGGAAAATAAGTGAGTTTGCATACATAGCGCCGGTGTTTAACTTGCAAGCGTGTATAAGTATTGGCTTACCGCTTTATATAGTGACCATGACCTCTCAAAACTTACCGGGTATTGCTGTACTAAAGGCTCATAATTATAAAGCGCCTATCTCAGCTACGCTTAATGTAACTGGTTTTATTAATATTTTAACTGCGCCGTTTGGTACGTACTCTATTAATTTAGCCGCTATTACCGCTGCTATTTGTATGAGCGACGAGGCCGATAAAAGCCCCGATAAACGCTATTGGGCAAGTATTGCCGCAGGCGTATTTTATATTGTTATGGCACTTTGCGCGGCAACGCTTGTTGGTTTAGTGGCAAGTTTACCCCAGGCATTAATTTTAGCCTTAGCGGGTATTGCGTTGTTTGGCACCATTGCTAATAGCTTGCAGCAAGCTTTAAGCTCAGCCCAATACACAGAGGCTGCAATAGTTACGTTTTTGGTAACCGCATCTGATTTAACCATGCTCTCGGTGGGCTCTGCGTTTTGGGGAATAATTGCCGGCGTTTGTACGTTGATGATTACCCGTAAAAGTTAAAGAAAAGCGTTAACGAATAGGTTAAAACAGGTAAAAGCGTTGCTTTTAAAACGCCAGCAAGCTGCGCGTCTACAAGGTAATTTACCTCGGTGTTAATTTTGTTGGTAGGCGCGAAGCTTGCTCGCGCAAAATGTTAGTTGCTTCTCTATAAGCGAAGCGGCTCTTAACCTCTTTGTGGTTTATTGATCTTTAATACAAAAATGCACAAAGAGAAGGGAAAGAGGATTAAATGAGAAGTGAAAGTTGTAGGCGCGAAGCTTGCTCGCGCAAGGTGCTAATTGCTCCTCTAAAGCGAAGCGGCTCTTAACCTCTTTGTGGTTTATTGATCTTTAATACAAAAATGCACAAAGAGAAGGGAATGAGGATTAAATGAGAAGTGAAAGTTGTAGGCGCGAAGCTTGCTTGCGCAAAATAGTGGCTATGACATTTAATAAATGCTTATCTTACAACTAAAAAAGCGGTGTTAAATTTAACACCGCTTTTTTACGTTAAGGCAATAAAGATGCGTTTAAAGCATTGGTTTTAGCACATCATATAAAGCGTTAATGTGATCGTCTCTGTCGTTTAAAGCGGCTATGTAACGGTACTTTTCGCCGCCTGCGTTTTCAAAAATTTCGCGATTTTCTTCTTCAAGCTCTTCGAGTGTCTCTAAGCAATCGGCGCTAAAAGCAGGGCTTAAAATTGCAACGTCGGTAATGTTTTCATCAGGTAACGATGCAAGCGTGGCGTCGGTGTATGGCTTTAACCATTCGGCTTTACCAAAGCGGCTTTGAAAAGTGCTAATTACTTTATCTTTATCAAGGCCTAGTTTTTCAACCACTAAACGCGTGGTTTGCAAACATAGGCAGTGGTAAGGATCGCCTCTATCTAAAAATAGCTTTGGCATACCGTGATATGAAAAAACTAATTTTTGTGGCATGCCGTTTTTTTCTAAATCTTCACTAATGCTGCTAGCTAATGAATCAATGTAAGCGGTGTTTTTGTGATAACCATTTACAAAGTGTAGCTCAGGCACCCAGCGCCATTTTTGCAATACTCTTGATACGGCATCAAATGTTGAGCCAGTGGTAGGGCTTGAATATTGGGGGTAAAGCGGCAGTACAATTATGCGCGTTAGGCCTTTATCGCGCAGCGCTTCAAGGCCCGCCTCTATTGAAGGGTTACCGTAACGCATGGCCATAACAACTTCGGTATTGGTGTAACCTTGCTCTTGGAGTAGCGCGTTTAGTTTGTCGCGTTGCAGGCGGGTAATATGTGTTAGCGGCGAGCCGTTTTCGGTCCAAATGCTTTCGTATAGTTTTGCTGAGCGCTTAGGGCGAATACGCAAAATTATACCGTGCAGTATTATCATCCACACTAAACGTGGAATTTCTACAATGCGCGGATCGGATAAAAATTCACGTAAGTAGGTACGCAGTGCCGCTGGGGTGGGCGCGTCTGGACTGCCTAAGTTGGTAAGTAAAATGCCCGTTTTTTGATTAAAACGTCCGTCGTGGGGATTGTCAGTGACTGCAGAAAATCGCGACACGCTGTGCTCCTTAAAGCAATGTGATACCTATTCGCAATAATACTTGATCATTTTGCGGGGCTAAACGTGTCGCTACCAGCGTTAAAAAACTCTCATTTAGAACAACTAAATAGCGAATTTTTTGCCTAGCTATCAACACGTTTTTCCACCCTAAAATAAATTACTTAATTAAGCGGATTGGTATTAAACAGTTTAAAATATATACCCAGATTAACAGGTACCTGTTTGAATTAGTTTAGCTTATTTACGGTAATTGTAACGAAAAAAGCCACAGTTTAGATCACTCATTTAGCGCTTTTTACCATTATTCTAAATGGGGTTGGTTTTTTGGCTTCTAGTTGCTGTAGTTTTTCGATGGATTTTTTACCAAACACATGGCCTTTAGGTAACAACATAATACCGCTGTGGCTGTGTAACGTATGGCCTAAAATCATATTGGCTTTTAGCTCTTGAGCGCTGCATATAATGATAGAGCCCGCATTATTAAGTTGCTCATTTAATTTGCTATGGCTTGCCTCTAGTGCGCGAACAATTTTAGGGTGGTAAAAAGTGCCACTGTACATTTTAACGCTTTCGAGTGCATCGCTGTGGCGCTCTTTGTCTGTGGGGCTTTGGCTTTGTTCAAATGCGTTCCAATAATCGCGAGCAACGCTAAGCACCATAGCGCCAATAGGAATGTCGTTTGCTGCTAATCCTTTTGGTAAACCGTTGCCGTTAAAGCGCTCATATTGATGATAAATTGCATCAGATACATCATGTAAATGTATAGCAGGCATAAGCATTAATTGTGCTGTGCTTGGGTGTGTATAAAAGGCTTTGCGCTGTTGCTCGCTTAGCCGGCTCACTGGCTTTTTATAGAGCTCTGGGTCCATAGCAAGCAAACCTATTTGCGCTAAGTAACCCGCCATGGGGGCTAAATCTATACTTTTTTGCGAGAGGTTTAAGTACAGTGCTATTTGGGTGCAGGTGTCGGCAATTTTTTGCGCTTTGTTGCCATCTAAGTACGGATTGGCGTTTATAAAATTATAAAGTAGCTCTACGGTGGCTTTGTGTTCGTGTTTTTCGCGCTCATTAGCATCTTCTAGCTGTTTAAGTACTTGCTTAATTTGTTTTGTACGCTTTTCTACTCGTTGCTCTAATGAGTTATTTAATTCGAGAAGTTCTTTGTTTTGCTGTTTTACTTGCAGCTCGAGTTGCTTGTTTTGTTTTTTTAGCTGAAACTTTTCGATGCTGTCGTTTATGCTGCGCAAAAGCATATCGTTTTGCCATGGTTTTTGAATGTAGCCGTTAATTTGCGCTAGGTTTACAGCGGCTAGGGTGGTTTCTATTTCGGCGTAGCCGGTTAATAAAATACGTTGTGTTTCGGGGGCTTTGTTACGGGCTTGCTCTAAAAATTGCGCGCCATTCATGGTGGGCATTTTCATGTCGCTAATGATTAAGCTAAATTCGTGGCTGTTTAAAAGCTCAAGCGCTTGCACTGGGCTTTTGCAGGTCATAAAACTAAAGTTATTATTTTTTAATAAGGAGGTTAGTGAGCGCAGAACAATTTCGTCGTCATCAACACAAAGTACATCTACGGCAGTGATTGAATGTGCAGCGTCTGCTGGTTTGGTCATAGTGCTACCTTTTAAAATAATAAGCATAGCCTAAAAATTGCCCCTAGTTTGCATAATTACGTGTGGCAAACTAAACGTTATACATGGATGCGTATTTATGGAGCGAATAGGATGAGCACTTTAACCGACGACTACAAACAAGCCTTTTTAGATGAGCAGCAAAAGCGCATAGCTGCAGAGCAACTGCTTGCCGATAAAAGCCAATTGTTAGTTGTGTTAAATGGCGAACTAACCAAAAACGTTGCTGAGCTGTCTTTGTATCAGCAAATGTTTGTTCAGGCCGACAAAATGGCAAGTGTGGGTGTTTTGTCCTGCAGTATTGCGCATGAAATAAATAACCCGCTTTCGTATGTAATTAGTAATATAGAAAGCTTGCAATATGTTAGCCCTCTTTTATCAAAATCTCTTCACTATAACGAGCAGTTTTTAAACGGCCAATTAAATGCAGGGCAATTTAAAAGCGTGTTGGTTGATCTAAAAAAACAATACCAACTGGCATGGAATGGACACGAAATTTACTCGCAGTTGAGCGAAAGCCTAGATGGTTTAAAGCGCATAAAGCAAACTGTGCATAATTTATTAAACCTTAGCCAATTTACAAGTACCCATAACAAGCAATATTTAGATGTAAGCGAGGTTGCAGGCTCTGCTTTAGGCGTGTTGCAAGGGCAGCTTAAATACTGCGAAATAAAAACCAACTTTGAGCAAGTGCCGCTTATTTGGGGGGAGCTGTCGTCTATTCATCAAATTTTTGTTGAGCTGTTATTAAATGCTCAACAAGCGTGCGAACATGAACTAGAAAAAGGCATCATTATTGAACTAAGCGTAACGCAGAAAAATGAGGGGGTATGTATAAAAGTGAAAGATAACGGTTGTGGAATGGATGAAAATACCCAAGCGCACCTTTTTAAGCCTTTTTTTACTACACAGAAAACAGCCCACTCATTAGGAATAGGAATGACCGTTGTTAACTTTATTTTGCAAGATCACGGCGGAAAAATAGAAGTTAGCAGTACTTTAGGAACAGGTACTACCATTTGTTGTTGGTTACCCGTAAAAGTACAAGAAAGCGTGATAAATCCATTGTAAATAAAGTGTTAATTTAATTTGGGGTTGAAATTAAAATCCTTAATTGTATGTGTTTTGAACAAGTTTAAGTGTTATTTTTTAGTATTTACATTTTTTTGCATAGTTAGACCTATTATTTAGTTTTTTTCATTTCTTTTTATTTGCATATGTTGCTAGGATGTTCCCCAGTGCGATGCGTTACATCGCAATAACAAATATTAAAGAACACACTAAACAGGGTCGTCACCATGCCAACATACCGTTTAAATACATTAGCTGCCGCTGTTGCGTTTGCCGTAAGCGCACCAAGCATTGTAAGCGCTCAAGAAGCACCTGTTGAGGCTGCACAAAATATCGAACAAATTTCTGTATTAGGGTCGCGCGTTTCTAACCGCACCTCTACTGAGTCTTCGTCACCTATTGATTTAATAGACGCTGATGATTTAAACAAAGGCGGCTTTACAGAACTAGGGCAGAGTCTGCAAGCTACTGCCCCGTCGTTTAACTTTTCTCGTACGCAAGTATCTGATGGCTCTGATTTATTTAGACCAGCAACGCTGCGCGGCTTACAGCCAGATCAAACGTTAGTGTTGGTTAACGGTAAGCGCCGCCATAATCAATCTATTTTTGGCCTTAACGGCACTGTAGGTGCAGGCGCAGCCGGCACCGACATGAACGCCATTCCGCTAACTGCGCTTAAAGGTGTAGAAGTACTACGCGATGGCGCAGCAGCTAAATATGGCTCTGACGCGATAGCTGGCGTAATTAACTTATCGCTTAATAATTCAACTGGCGTAACAACGGGTTACGTACAGTACGGCGGCACCAGTGAAGGCGACGGCGATACGCTTTCTGCAGGTTTAAACCGTGGTTTTGACTTAGGTAACGAAGGCGGCTTTATTAATTTATCGCTTGAGTATCGTGATGCTGATGGCACTAACCGTGCAGAGCGCGATACCGGTGGGTCGTTAAATGTTGAGCCAGGCACGCTGAGTGAAGATGTACGTTGGGGCCAAGGTAACTCAGAAAGTGAATTTACCTCGTTGTTTTACAACATGGCTTTGCCAATGGGCGACAGCGAATTGTACTCATTTGGTGGCTATTCTGAGCGTACCGCGCTGGGTAATGGTTTTTACCGTAACTTTAACGAAGCGTCTAAAAATGTAACGCAAGTATACAGCGATGGTTTTTTACCCCGCATTTATAACGAAGCTGAAGATATTTCAGTAGCGGTTGGTTTTAGAGGCGATATAAACCCAGATTGGGGATACGATGTATCGGCAGTGTATGGTGAAAACCAATACGACTTTACCTCACGTAATACTATAAATGCCTCTTATGCGGCGGAGTACGTATTTAATAACCCAGATGCAAGCGATGCCGATATAGCAGCAAATGCAGGCCCAAGCGGCGGTTACTCTGGTGGTTTTAGATTTGATCAAACAACAGTTAATGCTGATTTTAACGGCATCGTTGATATTGGCCGCAATGAGCCTTTATATGTAACTATTGGTGCTGAATACCGTAAAGAAAACTACGAAATAGTACCTGGCGATGAAGCCTCTTACGCATGTGGTTTAGCAAATACCGATGCTTCGTACCCTTCAGTAAACGATCCAGATCAATTTGCTGAGTGTGGTTTTCAGGCTTATAACGGTTTGCGCCCAGAGGCAACAAACAAGAGCGATCGCCACAGCTACGCGTTTTATGTAGATGTAGAAACCATGGTAACGGATGCATGGAACGTAAGTGGTGCGCTGCGCTACGAAGACTTTTCAGATGCGGGCGATGACTTAATTGGTAAATTAGCAACACGTTATGAGTTTAATGATGATTTTGCAGTACGTGGTGCGGTATCGACTGGTTTTAGAGCGCCATCGCTTCAGCAAAGTGGTTATACCGCATTTACAACTAACCTAGGCTCTGATGGCACACTTACGCAGTCGTTCACTGCAAATACGGGTACTGCTTTTCCAAGTGCGTTAGGTGTAGATAGCCTAGAGCTTGAAACCTCAACTAACTACAGTGCTGGTTTTGTTTACGATGTAACAAGTGAGCTTTCGTTAACGGTTGATTTTTACCGCGTAGAAATTAAAGACCGTATTACGCTTGGTAGTTTACTTTCTGCAGAGGACGTTGCCTTTAGCGATGAAGCCGTAGCCGCGCTTCAAGCAACCGGTGCTGTGCAAGCTAAT
>CEQX01049280.1_pt1 | contig 16010 bp, 9 predicted proteins | sample 356261 | NCBI WGS metagenome assembly CEQX01 (sample SAMEA2621076, study PRJEB7988) | marine metagenome | isolation source: saline water (ENVO:00002010), including | reverse complement strand
TTCAAAAAAGCTGTAAAGACAGCATTATAGTACTATTTAGAAAGTTCCAGCGTCTAAATCTATCTTATTATCCAATCTATCGTCCATCTCGTTCTCAATATATCCTAAGGAATCTGCTGATAATCCTCCAGTAGCAGGAGCACCACCTGGTACAGTACCCGATCCAACTGCTGCATCAACTACCTCATCTGGATTCACAAACTTGAATGAAGATGAAGGTGCATCGTATACCAATACAAACCTATTTGTACTTGAAGTTAGGTTAGTTATGTTAACATCAGATAGTTCTGATAGTCTTTCCACGTCGGATCCTCCAGAGCCTGAACCGCCACCGCCTCCTAATTTTACCTTGAGTCCAGAAGCATTGGAGAAGGATGATCCCTTTCCTATGCGAACATGAAAACTACTGTTAGCAAGGCGAACTCTCATTAGGACACAGTTCCGTTTACTTGTGCTTGACCAGTAATTACCTTAGTCTTCTTACTGGTAGTGTCATTGGTTACTATGACATCATAATCATATCTGCCAGCAGTAATAATACCTGTCTGTGCATTAGTCAACGATAAAACTATTTTCCCATCAAGAGGTTCAGCACCAAAAGTAACACCAAAACCAATGTAACCCTCTGATTCTGGGTGCTTTCTCATCTTACCATCAAGACTATGATTGATTAGATTGAGATCGGAACCGTTTGCATCTGACACAAAAAATGTGGCAGAGAAATCAGTCCCCTGTTCAATTTGTATATTTACAACTGGGACTGCCATCAGGAAATAGTATATTCAGATCTATTTATTCAGCAACATCTGTTTTATAACAATGATTTCAGATTCTAAGTACTCTATCCTCTCTTGCTGTCTCTGAATAATTGCTTTTTGATTCATATACTTCTGATAACCAGTGTCATCAGTTGAGACTATAGCGTTAGTCTTCGGATCTCTTTCTAGATTCGGGTGATCCTTTACTTTGATCCTTTTTTTCATTTTTTATAATGGGGTAAGTTTCATCTAGGGTTCCCTCAAGAACCTCTGCTGCTAAACTCCAAGCGTTGATTGGCATACTACACTCCGTATATGTTTTTTGGTGTAGAAGACTTTACAGGATTTACTAATCTCTTTAAAGCATCAGACGCTGGTTGATCACCTCTCACTCCTGTTGCAGGAACACTCTTGAATAGAGGTTTATCGTGAGATGCAATTTTTACATCCTTTCTGAATTGACTAAGAGTTTTCATTTTTTCTTTTCAGCCCTCCTTATAAGTTTAGCATAAAGAACTTCAGACGCAGAATACTGCTCTGGATGCTTCTTTGCTTTTTTTATAAGTCTCTTTGCTGTTTTTTTGGGTGCTTCTGTGCACATTATGCTACTGCAATTGTACGGAAGTCCATTAGTTCGGGAGACTCAGATTGATTCGTTGAGTTGAATACAACCTTGATTTGGAAGGCAGTAAACTGTGGTAGATTATCTACCGTGTACTCGTACTCTACAAACTGATTATTCAAACTAGCTGGAATTTTCTTATCAGACTGTCCATCATTGTTATCTGGATTGAGTACATCTCCGGCAGAATCTAAATTCTTGAAGCCAGGAAATAGTTCATACTTTTTGTCAAACGTTGATGTGTCTGCTCTCTTCAAGCGATACAGAACTCTCATGTCAGCACTAGGTGGACGCATCGCTGCAAATAACACTTTGAGTGAAGATGATGGGTTCTCTAATCCAATCTCTTTTGTCTGATATACAAAGTCATGTGGATCTTCTAAGAGATTTGATCTGTTATCTATCTTGAAGTTTACGATAGGTCTATTGATACGATTTGATTCTGTAAGAATAGAACTTGTAAATACGTTGATTGAAGGTGAAACATTGGTATCTTCAGATGTCAATGTTGCTTCAAATGTGAATGATTTAGCACCAGGCAATGGAAGGATTGTACTCTTCGCTGTTTCTACTTCCCTAGTAGCAATCATTCTTGTTGATCCAAGATTAGTTGTACCGAATAGAGAGATATCTTGGAATCCTTTATCTAAGTAAGGTGTCTCTGTACCACCAACACTCTTACCTGTGATGGTTCTTACTTTACCAGTAATCTTAGTACCAACAGGTACACTATGACTGATGTTTGGATTGACTGTGTCAAATATAATATTGGTAGTTGCTAGTCCTCTAGTTCCACCACCAACTTTGTCTTTATTGAACAGTTTAGTTCCACCTATCTTGACATAGTAATGATCAAGTGAGATCTGATCTGGTATAGAATTTGTATCTGTTATATTATGTTCTTTGTTTATCTTACGAAGAGAGATACCAGACAACTCATATTTCTGCACTGGATCATTGATCGCATGATCACTAGCGAGACTACTATCGACACCACGTAGTATTGTTCCCGATAGAAGATTGGTTCCAACTGAGGTATACTCTATAACTTCATCGCCTATCAATGCGTAACCAGGATTACTTGCGGAGACTTGAGAACCTTCAAAGAAGTTGAATCCAGTAGAACTTGCTACAGAAACATTAGATGTAACACTAGCAGCATATCCTACAGTAAGTTTTGTTGGTACTGAATCACCAGTGATATTATCAAATGTCACTACAGATCCAATATCATGATGACCATGATTTGGATGATATACCTTGAAGTGTTGTCCATCATACTGATTGGAATCTACTGTCACTGTTGTAGGAATGATAGCATTCTGGGCTGATGCTATGCCAGCTCCTGCACCAGCAGAAGGTATGATAGTGATAGTATCAGAAGTATTGAAGTCTGCACCAGAACAGTTTGTAAGTTGTAGTGCATTGGTTACAGTGGTAACACCAACAGTAAGTATCAAGTCTTGACCTAATCCCTTAGAACCTAAGTTTGCAGTCAAGGTATCACCTACGTTATATCCTTTACCTGTGTTATCAGTCTTGATGGTTGCTTGTGTAATTACACCAGATGATACGGTTACAATACCTATAGCACCAGTACCCTTACCTGTAATGGCAGAGAGTGTTACTTCGTAGTTGTTGTCTTCGTATCCTGCTCCACCGTTGGTGATTGAGAGTGAGTTCGCTGCTTGTGAGATCGCAGAGAGTTTTGCACCAACAACTCCTCGTGCAGTCGTGTTATTGCTTTGCGATATAATTGTTCCTTCTGTGATGAACGGAGTGTCAGTTCCTGATCCAAGTCCGATAAAGACTTGCTTGGAGAATGTTTCGATTGGGTTTTCTCCGAGTTTGTTTCTTTCATTGTACTTGCCTAATTGTGGGTTGTAGAGTCTAACTGTACCATCACCCTCTACAAATTTTGCTTTGTGTGTTATGTATTTTAAGTCTTCTAACTGTGAAGCAGTCCATGTGGTGTTACTTTGTGCTTTGAATAGTGATCCTTGTGTGGGCTGTTTAGATACAACAATTTGCTGGAACTGACTGAGATTAGCAGTTGTAATATCATTCTCACCAACTTGTGATATCCATGCATCGTAATCAGCAGATGGAGATCCGAGATAGATTGCATAGTCACCTCGTGGTAGATACACAGGTGCAGGGAATTGGAATCTAGTTGGAACTGTTCCATCGTCAGATACATTGACCTGAGATGGTTGTAGTTCAACTTGACTATTCTTCATTATCTTTTGAGATGGGAAACCATTCTCAAGAGTAACAATATGGACGTTTACTGGGATAACTTCAGATTTACTCTGGAAGAATAAGTCAACACCAGTCATGAATATACCATTGTCTTCAGCGACTTCAAAACTCTGGCATAGTGGGTCATCCTCTACATGAGTGACATTTGTTATATTGCTTATATTAGTGATATTATTGGTTACATTAGTAATATTGTTTATGACAGGAACAGGAAGGTTTGGTTCTGTTCTTATTACAGTTGTTTCTGTAATTTCAAATCCTTCTGAGAAGAACTCTTGCTCTGCATTCGATATGTTTTTACCAGGTATTCTATTCTCAGGTTTTACTTGCGTAATCAATGCAACGTTAGAACCATCTTGGAATGTACTTGGTGGAATGTAGTAACAACCCTGTAATGTTCCAATGTCATCACTTACCAATCTGACATTAGATACAGTTGCTTGTGCTCCGCTATTCTCACCTATCAAAAGCATACCATTGGTGATGAATCCGAAGAAGTTACCATCTGATTTCTGATTCAATGACGCACAGTCAACGTTCAAGACTGTAGATGTCTCAGAATAAGAAGATGATAATCCAACTGTAGGACTGTATGGGTTTATATTGTATACAAGATTAGGACTAGAGAAAGCACCTGCTTTATGGTTTGGTGTGCAAAGTCTAAATCTTATGTCCTCACCCTGACTTGCGTTCTGTGTTGATACAGCAAGACCTCTTACAGTCTCACCTACTTCAAATGAACCACTAACAGGTGTTACTTCTAATAGTTTTGGTACGACATATGAGTTATCAATCATATCTGTACCAGACCAGTAAGCGAAATGATTAGTGTCAGGTTTTAGAACAGTTACATTGAACTCAATATTTTGCTCACGCATGAATGGTTGAGGTTCAGTCTGTGAAAAGAAGTCATTAGAGAATCCAACACCTTGCTCTATGGATACTTGATTTCTATCAATGTAAACATCCTGATCTGGATCAAGATGTAACCTACCATTCCAATCTCTATACATGTATGGGTTTACACTTTCAAGACGTGTAGCGAATGGTTGATTTCTATCTTCTACCTCAGAGTAATCAAGAGTAACCACATTACCAGTTTTCTTGACGTTAGGTGAATTTAGATCAGTAGCAAATCTAGGATCTACTGTAGGATCAGGTGCACCAGTCAAACCTACAACAGTGTTTGACCCCATAAGAAGATCTATAGCATCACGATGTTTTCTTGCAGTAAGTTTACCACCTTCTACTTCAAATTTTATCTCTGTCTGTGTCTTATCTGCTATATCATAATTGTTGAATGGATCTACAACAAAACCGTTCTTGAATCTGTCGAGACCAGTGGTTGGATCTTTGATAGTAAGTGCAGATGTCTTAGTCTCAAGAAGTGATAGAGATGTAACCTCTTCTAATGTCTCAATTCTAGTCTCTAACTTACCAATATCTTTCATGGTATAACGTCTGTTTGCTTTGTAGTCTATTTGGACTTCACCACGAGCGTTATACACATAAGGTGCATACTCAATATCTGCTAGTAAGAAACTACCGTTGATAACATCAGGTAACACAGGGTTTTCACTTGGTGTACCTTCTACAACAGTAAAACTACTATTAGGATTGATGTATAACCTATCTTTTCTACCAAGATAGATGTCATAATCAAATGTTATATTCTCATTACTCTCTAAAACAGCACATGACTGACCAGTAGCACTAAAGTTTCTTGAAGCAAACTCAAATGGAGATCTAGAACCACTGTAATCAGCAACACGTGGACGTAAATCTATAATATCAGTATTTCTCTGACCACCTAAAGTAGGAACAGAATCATATTGTGCCTTTTCATAAGATGATGCTGTAACTAGGTCACCAGAATCCTCAGAATTTATAGTGTAATGATCCATGTAGATTTTCAATCTACCATTTGGTTCAGCAGCAGTGCCTTTTCTTACTAGACGTCCAAAATCATAATACTCATCTCTCTGACCATTATCTAATAAGAAGTTTGAACGAATATTAGGATCGCCAGGTGAGACAACAGAGATATTTGCTCTTACACCAGAGGTGTCAAATGATATCTCCTCGGTCTCTATGAAGGTCTTAGAGTTCTTGACACATATTTCTACCCCATCTGCACCAGAACGTGCTAGAACGTACGCTGAACAACCTGAGGACTTACCTATACCTACCTCTCCAACGATAATATCTGAGTTATTACTACTAGGACCTGTGAAAGATGCCATAGTAATTTTTGGTATTGTTGGATCACCCTCATTTGATGATTCAAATACAGCATGAACTTCAGCAACATCAGCAACGTCTAATGATATCTCTCTATCTTGTACTCTCTTACCATATATTGCACTTGTTGTAAGACCAGAACCATCTCCAGATGCACCAGCATTCTTAGAACCAGTAACCACCAATTCACCTGACTTTACAAGTGTCTTTGATTTAGATGTAACTTTAGACTTCTGTTTAGTTACATGTACATCAACATTAGATGATTGGTTAGCAGTCAAACCAGATATAGTTGCACCTTTACCACCATTAGTCAATACAAATTGATCAGATTTTAGATCCTCTACACTACCATCATTGTACATGATGTTATATCTTTCCTCATCAAATCCTGCATACACAAATTCTGTACCTATCAATGAAGGTAGATCCATCTGACCACCACTATTAGATGTTAGATTTACCACCTCTTCACGAACAAAGAGAGTAGAATCAGTAAGATCAACAGACGCAACATAATTGTGTGGCATATCTGCTGATAAGAAAGCATCTTTTGATTCTCTTAGTAGACCAGAAATAACTTTCAATCCACTGACTGTAATAGCACCTGTTGGGAGTGTGCCATCACATACATTTGATACGTCAGCAACATCATCTACAGTTGCAGTCAGACCAGTAGCAGCTATAGCAGTAACTTTATGGTAACAAGGAAGGTTTACACCACTTTGAGTGTATTCTATAATATCACCAACCTTCAAGAATTTTGCCCAACCTGTACCACTAGATGATAGTGTGCTTACACCACCAGATGGAGCACTAATTGAAAATCCTCTTGCACCATAATCGGTTTTTGTTTCTAGTAAAACGTCAGCAGTAAATGTTCTACCACCACCAGTTCCTCTGACAGATTTTACATCAGATATATCATACTCTGTAGTAGCAGTTATAATAAGACCTTGGGTTACACCATTTATTATAATTTGTTCACCATTTACAAACTTACCAGAAGTCTCAGATAGTGTTAGTGTTGATGAATTAGAAACATCTGTCTTCAACATACCTCTAGCACCAGATCTAGAACCCTCTATAAGTGCAGGAGCATTTTGAGATATTGCATTATTGATTGTAATTGATGTATCAGTTACGATATCATACATGAACAACTCATATACTGATGAATTATTACTATAGCCGGAGTTCTGAAGTTTATAATCATACACTCTTGCTCTACCAATTACATTACCAACAGAGTTGGATTTAGTAGATTCTAGTCTTGCATCTCTAAGTTCTATAGTATCTGTGGTGTCCATTTTAATTTGAGCACCAGATAATACGTTGTTTAGTCTAAGTCTATTTCCTGCTACGAAAGGTATTGCTCTTGTCTCAATAGTCTTGGTAGTTCTAGGTTTTACAACATCAACAAATGCGTTACCCATCACTTGTGTTTCATATCCCTTCACAAATGCTTTACCAGGACCTATGCGGAGACATAGTAAATCTTTTGATGGTTTGTTTCCATCTTCTGTGATTTGATTTGAAGTAAACTGACCGAAAGTAGAGTACCTATCATTCAGACACTCTTTTGCTTCTATATCAAACTTAGTGACATAATAGTTTCCACTTTCATCGTATGTACGACGTGCAAACTCCTTTGCCAACTCAGAATATACAGTTCTATCAACTATATTTCTTACTTCACCTTCATGTGCCCTCATTAGTTCAATGAAGTTCTCATCATTGAAGTCTGTTGTAAGTTTTTTAGTAAGTGTTAGTTCAATCTTCAGACGATCAGAGCCAGGTGCAGTAAAGTTACTGAATCCAGCAGCGTTATCGTATAAAGTATCATCATCTACAGCAGTTATAATACTCTCTACAACATTGAAACCAACTCTATAACTAGGAGTATTAGAATACTGATCTAGTATCATAGATTGAGTTTTTACTTCTACGAAAGCACCCCTAGCGAAGAATACACCTCTGACAATTGTAAAAGCACTACCAGTACCAGTAGCATTTGAAGTAGTCGCAGTAGCAAAGTCAGATCCTTCTTCAATTGTTGTTACTCCATAGGTGAACGTAGATAATGTAATTAGATTTTCACCATCAAGGAATGTATCACGAGTCAAATCATCAGAACTACCCTCATACTTGATATAAAGAGTTGTTGCTTGCTCTACAGAATCTGTCTGTGATAATACTTTTATAACCTTCGCTGTAACACCAGAGTCTTTACCTTTGATACGTAGTCCAACAAGATGTGAGTAATAGCCTTCTACAGGAACACCAAAAAATGTAGATTCTATCTTGACATATGTGTAGTCAAAGTCATAGTTGAACTTACCAGGTATAACTATTGACCCTTCTTTGAATATATGTTTTCCAAACTTCTCTATTTGCCCTTGCAAAATAGATTGCAAAGTCGTTAGTTCTCTTGCCTGAACGGGAGTTCCGGGTTTGAATAAGACTTTGTTATAATTCTTTTCAGAATCAAAATCGTCGAAATATGGACTGACGTTTAGGTTGGTGTTCTGTGGCATCGTATCAGAATTCTAAGATAATTTTTATATCTTCACGTTGGTTAGTTGCTCTTGTGACTTCAGGTCTATTATCAAGGTAGATAATATCTCCTGAGTACTTCTTAATCTCTGGGGAAGCAATACCAGAGGTAAATGTTTGACCGAAATAATATGCTCTATTGTTTACTGTAGTAGAAACTCCTGTAAACGTATTATCAATTGCAAGGGTTTCTGTACCCCCTGTTGTTTTTACAACAACGTTCAAACTCCCGCCTGTAGCAGGGGAAGCCGTGAATCTATTTAGTGCGAATTGGGAAAGGGAATTTGCGTCACCAGAAGCAACTGATCTATCCTGCCAATACTGCAATACTTGAGTTGCTGGATCGTAGTTGACGATTCTACCTAAAGCAGTAGCACCTGTTCCTACAGTTTGACTTACAATACCATCAACTTCAACGGTCATTGTTGTTGACGCTGCACCAGCAAGTCGTAATCCATAAACGCCAGTAGCACTAGGATCTGTTAGTATGTTTGTACTGCCATTGACTTCAGGATTCTTGATAATTCCAATTCTTGCAAACTGGTTTCCAGTTGGGAAGTCAGGGTTAGTTACATCAGCATTTTCAATTCTACTGTAAACAAGAACCTTATTAGATCCTAGTTCACGATAAACATCAGCACCATGTCCGCCAGGTGGTGGTATGATAACTGAGAAAGATGCTCCTGATCCTGTAACAACAGCATCTAAATCCAGAGTAGCAAATGTATATCCTGAACCTCCGTTTGTTACCTGAACAGCAGTTGGTTTACCATTGGTAAATGTCACTGATGCTAAACCACCAGAACCATCACCTCTGATAGGCACATTATTTTTAGTGCCAGTGAACTGATATGAAGCACTTGCTATATCATCTATTGTAATAACTTCAATCTTTCCATCTACAGCAGCATTCTTTACATCTGCTGTGTCAGTAGAAGTTTTCCAGTTTGCTGGAACTGGTATAAAGTCTGCACTATCAAATTTTATAATATCGCTAGGTTTGATTGTGAAAAGATACTTCCAAATATATCCATCACTCTCAAGTCTAGGTTGCAAATCTGTATGAAGAGGTTCTTGTAATGAGATAATACCTTTTCCAGAGTTGGAAGGTGCAGCACCATTATAGATGCACTCATAGATTCTGAAATCAGAGTTGATAACGTAGTAATTACTATTATATAAACTTGTGGAACTTGTTTGAGGTGTTGTATTATTGATGCTATAATCATGGCGATACATCTCGTAAATTGAACCAGTTGTCCATTCTCTTTTTCTTATAACTCTCAATACGTCTGCTGAATTTATTTTCTTCGCACTAATCAAAGTATCATAAACATTGTCATGTTCATCAAAATTGTCAATGGGGGAAGGAGTATTGGTGTTCCAATCAGATGCTACAGTGGTTGCATTAGGCAATCCTATGAAGACATAATAAGAATTATCCGTGGTTGATATCCCACTGACAAAGTTTTCAGCATTCAACACTCTAATCTGATCAGTTATAATCGCTGGCATTTACCTAATTAATTTCTATCAATCTATTTATGGGTAATCCACAAGTAATTTTTCATCTCTGATGAGTTGTGGTGCGGTGGATAGTCCAGTAACACCGTCTAAAGTATTGACTGCGAAGGAGGTTCCAATAGATCCTGTGACCACTTTACCCCAAGAATAAGACCCGTAATAATTACCTATAGCACTACTGAGACCTGTAAAGTTGAGTCCATGACCTGTCTCAATATTGACGTGAACTCTGACTATCTGTGCAGTGACATCTTCTATATCAGCAATCTGATAAACTCCATCAATAAATTCTGTTGCGATACCAACAATAGCATTATCAGCAGTATTTTTAGATGTCAATCCAGCACCAACGTTTGATCTACTTACCACCATATAATCACCCGTGCTGATACCAGTTTTTGACAAACCACCAAAACGAGTACTTCTCAATGAATTATCTGTTGGTAGATATAGGTGCATTGATAGTCTTGATGCTGCTACACCAACACCTATGATATTACCCTCATCCCCAAAGATATTTGCAGATGTTTGTTTATCATATTTCATCTCAAATGTAGTAGAACCAAATCCTGTTTCAAAATTATCATCTACAATCTTGATAGGGAAGTCTGTAGTGGGAGAATAACCAGTATTCGTCTCAGTTTTCTTGAATGATAATGCACCACCCATTACATACGCTGTTGAGTCACCAACATCGACTGATTTTATCAATCTTGTAGCAGGGAATATTCTTGGTTCGTAGATATCTCTTGACTTACTTACTTTGACACCTTCAATGAACAAATCATCCTGTTGCTTAGACCACACAACTGGTCTCCTTGGTATTTTTGTAGCAGATATATTGACACCCTTATAGTTTGTAGTTTGTAAGGAGTCTCTTGCTAAGATACCTCTAACTATTCTTTCGTCCTGTCTCTTGATTGTAAGACCATCACCAGTTTTGATTGTTTGTAGAGATGTTGTTGTAGAAATATCTTTATCAGTACCTCTGTAAAATAGTATTTGACAGACAGAACCCTCAACTGGTGGTTCTAAAAACTCTATTTGTGTACCACCTTCAAATTTGTATGCCACACCTGGTTTTTGTAGGGTGTCATTTACAAATATCATCAGTATATCTTGTAAACTTAGGATGCTTCCTTCAACTTTTTCAATACTAATGGTTATATTATTCTCCTTTAGGGTAAATATCTTCTTCCTACTGTCAAATTGATCGGATATGTCATCAAGAACTTGTAATTTACCAAATACAAACCCAGTAAACTCATCATCTGCTGTATCCACAACAGTAAATTGTGCTGCTGAGAAGTCTGAACCATAAGATGATATGGTTGGTATACCTACAACATTCAAATTTTCACCAGTTGTGTATCCAAAACCAGGATTTTGTAGTCTAAATCTTGAAATACTATTACCAACACCTATTTCAACTGCAATAGATGCACCTATACCAGTGCTTGCACTCTCCAATCTTATGTCATCATACTGACCTGGTAGATATCCTAGTCCTTCTGAGTTAGAAACAGATACTAATATACCTTTTCTTGGAAGTCTGTTAGCATTTACATCATCATCTGACAATACCTCTGTAACGCCAGGTGCTTCATTACCAGTAAATCTCACAGACGTAATACCTGGTGATGGAGAACTCAAGAAGTTGTAGTCCACCTCTGGTTTCTGGAAGATATTGTTTATCAATATAGCACCAAAGTCGCTAGTGATACCAGTAGTATTATTACCCTCTTCTGTAAGTGTAAATGTCTTTCCTATACCTGTAAAATTCTGTGATATATCATCCAATATAACATTACCAGCATAGTCAGATCTGATAAATTGCCTACCATGGAAAGAAGAACCTTCTACTATGTCAGCAACGATTAGTTTATGAGTTCCTATACCAGCATTTGATAAAGTAATAGCAATACCAACCAATGCCTCACCCTTTGTAGCAGCAAAAGAAAAGTTATTTGCAGCGTTTGTTATTATGAAGTAATCATCGTTTGCAACTAACGGTGATGGTGGGTTCAAACTTCTAATTTTTACCTTAGTACCAGTCTGAAAAACTTCAGTCAAAGCACCAAACGTATTACCAACAAAATCACTGGAATCAATACCTACAGTTTGTCTTGTACCACCAAATGGTACATCAGCAAATGTTATCTTATCATCTACAATATTATAATCACCAAAAACTAACTGCACAGTATCACTAGCAGAGTGTCCCTGCTTTGTAGTACCCATCCAGTTTCTGTCTAGCAATAATTTATTCTGCACACCATTGAAATGCAGAGCAGCAATACGAACTATTTCATCGTTGATCTGTAGAAGATCATACTGCTTCATAAATGAAGCATCTGTGACATTTGCTTCACGGTTTGCTATTGATACTAATGTAGTTGTAGCACCATTTCTTTTATAAACTGGTGATTGTATGATATCATCAATCGCTATTACACACTTTGAATTCTTGTCTATTGATGTAAACGTATGTGTTACACCAGCACCCACAGTTGTCAGACCAATAGGACTTCCTGCTTTTGCTAATGCTTTAGTTGCAGCAACCTTGAAATTATTTTCACTTACTTTGATAACAAATACATCTTGTGGCAATGTAGTTGCAGCACCAACCCCATTCAGTCCATGTTGTATACCTACTGGTCTACCAGATAAGTCTGTATCTGCCTGATATTTTACTTGCTCTCCAGTCACAAAGAAATGATTTTTGATAACAAAAGAGTCATCACCTAATAATACTTTTGAGTTATCAGACCCATCAAACTTTTTATGAAACAATGGATCACCATCATGAGTCAGATTGAAAGACTGTACAAAAGTCTCTGACTCTGTGTTGAATTGTCTATTTACGGAACCTAATTGAAATGACATTAGCTGAGTGTTATCGTGTTATCGTCTGCGACGTTATCTGGTTTGTCTATTCTTATTTCAGAAACTCGTACAACATATGCTTTGCTTGCTGCTGGAGTAAATCGTAAGAGTGCGTTGTTGCCACTAGCAACCATGTTCATAGCACGTATGTCACGTTTTTGATTATCTGCTGTAGACAGATTATTATAAACGTTGAAGTTGATACGACTATCAAAAGCATTCGCTGCCACATTGAAGCAAGAATACTTACTGTCAGTAGTATTATGTATTTCTACAAAATACTTGAATGATGTAAAGTTACTGAATGATTTTGTTGATAGAGTTGTCTCTGTAGGAGAACCAGAAGCAGATATTTCTGTTCTAGTTGCATGCAACTGAGCGTCTCCAATATCAATATTATCAACACTGGCACCTGTAGCAGTTGTTGCTACACCAACCATAGTGGTCAGTGTCTGTACTGTTACTGCTGTGTTAGCGTTAGGTGTATACCTAAGTTTGATTATACCAGCGTTCTGTATAACATCAAAATTACCTATCTTATCACCACTGTCCATGTTACCAAAGTCAGTGAATAGCATACCAGCACCATTTGCTAAGAAGTTGTATTCTTCAATCTCCTTATCATCAGCACCAGTGTGAACAACTATGATGTTACCAGACTTGAATTCTGTTGAATTAATATCTTGTAATGTCACAGTTGATGGACTTGCATTTGCTGCAAATACAGAACTTACACCAGATTTGACAATGTTGGAGTATGAGGTAGTTCCTGTGCTAACCTGCTTACCTATGATTTCCTTGTAGAAAGTAACATCATAAGTCAAGGTAGTATTATAAGGACTGAATGATACAGAGATGATATTACCATTCTGCTGGAGTATAAACTCACCAAGATCAAACGAGTCAGACAAGTCTGAATATTGGTTGAGATAAGCATCGGATCCATTATGGAATACAGTAAATTCACAATACTGTGTTGTGTTATATGCTAACTGTAATGCAGCATCAAGCACAACCTGTGCATGATATTTGATTGCTTGAGGACCTGAAGGATTGGCAATATCAAAAGCATCAATTTCAACAACTCTCAATAGGTTAGGATCTGAGTAGAACTGTGGTGAAATATCATCTATCTCTAGTACACGGTTAGACAGACATACAAGTGATTGGTCAAATCTAGTAGACTTGAATACCACTTCATTACTTACAGATAAGTCAGGAGCAGGGTTCTCATACACAAGATCGTAATCATGATAATTCTTGAGTGCACCCTCACCGTCTATAAGAACAACAGATGCAGAAGCAGTTCCTATAGCAACGATACCATTAGCAGTGCTACCAAGACCTACAGGTACAGATGATATAAGAAGATCAGAGTGTTTCTTGAATCCAGCAGGGTGTGCAAGTGAATCAACTGGTTCACCCCATGATGAGATACCAACTTGTGATCTTAGTGAATATGCAAACTGCTGATAATAATCATTGTCTTGTATTCTTTGATCTCTGTTAGATAATTTACCAGTATCTTTTTCCCATCCAAATGGTTTACTGTGGAATACACCTACATCAAATGATCCTTCATAATCTGCTAGTTTGTCGATAGTACCACCAGCATTTGATAACTGACCTATTAGACTGTCACCTGTACTGAATCCAACTATATTATCAACACGTAGAACGTTTCTTGATTTACCTTCTCCAGTAATAACTTTTGATACCTTTCCTCTGGATGTAGTAACAGTCTCACCTTTGAAGAACTCACCTTCTTTTAGACCAACATCAAACTTAGCAACATCTTTCTCATTAGATACTGAACCATATGTACCAAGATCATAATTACCAGGATCTACGTCTACATCATATTGTATAGTTGCTTGGTTGACTAATCCAGTCGCTTGATTGACTGATTTCAATGTAAAGAACTCATATCCATAAGTTGATGAATTATATCCATGACCTGTTGTCACACCTATGTTCTCAACAAAAACTTTATCACCAATTGCAAATGGTATAGGATTACTTGCATCGTATCCAGTGGTTGGTGTCTGTAGTGTCACAGTGACTGTAGGAGCACTATATGTGATGGTAACAATACCAACACCGTTAGTATTATTGACAGAGAATAGACTATTATCACCACTTCTCAAGTTACCACCACCACTGATTACCTGTACATCAGATACTGATGATCCACTCAACTCTGCCCTGAATTGAGTAAGACTATTTTCTTGTTTTGTCTTAGTATTGAATAAAACAAGGTCAGGTGCAGTCAGATACTTACCACCTGTAGATGTAATTGCTACAGTGTCAACTGAGAAGTTATCTTTTAGGAATACAACCTGTGGCATCGCTGCCTGTGGTTTCAATGTCTTATCAGAAGGATAATCAAAACCAATGTCTATAAGTTGAACTTCATCAAGTCTACCAATATCATTTCCTCTTGCTTCTATGAGTGCTGACCTACCAGTTGTACTCGCTACTGAAACTTGAGGTATATCTTTGAACCCTACACCACCAGACACAAGTTGAACCTGTGCTATAGGACCGTGATCGTTCTGTGATTGAGTTGTATATGACATCACAGCAGTGTTGGTAGTATAACCTACTCTTTCTGCTTCTTGATCTATAAAGTAATCAAAGGAGTTGCTGGTTACTGAGCTGATTGTGCCCTTACCAGTGAACTCACTAGGTATAACAATTATCTTAGTATAATCATCAATATCTTTATTAGTCTCAATAATTTTTGATATATCCTGAGATGCCAGTTTGTAATATACAACCTTAGGTGCTTGTGGTGTAAATCTTATAGATGCTTTACCACCAGCTTCACCATGTGCTGCTGTATATGTAATCTCCATAGCAGAAACACCAGATCCTACAAATTGCTTCTTGAACTCTGGGTCTTCATAAAACTCTAATTTAGTATTCTGTAATGAACCATTAGAAACATCAAATTCTAACAAGTCACCTTCTCTAACCTTTATGAGTGGGTTGATAGATGAACCTATACTTACAAATCTAGTAGCAGAATTATAAGACATACTAAGAGAACTTGTACCAGTAGAGACCACTGACAAGTCAATGATATCAAGGGGTCTCAAGGTATGCTCTTCATTAGTTGTAGCAGTAACCTTGACAATGTCTATATCACCTGTGATTTG
>CEQX01004691.1_pt1 | contig 16020 bp, 10 predicted proteins | sample 356261 | NCBI WGS metagenome assembly CEQX01 (sample SAMEA2621076, study PRJEB7988) | marine metagenome | isolation source: saline water (ENVO:00002010), including | reverse complement strand
ATTGCTTTGTTTCCACTCCATTCTTCACTTCTCCGTTGGAAAGTATGGTGGAGAAGGGGTTTTTTCCACAGATGTCAAGTGTGCACGGTTCTTCAATCGAACCATGCCGACCGTCGTCCATGTTGGGCCTGTTTCGACCCCGGGTGGTATTCAAACGGTCATTCGTACTCTTTCCTCTCATCCACCTAAGGGTTGGACCGTTGAAACAGTGGAAAGCCACTCTGGGGGGTCCTACCTTTCGAAACTCCAAGCATACAACAATGCGAAGCATCGATTGGAGGAACTCCTCAACGCCCCAGAAGATGATGTCATCGTACATCTCCACGCTGCATCCGATTTCTCTTTCATGAGGAAATTACGACTCGCTGAACACGCCCATCGGCTTGGTGGCAACATTGTATTCCACATCCATAGTGGGAACATCCTCTCGTGGATTGGAAAGAAAGACCGGGCCAAGAAAATGAAGAAACGGCTCAACGATTGTGAGGCTACAATCGTCTGTCTGTCCGAACGCTGGAAGGAACTTCTTACACCCTTTTTGGGAAGATGTGCGGTGTCCCCAAATCCGATTGATCCGATTCATTGCATAGATGAAACAGTTGCACGCAAGTCAAACCAACTCTTGCTCCTCGGTAGAAATGATGCAGTAAAAGGGCATGATTTCGCGTTCGAAATTATGCGGGAACTTGAAAAGTTAGGTTCGGAATTCGAACTGCATTGTACTGGACGCGAGAGCGCTCCCGATGATCTTTCCAACGTCGTCGCACACGGTTGGGTCTCCCCTGAAGAGAAGGTGAAACTTCTACAGGAATCATCATTGTTGCTTCTCCCTTCTCGGTACGAGGGTCAACCGATGGTCGCCCTCGAAGCGCTTGCTTGTGGTACGTCAGTACTCGCATCAGATACACTCCACTCACTACCAAGTCAACTTGAAACAGCCACTTTGGGCGATACTGTTGAATGGATTGGAAAAATCGAATCTCATCAACCTGAATCCACCATTCAAATCCCAAATATGCATGGAATTGAAGCGGTGAATGACACGCTCGCTTCCATTTATTCCTCTAAACTCTCAATGAGTTCCACAAGTGGCTGAGTTGTGATTTCCCAACCGAGTTCTGCTTCTGCATATCGTCGCGCGTCACGACTCAATTCGGAAAAATTCTCACCCTCGATCCATTTCTGAACTTGTTCGACTGAATCATCAACAAAGGATTGTTGATCGAACAACCGATACCACTCAGGATTGTTGGATGTTGAAGGCAAGAGGTGACCTGTGTGATCTATTCCAAGAACTAAGAGACCAGTGCTGATGTACTCGCTGCGTTTTAGTGGACTCGATATTGTCCAAGCTGGGAGGTTCGGCATCGGGAGCAGACCAATTTCAAATTCTCGTAATTTCTTTGGAATTTCTGAATGTTGTACTGAACCATGAAAATTCAGATTCGCTTTGGAATGTGCTAAACGTGTCAGATGTGTAGCCAAGTCTCCTGAACCAATCAGATTCAATTCGGCCTGTATACCGCTGTTCTCTAGAGCATCAACAAGCAGCAGAAGTTTGAGGATCCCTCTATTCCTGTCCATCTTTCCATGATACACCATTTTGATTGGTTGGCCAAGAGATTCACGGTTGGTCTGCTCAAACAATTGGTTGTCAACCCCAGCGTGCAGAATACACAACTTTTCCTTCTGAATCGAAAATTGACTTGTGATCAGTTTTTGATGCGCACTGCTCACCACTGTTCCACCAATACAACCGCGGTTTTTTTGTATCGATGAGGCTGCTAACACCCAAGCTTTTTTCCAAACACGATGCTGAATTTTTGCAAAAATATTTGCATCTGCAGGTGGAGAACGGTCGATGCACAACCATTGAGCACCGTTTTGTTCAGCAAGTGGTGATAGAGGTTTGACCAGTGCCCAATCGATGAGAACAAGACAATCTTCAAGATTGAGTTTTTTGAGATAATTTCGCATACTTTTACCTAAGCTCGAAGCCTGTCTTCCTTTCATTGATGACTGATTCATTTGAATATGTTTCCAAGCATGCGTATTCGATGGTAAATCAGGGCCAAGAACTGTCAACTCATGACCAAGTGAGTGCAATCGCTCGATGATGGCAACTTGGGTAGTTGCACACAAATCACCTTTGAAATGACGCGTTGTACACCAATAGAGTTTCAACGGGATTTCACCTCAATGAGTTCTTCTAAACCTTCTTGCAGTGAAATCTCTGGCTTCCAATTTAGATCGTTACTCACAGCAGCAATCGATGCAAGTGAGTGTTGGATATCTCCTCTTCTTTCAGGCTCAAACTTGGGCTCAAGTTTAGTCGTGGAATCTGTGAGTTTGTGAATTAACGACGCCAATTCGTTGACACTTACCGATGTTCCCGTTCCAACGTTGTAAACGCTTTGAGTTCGGTTGTTCCATTCCCCAACTGCTACATCGACGAGCAGGCGCGCCACGTCTCGAACATGAACAAAGTCACGCGATTGTTTCCCGCTGCCGTAGATCGTAGGCTGAATGCCTTGGGACAAGAGGTTGATGAAAATAGGAATTACCGCCCCATAACTTGAATCGAATTTCTGGTTCGGTCCGTAGACATTGAAAAATCGAAGGCTTAGACATTCAGCCCCTTGTTTGAATTGTGCATCAATGACTTTTTCCATTTCCAATTTGGATTGAGCATACGGTGATTGCAGTTCTCCCTCAGAATTTTCGCTCAATGGCATGGTTTCGCAGTCTCCATACACAGCAGATGACGATGCGAAAATGAATCGTTTCACATTGTTTCGTCGGCCGAACTCCAGGACATGTTCTGAACCGTTGATATTCACAGAATGATTGTACTCAGGGTCTTGAATTGATTTTGGAACCGAAACTTGTGCAGCGAGATGGATAATAGCATCATACTCCTCGTTGATGTTTCTGATTGACCGTTCATCTCGAATGTCCAATTTGAGTACGTTGGCACCGGCCTTTTCCAATGACTCTGCGGAGACTGCGGAGGACTCAAATGAGTCCAATACTGTGACCTTCAAATCTTGATTAAGGGCATGTTGGACAGTATTCGAACCGATGAATCCGGCCCCTCCAGTGATGAGAATGTGCTTCATCATTCAGTTCTAAGAGGTCGAAAGCAAAACAACTCTTCGGTGTTTTTGCCATTTAATTCAAAAACGTCTAGCCATAGGGTTCGACATGGGTTGGGACGCCGACTTTTCCAAACGAGCCCAAAATGGGGAATTAACGGTTGGAATCATCGGTCTCGGCTATGTTGGACTGCCAACAGCAGTTGGCTTCCATGATGCTGGCTTCAATGTCTGGGGAGTCGATATCTCCGAACGCACAGTTCGTATGGTCCTTGCAGGCGAAAATCCGACAGGAGATCCCGATGTGGACGACATCATCCCCGATCCAAACTCGCCAAGATGGCACATCACAACGAGTACAAGTGAAGCCGTGCCACACTGCGACGTTGTTCTTGTAACCGTTCCGACCCCAGTGACAGAGGACCTCAAGCCAGATCTCACTTACGTCACTGGTGCTGGGCGTTCTGTTTTCGAATCAATTGTGAAAGGGTCGAGAACCATCGTCGTTCTCGAATCAACAGTTTATCCCGGCGTTACTGCCCAAACTTGGTTGCCCCTTGTTGATGAATTAGGCATGCAAATAGGCAAAGACGTTGAAATCGCTTATTGTCCTGAACGCTTCAATCCAGGAGATCCTGCTCATGGTGTTCGGCAAGTCGCTAGAGTTGTCGGATGTTCCAACCCGGACGTAGGAAATGGCCTTGTTGAATTGTATCGGCGATTAACATCAGAGGATGTCCGGTATGTTGGAAAGTTGGAAGTCGCAGAAGCAGCCAAAGTCATTGAAAATGTTCAACGCGACATCAATATTGCATTGGTCAATGAGTTAGCTCGTATTTTTCCAGAACTTGGTGTTGACGTCGAAGATGTTCTTTCTGCTGCAGCAACCAAATGGAACTTCCATCGCTACACACCAGGTGTGGGGGTAGGAGGGCATTGTATCCCAGTTGATCCGTATTACATGATGCAACGAGCTGCAGATGTTGGTGTTCCCGCTGAATTGATTACCGCTGCACGAGCGGTCAATCGAACAATGCCACTGCATGTTGCAACCGTACTTAATGAAATTCTTTACAGGGCGGGTGTACCTTCTGGGTCCGCTAAAGTGCTCCTGCTGGGATGGTCCTACAAGGCGGAAGTCGGCGACCCCCGGGAAACACCAGCAGAGCCACTTACAGCGGCTCTTCTTGCCAAGGAGATCGAAGTTTATGCTTATGATCCCCATCTTAATCCATCTCAATTTCCAGATCAAGTTACAGTTGTTGAAGACATCACGACGGCATCAGGGTTTGATCTTGCAATCCTCGTTACAGCGCATGACAACTGTGTCAACATTGACTGGAATGGTCTCGGAAAAAGAATGCGAAAGCCAATCCTGTACGATGGACGACGTGTGCTTGATTTAGATTCAATTTCAGACATGGGCTGGCAAGTTTACGCTGTTGGAAGGCCACAATAAAGAGTTGAGAACATGCCTTTCCTGTTTCATCTCAGGTTACTGTTTTCTCCCAGATATTTGCGAAAAGCATTCAGGATTGCCAATACAAGGCCAGTCAACATCCAAAACGTACAACGTTCTGTAGAACACAGCTGCAGGGAAATACCTCTTTCATTATTCTCAAATTTTAGTAAAATTTACAATTTGGCGAAAGGCTCCCGATCTCGGGAATTCAGTTGCAATAATCTCATCCTCTCCATTGTCCGAGAGTTGAATAAAACGAATCGTATTCTTGCCATCCAATTTGCAGAGAGGTATCAGCCATTGACAGAAGATGACAGATTTCTAAAAACGCTTGCAGAGCTTTATCTAAAAAACGGTAAACCGGTGCTAGCCCTAAACACCGCAAGCAAACTACCAGATTCGAGAATCGACAAAAAACTGTTGAAAAGGATAAACGATTCATTGGAGCTCTACGCTGGAAATTCTGATGCCACGCTTCATTTTATCAAACACAATCGAGAAGTGACACTCAACCCATCAGGCTACTCACTCTTTCTGCCATCAGAGCATACTCAACGAGAACACCCTGGAGACATTATGAGGTTGGACGGAACATTACAACCTCCGCCAAATGCTCCTTTGAATTGTGCATTAATAACCATGAAATTTTTTACAAAACGAGGAGATGAAATCGAGTTAGGAAATGATTCTCTTCTGCTTCGATCCTCGATAGTCGGCCCGTATCAGTACATCAACCCTGAAGATGATGGTACTTTTACAGTGGAATTCAAACCACCAGAGGGCTTTAATCATGCACTCATTACGTTTCAAAATTGGAAAAATACGAAAAGAGTCAGGCTGGGGCCAGTTCTTGAGTTGTCCTCTGCATTCGAACATAACTCGATTAATCAGCAGATGGAAGAGTTCGAACGATATTGTCGGCTCTCAACAGGACCAGTAATTTTTGTATATGGTTCGACTGAAATAGACCCAGACGTTTCAATTGATCGAACATCAAGATTAATTTCAAATTTCGTTGCGAAGAAAAACCCAGTGATAAACGCATTTTTCAGAAATGATCGGAAACCGATTGATGTTTCGAATGTTGGGGCGGGACTGTTGAAGATCCCGATCGATTTTGTGAATATGAACCTTGAGCGCCTTACTGAAATGACTTTTGGGGGCAAAGAAAAAGTCCTCTTTGTTTCTAATCCCTCTCCAACCCTCGTTCGGAAAATTCACTTGTTTAGTTCAAATAACTGGGTTATCATATCAGACTTGAATACCTGGAAAGGGATTGATTATCATGATTTTACAAATGGACAATTGCACCTCATGGTAGCCTCAGACAATGTGATTGTACAGAATTCTACTCAGAAAGAATTGGTAAGTGAAAACACAAAAGCCTCGTCGAAAATAATTACCCTCCAGGATGGTTGGTTTGGAAAGACAGAAAGGAAAAAACGTTCAAAAAATCAGCCTTTGGTAGGTGTACTCAATAGGCCAGATGACGAGACTGACTTTTCTCTTATCAGTACTGTTGCAAATAAACGCCCTGATCTGAAATTTGAAATTCTTGGGTCAGTTTGGCCGTTATCCATTCCAAAACCAGACAATGTGAAATCCTGGACGATAAGGGACGCTAATTGGGTTATCGATCGAATGTTGATGTGGGACATTGCCGTTGATTTCCCACTTGATTCGGTAGATTCACTTGCTATTGGAATTCCTGAGATGAGATATAACCGAATACCCTGTATCGTAAAGGCAAACAAACAAAGCAGCAAAGCTGTCCCCTATCTGATCAGGTACAATAATCATTTACAGATAGAAACAGCCGTGGATGAAGCACTGATTATGGATCGGTCATATACTCCACAAGTTGATCACACAACCTGGGGTGAAATTTCGACTATCTTACTTCAACATATATCTGTTCTTGAATCAGAAAGAAGGCCTCCACTTACCTATGATTATCTCCCACTAGCTGAATTAATTTCTTATGCCGAAGAAAGCCCACCGAAGATGTCTGAAATAAAGAAACAAGTTCAGGATGCGTTTACATCCGAGGGGCTAATCATTTACAGGGATTTGATATGGACACTTGACTACCTGAATTCAAATTCGAAGACAAATAAGCGTATGTTGAACAACCTTCTGATTGCATCAGTACGTGGTATCGGTTCCGTGGACCCATTTACAGCAATCGAACTTGCAGAAAATTACCAAATCCATGACAAGCGGATCTCGCGAACGATGATTACGCTCTACAATCGGACTGAACAATACGAAAAAAGCATGAAGTTGTTGCAATCAATGAGGTCCGACACATGGAAAAAGAAAATGATGGTGACTCTTCAAAAGAAGTTGAAATCCACTCCTGCACCACTTCGACAAAAGCAATTTTTCCCAATCTTGCCATCGATGAAAAAAAGCAAACCAGTCCGCGATTTGAAGGTCGCTTGTATTCTCGATCAATTCACGTTCAATTCATTGTCATATGAAGTAGATTTGCACCCCGTCCCAAAAGAGAATTGGAGAGATTTTCTAACCGAAGGAAATTTTGATTTTTTCTTGGCTGAGTCGATTTGGAAAGGGCACGATGAACAGTGGATATGGGCAATGAGTTCACCCAATTCTCCAAATGGTATTCGTCTGCAACACCTTTTGGAATGGTGTTCCGAAATTGGCTTGAAAAAAGTATTTTGGAACAAAGAAGATCCTGTTAATTATGAAAAGTTCATCGAAACCGCGGCTCGATTTGATGTGGTTTTTACATCGGACAACCGTTCTATTCCACGATATATTGAGGACTGCGGCCATGAAAAAATATTCTCTATGCCATTTGCAGCCCAACCTGTAATTCATAATCCTGTTCGAAATAGATTGCCACAATACTCAATATGTTTTGCAGGGTCATGGTATATCCGTGAGCACGGTGATCGTAAACGTCAGACAAACTTGCTCGTGGATGCTTCAAAAGATTACGATCTTCATATTTACGATAGATTCTACGGAACGAACGATGCGAATAGATTCCCAGAGGAGTACTCAAGTTACGTTCAGGGCTCAATTCCTTATGATGAATGCTGCATGGCATACAGGGCATACAAACTCTTCCTAAATGTGAATTCAGTTATGAATTCTGATACAATGTTCAGTAGGCGTGTCTTTGAGATCCTTGCATCATCCACACATGTTCTTTCCACACCGTCTGAAGGAATGGAAAAAATGCTTCCTCATGGAATAACAGTGGTCGATTCATTAAACGATGCCAATATCGCAATTGACCACTTGCTTGAGAATGACGAAGAGAGACAAAGAAGTGCACATCTTGGATACAGACATGTGATGAACAATCACACCTACTCACACAGAGTTAGCGATATGCTGGACAAAATTGGTATTGAATCGTCATTATCATCTGAGAATCCATTGGTCAGCCTAATAACCTGTACAAACCGGCCAGACATGCTCTCAAACATCATCCATAATTATCAGCGCCAGACATGGGAGAATAGAGAACTTATCCTCGTAATCGACTGTGAGGATACTGCATTTGAAGAGGTTAAGACCTCGCTTTCAAATCACAAGAACGTAATTCTCCATAAGGCCGACAATGGGATAAGTTTAGGCCATTGTTTCAATATTGGAATGGGACTTTCAAATGGAGATTTCATTGCCAAATTTGATGATGACGATCTCTACGGTCCAGAGTACATAGCAGACCAATTATTGGCATTCAAGTACACAGATGCAGATATTGTTGGTAAATTGTGTACCTTCATGTACCATGAAAAATCAGAAAAAACCTATCTTCGTTTCCCAAACAACAGGCACAAGTATGGAGATTTAGTGTTGGGGCCAACGTTCTTTTTCAAGCGCGAAGTATCAGAGAATGTAAAAATGCGCGATTTATCCAAGAGTGAGGACACAAATTTCCTAAAAGATTCAATGAAAGCGGGCTACAAGATATATGCAACAGATCCATACAATTTTGTTTACATGAGGAAAAAGGTTGAAGGATTTCATACGTGGGATGCAACAGATGAGCAACTCCTGAGTAATGCAATTACTCTGGGCTCGAAGAACCCTGAAGAGTATGCATTTGTTTAGGTGATGAAATTGTTAGTTTGTTTAGTGGTTGGCGCAAGGCCCAATTTTATGAAAATCGCTCCAATCAATCGGGAGTTTACGAAAAGAGGAATCGAAACCTTGTTGGTCCACACTGGACAACATTATGATCAAAACATGTCAGATGTTTTTTTTGAAGATCTCAACATGAAATTTCCAGATGTTCATCTAAATGTTGGGTCTGGGACTCACGCAACCCAAACTGCGCGTATCATGATTGAATTTGAGAAAGTATGCAAAGAACACGATTTCGCAATGGTCGTTGTTGTTGGCGATGTTAATTCCACTATTGCTTGTACTCTCGTAGCCAAGAAATTAGGAATTTTAGTCACACATGTTGAAGCAGGCCTACGTTCATTTGACCGGGAAATGCCTGAGGAAATAAATCGGATTTTAACCGACAGCATTTCTGACCTCTTACTGACGCCCTCACTCGATGGAAATGAAAATCTGAAAAATGAGGGCGTTCCAGAATCACGAATCGAATTCGTAGGAAACATCATGATCGATTCGCTCTATGACGCACTTGAGCGAGTAAAATCGACCAATTCGAACCCTGCAGAGAAATTCGGAATCAATCGTTATTGTGTCGTTACCCTGCACAGGCCATCAAATGTTGATGTCGAAGAAAAGGTAATCCAACTGGTTGATAATTTAATTGAAACCTCACGGAAAATTCCAGTTATTTTCCCGATGCATCCGCGAACGAGAAATAATCTTGAGAAGTTTGGGAAGATTGATCTGTTGGAGAATGAATCCTCAATCCACATCCTTGAACCACTGGGATACCTAGAGTTTGTGTCGCTTGTCGGAAATTCAACCTTGGTTATTACTGATTCAGGGGGGTTGCAAGAAGAAACCACATCACTGGGAATTCCATGTTTAACACTTCGAGAAAATACAGAACGACCAATCACCATCACTGAAGGGACGAATCGCCTTATTTCGGATCTATCTCTTCTCCAAATCTCAGTGGATGAAGCATTGAATAAGCAAGCTTCCCTGGAGCCAAGAAAACCTAAATTTTGGGATGGACAGGCTGCTCAACGTATTGTTGATGCTATCGTGAATTGTATCGAGCGGTGATGGTTTTGTCCACTCCTCGAGTCATGCACATTCTTGCAAACAGTGTTCCTGATTTGAATGGCTATGCAATTCGAAGTCATGATCTACTTGTTTCCCTAAATGATGCAGGTATTTGCGAACCAGTTGTCCTTACTTCGCCATACTACCCGGATCGCGAAGCTATGAGAAAGAATGCATGCGTGGACGGAATTGAATACCATCGATCAATCCTTCAATCATCAAAACCAACGGTTCAGAAAAATTCAGGATTTGGTTTACCCAAGACAGTTCCACTCATTTTTCGCATGCCAAAATACGCTGTTTACAAATTGAAAATCCTGCTCAAGACACTTCTTCGACCAATATACAAACGCGCGTCGATGTTTCGGAAATTCTTGGGAGAAAAAAGAATGATGAAAAGGTTTGAGAACGAAATAATTTCACATGCAGCCAAACAGAAACCAGACATAATGCATGCCCACACCCCGTTCCGTGTAGGTTTGCCAGCCCTGCGTGCTGCAAAGAAACTCGGAATACCGTTTATTTACGAAGTTCGAGGTATGTGGGAAGATTCTGCAGTTGCCCAGGGTCGCTGGACTCCAAAATCGATTCCATATCGATATTATCGAAGCCAAGAAAACAAAGTCATCAAACATGCAGATGAAGTTATTGTCATTGGAGAGAACCTGATGAAGGAGATATCTGGTCGAAGACTTCGACCTCGTAATCCTACGATGGTTCCGAACGCAGTTGGGCGGAATATGGCAACCTATCCATTGGAATTTGAAGGCGCTCTCCCTGAAAGTGTAAATGACCTCGTACACCGCCTTCGGTTGGATCAATCAACGATTGTAGTTGGATACATCGGAAGCTTGCGAGCATTGGAAGGGGTTGATTATACTGCGAAAGCAGTTGCTCAATGTGCAAATGAAGGTTTAGACGTCCGTTTCCTTGTATGCAGTTCCAAAAAGAATCAGAGCCAATTGCAAGATTTATGTTCAGATTTAGGAATCGAGAGCCGTTCTTTTATTGAAGGGCCGTATTCACACGATGAAATCGTCCATTTTTACGATTTAATCGATATTTTTGTTGTGAGTAGACCGGATTCGAATGTCACTCGAATCGTGCCTCCAATCAAACCATTGGAAGCGATGATTCGCAAAAAGCCAACTGTTGTTGCACATCTTCCTGCATTGTGTGAGATCGTCCAACCCAATGTTACAGGGATGACGTTTCCTGCTGAAAATGTTGATGCTCTCTCAAAAGTTATTTCTGAACTGGCCTCAAATCAAGACTTACGAAACGAACTCGGACGGGCTTCTAGGGAGTATGTGTTGAAGGAACGAACATGGCCAACAATCGTTCATAGCTATCAGGAAATCTACCAGAGATATTGATAACATACGTAAATTTAGTACAACCAACAGGAGAACGAACCATGGATGTTTATGCCCGACCATCGTTTTTCCGTGGTCCATTCATATCGTTCCAATCAATCCTCAAGAACAGGAGTTTACTTTCTCTGATGGTGCGACGTGATCTAAAGGTGACGTACGGTGATTATTTTCTTGGTTATGCATGGACATTGCTTGAGCCAATATTCTTCACCATGGTCTTTTTCCTCGTGTTCGTTATTCTCAGGGGAAATCCAGACAAACTTCTTCCTCTGAATATCATGTTAGGCATTTTGATTTTTAGTGCATTTTCAAAAACAGTTTCGAAAGGGTCTTCACAATTAATCAGGAACTCGTCACTTATTCAACAAGTTTCGTTCCCAAGGGAACTTCTCATAGCAAATGTGAGTGGATTTCAATTTGTACGTTTACTCTTGAGCCTCATTATCGTTCCAATTTACATGATATACATGGGTATTTCTTTTTCATGGACAATCGTGCTTTTACCGATATCGATATTCGGAATAATACTTCTCGCTCATGGTTTTTCACTCATGTTGTGCATAATTGTCGTTTTCGTCCGTGACATGAATATGGTAGTTGATATTGGACTGAGAGCCCTCTTTTTCCTATCCGGAGTGTTTTATTCAGCAACCTACATCCCAGCAGAATATCTCGATTATCATCTCATGAATCCGGTTGCCACGTACATCGAAATTTGTCGAGGGGCGGTCTTGGGAGATTTGTCGATCGTTACTCCATTTGTCATTCTAAGGGCAGTTGGCATAACTTTCCTTGTGTTTGTTTTTGGAAGCTCGATATTCAATAGATATCAAAATCGGGCGGTGATTCATCTATGAATTCAGATGTTGCCCTCAAATTGACCAATGTTCATTTGACTTATCCTGTTCGAAAAAGCTCTCCTAAATCTGTAAAAAGGCTTTTTTCATTGTTTTCCCGTCGAAAAGACGAGATTACTGCCACACTCAGTGATATCAATTTAGAAATCATGAAAGGAGAGATTATTGGAGTTCTAGGGCACAATGGCGCTGGGAAGAGCACTTTGCTGCGATTATTGTCTGGAATCTATCAGCCTGACAAGGGTTCGGTCCAAGTCAATGGGAAAATTAGCCTCCTCGCCTCTCTAGGAACAGGTTTTCAACGTGACCTCTCGGGTAGAGATAACATCGTGTTAAGCGGATCTCTTCACGGTTTACCGATAGAGAAAGTTCGGGCGCTTGTACCATCGATTATTCTTTTTTCAGGCTTGGAGGATTCAATAGACAAGCCTCTTCGTACGTATTCATCAGGAATGAGAGCGCGTTTGGGGTTCTCAATTGTTGCCCATCTCGACCCTGAAATTTTATTGTTCGATGAGGTCTTTGCTGTTGGAGATAGTTCCTTCAGAGCCCGTTCAAAGCAAAGAATTGCCGAGATGGTCAATGGCGATTCAACGGTGATCATAGTTACACACAACGAGCAACTCATTCGGGATATGTGCACGCGTGTAATCTGTATTGATGGGGGAGAATTGGTCTTGGATACAACCGATACAGAGTTGGCAATAAGTGAATACCATAAGAACTCCGATAAACGAGATTTGAAGTGATCAGTTTGCCTGAGGATTCCGAAAATCTATTCACTATTGCAAAATCCGGTATCGTTGCAGGTTTAACTTTCCTTTTTGTATCCACTTTCGTGGTAAATCCACTAGTTACTAATGCAATGATTGAGTCTCAAATTCTGAGTAATGGTCGATATGCGATTGTTTACGATGCTCACGAAACCATAGGGGAATTTGGAGACTTCAAAGCGACAGCTATCGGTTCGTCGATAATCCGGGATGCAGTAGATGGTCTTTGTATCTCACAAAACATGGATTCAAAAACAGGAGCAGGGATATTCAATTTAGGAATCTCAGGTGGGAATCCTTACACTGAAATGATACAAACACAAGCCGTAATCAACAGCAAAGCTGATCTTGTTTTGCTAGAACTTGGGCCTAACAACCTCTGGCAGTTCTATGATTCACAATCCTTGGATGATTACATCGAATTTCGATTTTCAATTAACAGTATTACGATGGATCATGATGACGTTGGCAGTTGGACTGAATTGATTCGCGAACGAGATATGCCATATGTCGCTTTAACCGATATACAAAAAATGAGAATGAATAAGATTTATTCCATTGAGAGTGTTGAATCCACATTTGAGGAGATTTCATCTGGATTACCAGAAATTGACTTTACGAGATCAGGAGTGCCAGGAATAGGGGATGATGATTGGTTAGAGTATCTTATGACACCCACGTACAAACCTCCAAATTTTGAATTAAAATCATCACACGAGGTTAGGACTTATTTTGAAGAGAATATGCCTAAACTTGCAAATGGTTCCATTTACAATCCAAAATCAGAAGGCACATTAAATCATAATTCGTATGAGTATATTCTTCGAGAGTTGACAAAAAACGGAATTGAAGTATTGTTAATCGGCATCCCACATCACCCACTAGTGTATCAGTATTTGTCAGAAAATCAACTTGATGAATACAACCTGACCTTTGCAAAATACCTCGAATATGATGGCGTGTATGGAATGAACATGTTCTGGGAAGAGTGGCCAGAGTGGATGTTTCGTGATAGAAATCACCTCGGATTGCATGGTAGAGAATATGCATGTGAACGGATTGCAGAAGCCATAGACTCAATAAATTACAATCAATCAGAAGCCTTCTTTGTACAACCAACTGTTGAACTATTCCTCGAACAGAAAAGCCAGTGTGATGGTTCTGGCCTAACTTGGAACGTGATTTCTGAAAATACAATTATTCCAGCAAAGGAGTACTCCTTTTGTTCAATGGCCAAAGATCAGCGATTGCCTCATAAATGGGAAAAAGGTGTAACTGATGCTGGCATTCGTTTAAGTCCTGATATTGGCCTATCGCCGAGAAATGTTGTTGATGGGCCCATGGTAGGATATAATGTAACAATTCAAAAACCTGGATGGTACTTTTTTTGGTTTGAAACACGAGGAGAGAGTGATTCAGATGACACCTTCGCAGTCAGTTTTGAAAGGCCGAACCTTCCTGAGACAAGTTTTTCAATAATCTCTTCGTTTCCACAAGGAGATGGCGAGTGGATATGGACGAATGAAAGCTCCATGGCACCATTGAAAATGTGGGTTCAGGACTCATGGAATATTACAATTAAAATTTGGATGCAAGAAGATGGGGTTGAGTTGAGACGGATTCTCATTTCGAATGAGCCTTCGTTCATACCTACAGAGGAGGTGGTAGGATAGATTTCATAACCCCGGAGTATTATCTCTACTTTCTCCCTGCAGTCCTTGTACTAACCCTCTTGGTTTTTTTTAGGAAAAGGAAAACACAGGTAATCATTTTGTTTGTAATGAGTTTAGTCTTCTTTTGGCTTGCCTCTGGCTGGCATGTGCTTCTTCTTCTCCTTTCTACAACAATTGATTGGCGTAGTGGTAATTCAATCCATGCTTCAAGTGATAAAAGAGTAAGAAAACGATGGCTAATGATCAGTTTGATTACCAATCTTAGCCTTCTAAGTATCTTCAAATATTTGGATTTTTTAATTCGAAGTTTCAATTTGGCTGCTTTGAAGATATCCAATTCACCTGGCTTGGATGAATTAGGCCTTGCATTACCTGTGGGAATCTCATTTTATACATTCCAAACAATGTCGTACACAATTGACATTTATCGCCGAAAGACTGTTCCTTACCAGTCATTCGTAGATTTTGGTTGCTATGCGTCTTTCTTTCCTCAATTGGTTGCTGGGCCGATTGTAAGAGCCGACGATTTCAAAACTCAACTTGACCGTCCGATGTCTTACAATTCTGCAAACATAAAAATCGGCCTTACGTTAATTGTTTACGGGCTCTTTAAGAAAATCGTGTTTGCCGATAATTTAGCACTTCATGCAAACCAAATTTTCACTGAAGGAGAGCATTTGGGCAATATTGGTCTGATTTGGTGGGCATCCTTGTGTTTTGGAATCCAGATTTATTGTGATTTTTCAGCATACACGAATATCGCATTAGGATCTGCGAGATTACTTGGGATTTCATTACCTGAGAATTTTAAAACACCTTATGCGGCAACATCACCTCAAGACTTTTGGAGAAGATGGCACATTTCACTCTCAACTTGGTTGAGGGATTACCTCTACATTCCGTTAGGAGGCTCAAGACATGGACAAAGAGTCATGCTCTTCGCACTCATGACAACGATGATTCTTGGGGGTTTATGGCATGGTGCTTCATGGAACTTCGTAATATGGGGATTAGTACATGGCTTGTTACTTGTAGGACACAGATTTTTGTCAAAGTTGAATTTGGTTGAGAAATTATTTATCAACTTCAAAACAGGTTCGACAATCATATCATGGATAATTACGCAATACCTCGTATTTCTCACTTGGTTAATCTTCAGAATAGAAGATGTCGGAGTCCTGTTTGAAAGTATGAAAACTTTTGTTGGAATTGGTGGCTACTTTGATTTCTCAGAATTTATGCTATTTTTACCAGAGATCAAGTTACTGACCTTTGCTCTTGCAGTCATTTTCATCATTGGTCACGGATTCAGCGGAAGGTTTGGAGGGTTTGTGTATCAATTATCAAAACAACGCTCAATCGCATGGGGACTGACTGTAGGCCTCATGATTTCAGTAATGTACTTCCTACAACCTGCGGAATCTGTTGATTTCATATATTTCAGATTTTGATCGTAGTGTTTGGTCTTGAGATTAGAAACCTATAATCAGCAACTTCCGCAGCAGCCGCCGGCATCATCTTTGGCTTTTCCAGCATCATACATCTCTCGAAGAGATCCATCGTTCAGCATTTCAAGAGCGATATC
>CEQX01157527.1_pt1 | contig 16072 bp, 15 predicted proteins | sample 356261 | NCBI WGS metagenome assembly CEQX01 (sample SAMEA2621076, study PRJEB7988) | marine metagenome | isolation source: saline water (ENVO:00002010), including | reverse complement strand
AACTTAAACGAAACAATGCTTGCTAATGTTCGAGATGAATATATCTTGGAAATAATAGAAGAACCATTTGTTCCAGTTAAAAAATCGTCTCCCAAGAGGTCAATTTTTTTAATTTGCGGATTATTGTTTGGATTTATTTCTGGATCTCTGATTGCCATAATTAGATATAATTTTTATGAAATAAAAACTGAATGAGTGAAATTAACTGAGTTCGTTCATGATAAGTTTAAATAGAAATTAATAAAACGCATGGAGAAGAAACTAGATTTAGATATTCTAAAGATTGTTAAGTTTCTTAAATCACAAATTCAATCATTGGAAGCTATTTTTCTTGTTGGAAGTTTTGGAAGAAATGAGGGTTCAGTACTAAATCATCATGGAAAAAGTGTATGTATAAATGACTATGATTTAGTTGTTTTATCAAATAAAAAACTCGAAAGCTCCTTTATAAATGGGTTAAGAAAAAAACTTGAAAATATTTTACAAATTAGACATGTTGATATCTCTTCATATCAAAAAAGAGATTTTAAGAAAATGGACTTTACCATGTATAGCTATGATCTTAAATATGCTTCAAAGACAATTTTTGGAAATGAAAAATACCTAAATCTCATTCCAGAAATGAATAAATCTAAAATGCCGATTCTTGAGGCAATTAGACCATTATTATTATTTCCTGGAGCATTGCTTCTTGCGTATCCAAAAAAAAAACAAATGACCGAAATAGAAATCTTTTGGTCATATCAGCAAATATCAAAATCTATTTTAGGCTGGTCTTCAGCAATGTTAATAGAAAAAGGATTATATACACCATCATATCTTGAAAGATCAAAGATTTTTGAGAAGAGATTTAGCAACAAAAAGAGATTATGCGAGCTTGTTAAAGAAGCTACAAATTTTAAACTTAAGCCAAATTTAAAACCTATTGAAAGTGAAAATTTAATGAACATTTGGGTTGAAGCAACAAAAGCACATCTAGAAGTAAGTGAATTTATTTTAAAAAATGCTTTTAGTCCAAAATCTCAAAATATTGAAGATGCATTAACTCATTATGAAAAAAGTTTTAGAAATAGACTAAAGTGGATATTTTCGTTCATCACTGGAATCGATAAAACCTCAATAGTTAATATTGAAATAGGACAACTTTTTTTGCTTAAATCACTGGTAAATCAAGAGAAGCTTGGAGTGGGGCGATATTCACTTCTTGCAATTGAAAGAAAAAAAAGATTGTTGGAAACTGCAAAAAAAACTATTAATACAGACACAGACTTAATAGATTTATTTATAAATTTGAATCCAAATACGAGAGATTGGAATAAAAAAAGCAATAAACTATTATACTAGTAATAAATGGAGAAAAAATGAAAGTTGTAATACTGGCAGGGGGTTTAGGAACTAGGATTACTGAAGAATCACATATGAAACCAAAGCCAATGATAGAAATTGGAGGTACGCCAATACTAGTTCATATAATGAATCATTATTCAAAGTATGGTTTTAATGATTTTATAATTTTGGCAGGCTATAAGTCCGAACATATTTTTAACTATTTCGCTAACTTTTATAGAAATTCATCAAAAAATTCAATTTTCAATCTTGAAAGTGGTAAAAGAGAGGATTTAGAAGTTGAAACTAAGAATTGGAGCGTGCAAGTAATTGATTCAGGTCTGAATACTCAAACTGGAGGGAGACTATTATGGGCAAAAGACTTTGTTGAAGGTGATTTTCTTTTAACTTATGGTGATGGATTGTCTGATGTAGACCTAAATAAATTAGTTGATTCTCATAAATTAGATAAAAATATTGTAACTCTTACAGCAGTACAACCAGAAGCAAGATTTGGTGCTCTTGAGTTTGGAGAGAAAAACAATATTTTAGGTTTTTATGAAAAACCTAAAGGCGATGGCCATTGGATAAATGGAGGTTTTTTTTGCTGCAAAAAAGAGATATTCGAATACATAAGGTCAGACAATGAAATCCTGGAAAGATTTCCACTTGAGAGCATTTCGGAATTGGGCAGATTAGGAGCCTATAAGCATGAAGGTTTTTGGCATCCAATGGATACATTGAGAGATAAAAATAAATTAGAACTTCTTCTAAAAGAAGATAAGGCCCCTTGGATTTAAACAAATCAATTAAACTATAAGCTTATGCCATTTAATAATTTTTTTTCAAATAAAAAGATACTCATTACTGGGAACACTGGTTTCAAAGGCAGTTGGTTGACAACATGGTTGTTAAAACTTAATGCTGAAATCGTTGGTATTTCAAAAGATATTCCTACAAATCCATCTATGTTTGAAGAACTTGAGTTAGCAAACAAAATTAAACACTATGAAGAAGATATCACTAATAAAGATAAAATTGATCTCATAATTCATGATGAAAAGCCTGATATAGTTTTTCACCTTGCTGCTCAAGCAATTGTTTCTCAGTCTTATGAAGATCCCTTAGAAACAATAAATACAAATGTTATTGGTACTGCAAATATTCTTGACTCACTAAAGAATTATAAGAAAGATTGTTCGGTTGTTATCATTACAAGTGATAAATGTTATGACAATGTTGAATGGCCATGGGGTTACAAAGAAACAGATAGGCTTGGTGGCAAAGACATATATAGTGGCTCTAAGGGTGCAGCTGAATTGATTATAAATTCTTATGTAAACTCTTTTTTTGATAATCATAAACATATAAAAATTGCTGTTGGAAGAGCTGGCAATGTTATTGGTGGAGGAGATTGGGCAAAGGATAGAATTATAGTAGATTGTGTTAACTCTTGGTCAAAAGGTAATCCAGTCGAGATAAGAAGCCCTGACGCAACAAGGCCATGGCAGCATGTACTAGAGCCTCTAAGTGGATATTTGCTTTTGGCAAAGAGAACATCTGAGGGTGTTATTGATCAGGGAAACCCTTACAACTTTGGTCCAAAATCAGCTCAAAATAAAACAGTTCTAGAGCTTTTAAAAGACTTGAGCTCTTTTTGGGACTTAAAACCTGAAGCTGCATTTTCAATAACTGACAATGTAACTTTTTATGAGGCGGGACTTTTAAAGCTTAACTGCGATAAAGCCTTACTAGAATTAAAATGGGAACCTACTTTAAATTATAAAGAAACTGTCAAAATGATTGGCGAATGGTATAAGGAGCGAATGAAAAAATCTAATGACATGTATGCATTCTCAATTCAGCAAATTGACACTTATGAAGACTTTGCAAAAAGTAGGCTCATGGTTTGGAATGATGAGCAATAATCTAATTCATGATGTTGAAATTGTTCAATTGAAAGAGATATTCGATGATAAAGGCTCTGTTTTCCATATGCTTAGAAGTGATGAAAGACAGTTTAAAAGTTTCGGAGAATGTTACTTTTCTGAAGTAAATGCGGGCTGCATAAAAGGGTGGAAAAAACATACTCTTCAAACTCAAAATATATCTGTACCTGTTGGAAAAATTAAATTTGTTTTATTTGATCCAAGAAAAGATTCACCAACTTATAAAAATATATTTAATATTCAATTAGGAAGACCAGATGAGTATTCAAGAATAAGCATACCGCCAAATATTTGGTACAGCTTTAAATGTATCTCAGAATCAAAAGCTCTAATAGCAAATTGTACTGACATACCCCATGATCCAAATGAAAGTGAAATCTTAGCTCTTGAGAATAAAGAAATCCCATTTTCTTGGGGATAAAAAATTTATTTAAAGCTCAATGAAAAAAAAGATTGTAATAACAGGATCATCAGGAACTATAGCAAGCTTCTTGGTAAAGAACTCTCTTAAAAAATTAGATATTTGTAAGCTAGATTACAGAAAGTGTCGTAACATAAATTTAATATCTAAAGCCTTAAAAGATTTTAATGCAGATGTTTTAATTCATTGCGCAGCTCCTACTGATTTAGATAATGCAGAAATTGAAAAAGATAAACATTACGAAGATAACTTTGTAATAACCAGGAATTTAGTAGATTATATTAAAAACAAAAATGTCATATTTATCTATATGAGCTCAACAGGGGTCTATGGAGACTGGAAAGATTCATATTACAAAGAGGATGATCAGTGCATCCCTTCATCCTTTCATCACAAATGTAAGCTTGAAGCAGAAAACTATATTATTAAAAATCTAAATAGTTATTTTATTTTAAGACTCGGATGGGTTTTTTCATCTAATTTCTCAAAAGATAATAATGATTTTGTTGCAAAGATGCACAAAATCCTAAAAATGAATAATGATTTAACGGTCAATATGATTCAAAAGGGAGTGCCGACATCGACTTCGCTTATAGACAAAGTGGTAAGTTTTATTATTGAGAATCCAAAGCTAAAATCAGAAATTTACAATGTTGTTAGCAGCGGTCAAGCATCTCGCATGGAGTACATTTTAAAAATTCAGGAAGTTTTTAAGACTGCGTCAAAAATAAAAGGAACCAAAAACTTTTCCAGATTAGCTAAAGTTTCTAACAATGAAACAGCCTCTAATAAAAAACTTTCATTATTAATTGATCAAGAGATACCTGATTGGGAACACTATATCAATAATATTAAGAAATAAATAAGATGTATTTGTCTACTTTTTTCCTTTATTTCCTTCAAATAGTCTACAGCGTCATATTGTATATTTTTGGGAATTTTGTCTTAGAAATTGAGAGTTGGGCAACATTTTCGAGCATGCAATATACCGCAATTATACTGGTATCTATTTCATGGTTGGGGACTGATTTATCTGGGATAAGAATAATTGCAGATTCAAATATCAATGAAAGAGGATCTGATTTTGCTTCAATAATTATTCTTAGAAATATTGCCTTTCTAATATTTTATTTTTTATTATGCCCAATTTTATTCGGAAAATTTTCTTTATCTATTTTTTTATATGGAATTGGCATGGTCAATATACCAAGCTTTTATTTTTTTGGAGAAAGAAATAGTTTTAGTAAATTTATTATTTCAGAAATAGCGCAAAAAATTACTCTTGCTTTGGTTCTTTTCTATTCAACTCTTAATGAAATAACCTTTCTAAAAGTTTTTACTTTGATTTCTCTAGTACTCTGTATAAATTCAGGTATCTTGATTGCTTTCATTGTTAACAAAGAAAAATTAATAATAACCTTAATTAAAAAAAATCTTTCTATCGCAAAAGATAAATATTTTAAGACAGGAATCTTTTACATTCTTATTCAAATAACTCAGCAATTAACATATACGCTACCTGTAATACTTTTCCAAAGGGCCGGCTTATATTCCATTGCGACAGAACTGACTAATCTTGAAAGGGTAATTAGGATAATAAGAGGGTTAGTAGGACAGTCAATTAAGGTAATGCTGGGGAAAGTTAAGGATTATTCATTAGAGATAAAATTTTTAAGGTACTTTATAGGGTTTAATATGGTCATTATAGTTCTATGTTTTTTATTAGATGACCGTTTGATGTTTGTTCCAGATTACTTGAAATTTGACTTGTTTAATTTAGGCTTATTCTTAATAACGATTCCAATAGCTTCAATATCAACTTTCCTACTGGGAACAAAATTAAGAGAGGGAAGCTTTTCAAAAAATGATATTTATCAACAGATAATAAGATTAATCGCATGCTTACTAGGTTTTGTTTTGCTTTCATCACTATTAGGAAGTTTTTATGGAACAATAAGTTTGATTATTCTTCTAGAAATATGGCTACTAAAAATTTTACTTTCAATTCAGGATCAATAAGATGAAAAAATATTGTTTTTGTATTTCTGCATATAATGAGTCAGAAAGTATAGAGCATTGTATTTTGAGTGCCTTGAAAGCTTCTGAAGGTTTTTCAGCTGATGTATATGTTCTTAATAATGGCTCAAAAGATTCAACTAAAAATAAGATAAATGAGCTCAGCAAGTTGCATTCTTTCAACTTTATGGATTTTAAAGAAAATAAAACTCTTCAAGAAGCAAGAGATTTTCTTTTAAGGAACTGCGATAGCGAATACGCTATATTTATAGATGCGGATGGAAGAGTCATGGAAAATTACTTATCTATTTTGGATATTTATGCTTCAAATGATTATTCAATTTACTCAGGGCCTGTTATAGAAAATAGCAGAGAAGAAAACCTAATTTATGAGTTACATTTTAAATCCTTGATAGAAACAGATAAAAAATTTTTGTTAGGTGCAAATTTAGTAGTTAATACAAAGGCAGCAATATTAAGTGGGGGATTCAAAAATATTACCAGAAAAAGAGGAGATGAAACTGCATTGATTCTAAAGATGAAAAAAGATGGTTGTAAACACCTCTTTCTAAAAGATTTGGTCACAACAAATAATTTCTCAAATAATATATATGATTTCTTTAAATGCTCATTTAATGAAGGTATAAGTTCTTTTCTTCAAAATTATGAATTCTCAACACATAACCCTTTGATATATCATTTAGTTAGAAGTTTTTTTACTATTGGGATAATTATATCTTTCGTAGGAGCACTTTTAGCTAGTTATGAAGCAGTTATAATTGGTTTTCTTTTTATATTGGTTCCAATTTTACGTCGCTTCACCTATTGGAAATATGCTTTTTTAAGCTGCTTTAAAAAAAATGCACCAAAAAGATTTTGGTATTTATTTTGCATTTTTATATCAAATATAATTTTAGATTATGGTTACTGGTATGCTAAATTTATGAAGTTTAAACCAGGTAGTAAAATTTAATTAGTATACGATTAATGAAAAAAAACATTGTAGTACTCGCTGACGCACTAAGGCATGATTATATTAATGAATTTGACACTCCTTTTTTAAATGATCTCAAAGGAGACTCATTTTATATAGAGAAGATCATTCCAAGTTTGGGATTTTGTGAGCGCGCTGAAATTCTTACAGGCAAAAAAGGTAATAAGACCGGATTATTTACGGCTATAGAATTTAATAAAAGAAAATCAGATTACAAAAATACAACTCCATTATTTTTTTTGAATATTTTATATAAACTCTTTGATCTTTTCTTAAAGATTAATCGTTCATATTTTTTATTTAGAGTAAAAAAGAAGGTTATCAGAACTGGATTAAGTTTGTTCTATCCAAATGCAAAAATGTCTTCATATAATATTCCTCCTGCAATGCTTCACTCTCTCTCTCTAACTGAGGATTACAAAGACCACAGTCTTCCAAACGCTTTCCTAGAGGAATCGCTTGTTGATATTTGTATAGAGCGAAATATAAGTCTTAACTTTGATGCATTTACTGCACTTGGTAAAAAAACAAAATTGATAAATGATGATATGAGAATTAAATACGTAATTGATCATGTCCAAAAAGAAAATAATGATGATCTCTATTTTCTTTATATAGGAGTTCTTGATGAAAAAGGACATTATTTTGGTCCAGATTCAATTGATTTTAAAGATGCTCTCAAAAACTTTGATAACGATATAAAATCTCTGTTTTCGACTTTAAAAGATAAATTAGATTGCAACATTTTAATTGTTGGCGATCATGGAATGTCAAATGTGATAAATACCATAGACTTCCAATCAATTATTAATGGAATTCTAAAAAAAAATATTTTCCAAAAAGAGGACATACAGATTTTCTGTGATTCGACAATAGGGAGGTTGAAGATAAAGAATAAAGATGTTTGTAATAAACTAAAAGATGAATTAAATAATAATCAAACATTAAGTGAAAATGGTCATCTTCTAAGCAAAGAAGATTTAGAAAACTTAAATGTTCCTAATAAACCAGATAGTTATGGGGATATTATTTGGATTGCTAATAATGGTGTGATGATAAATCCAGACTATTTCCATGGATTTTTCCCCCCCAAAGGCATGCATGGCTATATACCAAATCAAGACAACACCTACGGAACATTAATTCTGTGTGGGCCTGAAATAAGAAAGAATAAAAGCGAATTTGCTGAACTAACAGAAGTTAATAATATTATAAAGAAAGAAATGCTAGATTTATGATATATAAAGACTCGTTATATGCATTCTCTTTCTTCTTATTAACCCTTTTAATTTCATTATTTATTTCTCAATATTATATTTCTGGTGACCAATACGTATACATAGATTTTTATGAAGCTTCGAGAGGTCTTTCACTTGCTGAAACTTACATTCTGCAAATTACAGCATTAGGATCGGGTGACATAGGGTATTCGCTTGTAATTTGGTTATTTTCAGACATTTTAGAAAAGAACTTTTTAATGTCTGCTGCAAATGCATTCTTAGCTTTCATATTATTTAAACTCCTCAGAAAGAATAATTATCCAATTTGGTTTGCAGTTGGAGTGCTATTAAGTTTTTATATATTTGTCTTATTCTTTGCTGCAGAAAGGTTAAAGTTTGCTGCGATAATTGTTGTAGTTGCTTTTTTTTACAAAAGTTTCTTTAAAAGGTCTTTAATTATTTTATTTGCAAGTCTTTTTCATGCACAAGCTCTTTTTGTATTAGCTCTTGTAATCATTTATGAACTCACCAGGAATAATTTCATATCGAATATTTTTAAATTTAAAAATCTTATAGCATTTGTTTTTATTTCTTTTACTATCTTCATTTTCTTTATTTTGGGTTTTGAGATAATTGTTCAGAAGTTTAATGCATATTCATCATATGAGATCTTTAGCTTAGCAAAGCCAACTGCTTTGGGATTGTTAAGCATTGTATTTATGCGTGATAAATTTTTTGCTGTATCCAGCTCATTTTTTTTTCTCCTATCTTGTTTTATATTGGGTACCGAAAGAATTGTTATGATCCAATTCATATTTGTAATTCTTTTTTTGGATCATAATAGCAAAAATCAAATTTTTACTTTATTTTTATTATTTTCATATCTATTTTTAAAAAATATAGACTTTATTTATAAAATCTTTATTTGCGGAGAAGGTTTTGTATGCATGCCGTATTAAAAAATAAAACTAATAGCAGCATTCAAATGTTTATTGATGCCAGCAACATTGGCTCTGGAGGTGGAATAAATCACCTTAAAAACATCTTAGATAATGCTCCTCTTTCGATTAAAGAGAGAAATTTAGAGATACATGTTTGGGTAAAAGAATTAATTAAAAGCAATCTTCCGCAACAAAGAAATATTTTTTATCACTCAAGTCGATTATTTAAACTGCCAACACCACTTAATTTCCTTTGGAATCTAACTATATTTAGATTTTTATGCATGATTAAAAAACCTGATTATATTTTTTGTCCAGGCGGCTTAATTTTTTTTAAACACAATAATTCAACAATAATTTTTCAGAATGTGCTTCCATTTTTGGATAAGGAAATTAATAGATATAGTTTTTTTATGCGCATTAAACTTAACTTAATAAGGCTTATGTTAATTATTTCTTCAAAAAAATCACAAAAGCAGATTTTTCATAGCGAAAATTCTAGGCAAATAATATCTTCTAACATATCACCCAGAGTGTCTGAAGTGATTCCACATGGACTTGATTTAGCTTTCTTAAAATCAGATCTGGAATTTAAGACATATATGGAGAATTTGCATTATAAGATAAAGAATAATGCGCCTCTAAAATTTACTTATGTCTCAAGTGGAGAGATGTACAAGAATCATGAGGATTTACTTAAAAGTTTTTGTTATTTTAAAGAAAAAAAACAGGATTTCATTTTAAATCTTGTTGTCGCAGGGGGATCGTGTTCAAAGTCTATTCTGAGGAAAATTGAAGAATCTCACATAAGAACAAATATTAATTTATATAACCAACTTAATACCTCAGAATTAATTAATTTAATTCATGATAATACTGATATTTACCTAATAGCATCATCTTGTGAAACATTTGGATTAAATCTTATTGAGGGAATGGGATCACGAGTATGTGTAATTTCAAATAATGCTTCATGCATGCCCGAGGTCTCTGGAAAAGATGCAAATTTTTTTGATGTGCATGATGATAAATCACTTTTTAATTGTGTTGAAAATCTCAAAAAGAATCAGGACTTAATTAATAAATCTATTAAATCAAATTCTGATAAAGTTAATGAATACAACTGGAAAGCAGTTTCTGAAAGAACATTTGATTTGATACTCCGTTAATTTTTTAGAATATAATTCTTAAATAATATAAACTTGTGCTTAAAAATAGGACATATTAAGTGAATGAATAATATCTTTAGCAAAAAAAAATTACTTATTACCGGAGGAACTGGATCTTTTGGCAATGCAATCCTAAGAAGATTTTTACAAACTGACATTGAGGAAATTAGAATCTTTTCAAGAGATGAGCTCAAGCAAGATAACATGAGGAGGCTCTACAAGAATGAAAAGTTAAAGTTTTATATTGGAGATGTAAGAGATGCGAGTTCAATTGAAGATGCAATGAATGAAGTTGATTTTGTCTTTCATGCAGCTGCATTAAAACAAGTCCCTTCATGTGAATTTTATCCAATGCAAGCATTAAAAACTAATGCTATTGGAACTGATAATGTTTTGAATGTTGCAATTAATGCAGGTGTTCAAAAAGTTATTGCGCTAAGCACTGATAAGGCGGTTTATCCAATTAATGCTATGGGTACAAGCAAAGCAATGATGGAAAAAATTATTGTAGCTAAGGGTCTTAGATCTTCAAATACTATGATTGCATGTACAAGATATGGAAACGTTATGGCAAGTAGAGGTTCAGTAATTCCTTTATTTATAAATCAAATACAAAAAGGAATACCTATAACCATAACTGACCCAAACATGACAAGATTTATGATGAGCTTGGATCAGGCTGTAGATTTAGTACTTTTTGCTTTTGAAAATGGTGAAAGCGGTGATATTTTTGTTCAGAAAGCACCAGCTGCAACTATAGAAGTATTAGCAGAAACATTAACAGAAATCTTTAAAAAACCTGATCATGATATTAAGGTTATTGGAACAAGACATGGTGAAAAACTTTATGAAACCCTTCTAACTAAAGAAGAAATGGTTAAAGCTGTTGATATGAAAAATTATTATAGAATTCCATCAGACAAACGAGACCTTAATTACAATAAATATTTTGAGGATGGTGAAGAGATTATATCTCAAGCAGAGGAATATCACTCTCACAATACTAAAAGACTTAACAAACCCGAACTTACTGAGCTTCTTCTAGATTTGAGAGAAATTCAGGACGATCTTAATGCACTTAAGGTGAAATAATCTTAATGAAAGTAATGACTGTGGTTGGCACCAGGCCAGAAATTATAAAACTAAGCGAAGTTATGAAGGAGCTTGATAAGTTTACAGATCATATTATTGTTCATACAGGACAAAATTATGATTATGAGCTTAATGAAATTTTTTTTGAAGACTTATCAATAAGAAAGCCTGATATATTTCTTGAAGCAACTAAAGGCACAGCTTCAGAAACTATTGGAGATATCATCTCAAAGATAGATAAAGTATTTCTTGAACATAGCCCTGATGCTTTGTTAATTTATGGTGACACTAATAGCTGTTTGAGTGTTATACCTGCTAAGAGAAGAAAAATACCAATTTTCCACATGGAGGCTGGAAATAGATGTTTTGACCAAAGAGTACCTGAAGAAATAAATCGCAAGATTGTAGACCATTTAAGCGATATCAACTTACCTTTGTCTGAACAAGCTAGAGATTATTTGATAGCAGAAGGCATAAAGCCTGAAACTGTCATTAAAACAGGCTCACCAATGCCCGAGGTACTTAAAAACAATATGAAAAAGATTCTGGCCAGCAAAATATTAGAAAAAGAGAACTTAGAAGAAAAGAAATATATTTTAATGAGTATCCATAGAGAGGAGAATCTTGACTCTCCAAGGAACTTCAAAAATCTGCTTGAATCTATAGAAGCCCTAACAGAAACTTACAAGATGCCAATTATTATTTCAACTCATCCACGAACAAGAAAGAAACTCGATGAAATAGGATATGAGAAGAAAAACAAATTAGTTCGATTCTCAAAGCCATATGGATTTCATGATTATAATAAACTACAAATTGAAGCATTTTGCGTCATTTCAGATAGTGGAACAATAGCCGAAGAAGGATCAATACTTAATCTTCCTGCAGTCACAATAAGACAAGCTCATGAAAGACCAGAAGGGATGGATGAAACAACAGTTATCATGTCTGGTTTAAATAAAACTAGGGTTATAAATTCTGTAGAGATTGCTTCTGCACATAATATTATTGAACCAAGGGCTATTAAGTCTGTTAGTGATTATGAGGCAGATAATGTTTCTAAGAAAATTCTAAGGATAGTTATTTCATATACTGATTATGTGAATAGAACAGTTTGGCATAAAGAAGATTCTTTATGAAAAATAAAGCCTTAGTTCTGGGTTCCTCAGGCCTGATCGGCCATCACCTATGCAGAGCCTTTGGTGAGAATAATAATTTTAAGCTTTTTAATATTGCTAACTCATTAAAATTTAATGACGAAACGATCTTAATTAATGCACTAAATATAGAAAAATTAAAAGAAAAGATTGAAGAAATTCAGCCAGATTATATATTTAACTGCATAGGAATCTTGAATGATAAATCTGAAAATGATCCTACATATACAATTTTTTTAAATGCTTATCTACCTAATCTATTGGGAGACATTGCTAAAACTATTGGGGCTAAGCTCATTCATTTCTCAACCGACTGTGTCTTTTCTGGAAATAAAAAAGATCCTTACAAAGAGGATGACTCTATCGATGCAAATGATTTATATGGATTAAGTAAAGGATTGGGAGAAAATATTTTAAGAGATCATTTAGTAATTAGGACATCATTTATTGGACCTTCTTTAAGAGAAGACTCTCAAGAATTATTTTCATGGTTTATGTCTCAAAAAGGAACCATTAATGGATATACAAAATCAATTTGGTCAGGTGTTACAGCTTCAGAGGCAGCAAGAGCCACAGAAAAATTATTGAGTTTAGATATTTCTGGAATATATCACTTAACTAACAACCAGCCCATTAGCAAGTATGACTTGCTATGTATGTTTAAAAAATATTCAAATAAAAATATTGAGATAATTAAAGTTGATGGCAGAGAATCTGACAAAAGTTTTATAGATACAAGGTCTTTACTTGAGTATGAGATTCCCAGCTATGATGCAATGATTTCCTCAATGGTAAAAGACACTTTGAATAATAAACAGTTATATTCCCATTACTCCTTTGATTAAATTACACAAATGAAGTTAGCAATTATCTCCAATGAATTTCCTCCTTTGATGAGTTCTGGAGCAGTTCAAGTAAGAGACTTAGCACATGAATTTTTTGAACAAGGACACAATGTTACTGTAGTTACCGCAACATATGGATTAAAAAAGAATTTTAAAATTGAAAATAATGATGGAATTAATGTTGTTCGTTTACCAGCTTTAAAAACGAAGGAGGTTAGCTATTTAAGGAGGACCCTAAATGAAATATTAACACCATATTTAATGATTTCTAATCTTAAAAGATCGCCAATAGCAAATGATCATTGGGACGCTATCATATGGTATTCGCCAACAATTTTTCTTGCCCCTATTGCCAAGTATTTAAAAAATAAATCAGAATGTCCTGGCTATCTTATTTTGAGAGATATCTTTCCAGACTGGGCTGTGGATATGGGAATAATTAAAAAAGGCTTTGCATACAAGATACTAAAGATTTTTGAGCAACACCAATACTCAGTTGCTGACATTATAGGAGTGCAGTCAAAAGGTAATTTATCTTATTTTGATCAGAATGAGAACAAAAAAAATAGAGTAGAAGTTTTGCATAACTGGCTTTCTCATCAAGGAGAAAGGGAGTCAACAATTGATATATCAAAGACATCGCTGTCAGGTAGAAAGATATTTATTTATGCTGGCAATATGGGAGTTGCTCAAGGAATAGATATACTTTTTGAACTGGCTTTATTATTAAAAGAAAAAAAAGATATTGGCTTTATTTTTGTCGGCAGGGGATCTGAAATGGATAGATTTAGAGAAAAAATCGCTTATCAAGGACTTGATAATATTCTATTTTTTGATCAAATTCATGCCGATGAAATACCTGCATTATATAAACAATGCGATGTTGGACTATTATCACTTGATATCAGGCATAAAACTCATAATATACCAGGTAAATTTTTATCTTATATTGCATCAGGTTTGCCGGTTCTCGCTAGTGTTAATCCAGGCAATGATTTAATTGAACTAATTAATGAGAGCAAAACAGGCCTTGTAATTGATGATGCCAACTCTACAAACTTATCAACTCAAGCTATGATTCTTATGGAAACGTTTGAAAAAAAAGAATTTAAAGAAAATTGCAAAGAGCTCAGTAAATCCCTTTTTCAGCCGAAAAAGGCAGTTGAGCAAATTGTAGAATCAATATCAGAATTTAAAATAAATAAATGACATGAAAATTTCAAAAAGCCCTTTAACAGGAATGGAGTATAAAATACCATCACAATTAGATGATTCGGATGCCATATCTAATTTCATCAAACTCCATAATGATAAAGAAATAGTTGTTGTTCAAGGTCTAGGTTTTGTCGGAGCAGTTATGTCATTAGTTTGTGCAAATGGAATAAATGATAATTATGCTGTCATTGGAGTCGATCTTCCAAGCCCTGAATCTTTCTGGAAAATTCAATCCTTGAATGAGGGTATTTTCCCCCTTATTGCAGAAGATCCAAAAATAGAAGATTTTTTTAATTCAACAAAGATTAAAGGCAACTTTTTAGCTACATATGACTCTGAAGCATATAAATACGCTGATGTAATTATTGTTGATATTAATTTAGATGTTTTAAAGACATCTAATGCAAATAATAAGTTATTAGATTTTGATGTAGACATGAGTGGTTTTACTAAAGCAATAAAAGATATAGGTAAATATTTTAGGGAAGATGCTTTAATTCTTATCGAAACTACAGTACCTCCGGGAACATGTGAGAGACTAGTAAAACCAATTATTGAAAAGGAATTAGAAAATAGAGGCCTCAAGAAAGATAAATTTAGATTGGGTCATTCATATGAAAGGGTTATGCCTGGACCTAATTATGTAGATTCAATAAGAGAGTTTCCAAGAGTATATTCTGGAATTAATGAGTCTAGCGCAGATGCAGTTGAGGCTTTTCTTAAGACTATTATAGATACATCTGTATGTGAGTTAACTAGACTGAATCACACGAATGCAACTGAAATAGCAAAAGTGTTAGAAAATTCATATAGAGCAATGAATATTTCATTTGCTGTAGAGTGGTCGAGATTTGCTGAAGAAGCAAAAGTAGACTTATATAGCATTGTTAATGCTATTAGAGTCAGAGATACGCATTCAAATTTAATGTATCCAGGAATAGGAGTTGGCGGTTACTGCCTAACTAAAGATCCATTATTAGCAAGTTGGGCACGAAAGTCACATTTTGGATCGGATGATGCTCTAGAAATGAGCATCAATAGCGTTGCAATAAATGACCAAATGCCAAAGTATGCTTTTAAAAGAATATTAAATGTTTTTGGAAATATAAAAAATAAAAGGATCTCATTGCTAGGAGTTTCATATAGGGGTGACGTTGGAGATACAAGATATACTCCTGTTTACTACCTTTATGAGCATATAAAATCTGAAACCACATATATCAAACTACATGATCCTTATATATCTTTTTGGGAGGAGCAAAATATGGAGATCGAAAATGATATAAATGATGTTATCTCTCCTTCATCAGACTTAATAATTATATCGACTGGTCACTCAGATTATAAAACTAAAGAGACCATATCCAAATTAATGAAAATACAGCCAACATTCATATTCGACACCATAGGGATTTTTACTGATAATCAAATTAATGAGCTTTCTAAGAAGCATAAATTATCAATATTAGGAAGGGGTGATATTTAGTATCATAAATAGAAATGAAAGAAATTTTAGTAATTGGCGGAAGCGGTTTTATAGGTCGCAATATAGTTAAACACCTTCTTAATAGAGGTGATTGTTATGTTACCGCAGTTGACATTAAGGAGAATAAAAATCTTTTAAACTTTTTAAATGATGAAAATACATCAAAAAGATTTAGCTTTTTCTTAGGTGACTTTTCAAAAAAAGATTCTTTCTTAAAGTTAAAAAAAAGTTTTGATGAAGT
>CEQX01044086.1_pt1 | contig 16114 bp, 9 predicted proteins | sample 356261 | NCBI WGS metagenome assembly CEQX01 (sample SAMEA2621076, study PRJEB7988) | marine metagenome | isolation source: saline water (ENVO:00002010), including | reverse complement strand
CCTAGTAATAATTCTGATACTGCCATTCTTGCAAGAACCTCTTTGGTTGATCCATGAATTGTAATCGAACTATTGGGCACATCTATCAAAATAGTATACGGAGGGTCTCTAAGCTGTTTGATTAGTAAACCACCTGAACGGACTGCTCCAATTTCACTAACAATATAGTCAGAATCTAAGGTCTCAGGAGTAATAAATCGGAATATCTGATTTTCAATAACTAATTCGGGTCTAGCCATTATTCTTCCTCCTGTTTCATTTCTTCAGTATCAGGTAAGGCATCTAGAGCCGCGAGGACTCCTTGTAACCGAACCAGGGGCACCGGTACAAGAAGCACTGCAGACTTCTCAACATCAATCTGTCCATTAAGAGATTCACACAGACTACGTAATGATCCACGTATCCTAGATGCGATTCTATGATTTATCCTCATATGCAAGTCTTCAGTCAAGTGATTTGTTTCAATAACCCACCATGCAGCAGAAAGAGATGATGCGATATGAATCTGTAGATCATCAGAATGTGGAGTAGCAGATTTGGCTATTGTTCTAGCTATTTTCATCATTTTTCTTCCTGAACCAATACTTCCAATTAGATTCCAAATTGATGCTCGCTGATCTACCCCGTCCAGAGTTAATTTTACCCAATTTTCGTCATCCATATCAGGCTCTAGAAACCAAATTGGATTTTCTGAATTTTTTGCTAATTGGAAACTTTTGAACGGGATTGGATCAGGGAATTTTCCTATTGATTCATGTTCCAAAAATGTCATCTCTTTGACCATTCTTCCTGAATGGCCCATTTGAGCAATCATTGCATCTCGAACAATATTTGGTGATTCTTGATCTTCCTCATATTGTTCATCCCACAACTGTGGTTCTTCAGATGATGCCATCAAAGCTAAACCATGCCATTCTCCAAATGATTCTGAAAAATCAACTAATGGAGAAAAAGGCAAAATTCTAACAATTCCTCCATTTGGATCCTCCCAATTTACTGGGCTCCAGTCTAAAGAAATAACATCAGACATACAATGATCACTGATTCTGCTCGGCTAACCAATCTCGTAATTGGTCAATAGACCAACCCATATCGAAATAACCCTGAATGGTGTTTTCATCCCAGAATGTAAATTCTCGTAGAGCCTTTTCCATCTCAGTCTCTTCCTTAGGAGGGCCGCGAGAAGGTGGACCTCTTGATGGAGGAGAACGTGATTTCAAAGGAGAGACTGCTTCTCCTTCTGGTAAGAAATCATCATCTTCAATGAAATCGTCATCATCGTCACTACCTCTACGAACAAACACTAGAATCCCTACAACAACGGCAATCAATAATATTGCCAATAGAGCAATCAAACCAATTGTTGCTGCATCAAATCCAGCACTATTATCTGATTCTGCTGTTACCGGGAAGGTGGTTGATTCAGCAATTACATCTCCTGTATCGTTGTTTACAATTTGATACTTCACATTAACCTGAGGTGTAGCGAAATCACCCATTTCAATTCTCCAAGAATATTCTTCTAAAGGTTGAATTTCGATTGGAGTAGTAATGTCTCTAGAAGATTGGACTTGTCCTCCAACGACTGTAACAACTTTGCAAGTAAAGTAACCTGCTTTGTTCCCATTATTCGTGACTGAGGCTATCAAATCTATACTTTCTCCAACGGCAGGAGTGATATCAGAAAGAAGTAGATTCTTGACTTCAAAACTCGCAGATTCATACCTTAGTTCGAAGACTCCTCCATCGAATCCACTCTGATAATTTCCTGCTCCAGAAATCACATTTCCAGCAGAATCTGTTCCCGATATCCAAAACCGAAGTTCTACGCCACTGAGGTCGCTTGGTAAAGTAGCATTCCAGAGATTTATGCAGTTAACAGAAGCTCTAATCGGATCAGCATTAATATCCAAATCCATTGGAATACTGAAATGTGAAATTCCTGGGAATGCTTGATAGAATTCAGTCCAATTTCCTCCGTCCTTGAAATACATCCAATTTAGAAGTACATCTCCTTCCTGCAATTTTTGACGTTCTTGAATAAATGCCTTCACAGAAATACAATCAAATTGAGTTGAAGAAATAATTCCTGGTCCAATTTCCTCAGAATTTTCATCTGTTATTTCCCATGAACCAGTATTCGCAGCACTTGGTGCTTCGCTATCTACATTTACGTAAAATATACTATCAACAGGGGATGTCCCATCAGTAGCACCAGATGGTAATCCAATCAATGAGAACGTGAAAGTAAATGCATTTGACTGAGTAGGAGCAGGGTGCAATATGTCAAATGTACCATTATCAAATGGATAATCATAAACTTGCGATGGAGCATAGAAGAAGCCTCTTTCCCCATCTGGCTGTACTTCTTGACGTTCTATCCGAAGAATGAGTGGGATCTGTGGATTGATAATTATTCCATCAGATAACCGTTCTGAGAAAGCATACTGTCCGCTAATTCTGAGCATATCTCCTGGATAAACGAAGCCAGCTTCTCTATCCCCTACATCAGGGGTAATGAAACCAATTGTATCTTCAACTGAGAATGTAGATCTATCAAGTTTGAAACTATCTGAATACTTCCACCTCTGATTGTAATTACCTGCTTGAGATGAGATTGTTGTCCATCCACCGTTATTCGGATCAAAATCTGTTACTTCAACTTGAGGAGTTACGATTCCTGGAACAGTAGAAATTGACCAATCAAGAACTACTGGGATATCCAAAATGAAATCAGTTTCAAACGGATCAATTAGAACGCCGCCATCTAATCTACGCATTTCAGGGCCAACTCCATCTGTTTCAAAATCTAGGATAGTAATCCAATCAGAATCGGTCGAAGCGGTATCATTTGCTGGCCAATAATTGATGACCATGTCACCGGAAACAATTGGATTCAAATTAATTCGAACTTGGGCTAAATCACCCCAACCATTTCCATCTGATCCTCTAACTCGAAGATGGTATACATTTCCACCATACATTGTCGTATTTGCACTGGTTAATTCGGTTCCAAATCCATCCTGAATTCTGAATGATGTTACACTAGCCTGAACAGAAGCCATGGCTTGGTAAGTTACCAAATCAAATGGGATACCAGGAGAACCTGAACTCGTTACTGAATTACCGCCAATATCAGTGCCAGAAACGAATAGGCTGACTAATGGACTATTCATTAATCCCTGATTCGCAATATCGCTGATACATTGAGTCCCTTGGTTATCAATCATATACACTGATTCGTTACTCATAGTTTGGCGAACTAAGGGCACCTGAGCATATTCGCCGACATCTGCAATTCGATCAAGATTTGTGTCATGATCCTTCTCAACCCAATAATTCAGGAAAAGTGTATCTGGAGCAATAGGATTATCTCGAACAACAATTCTAAATGTTTGACAATTTCTTGCAGGAATCCAAGTATTATCCCCTAGATCTCGCCATGTGGAGCCATCCATTACACTGATGTTCACTAATTGAGGAGGCAATGGATCCATTGAGACTTGCATTCTAATTGCGCAATCCATATCAGGATTGTAACTTACTGGAGGACATAATTGGTCACCTCCAGTGAAATTAGCCATTCTAAATCGATAAGTCTTAGACCCTGCCGTCTGAGTAGGTAAAGTTGGAGACCAAGTAAAATCTCCTCCAACTGTTCCGCCTACTCTATCAACCTCCAACCATTCTTCAGTCTGAGTATTTGATGTGTTTAATTCTTCAAGAACAAGGAAATAGTTTGATGGATCAGGAGAAATATCAAGATCTTGGAAACGTACCTTTCCAGCCAAGACTAGAGTCTGACTGCTCTTTACATCGTTAAGATCAGTCTGTTCAATATTTGCTTGATTGTATACTCTAAAGTCAGTAATACTAGCATCATTCTCAACTGCATTTCCGATACTTGGTTGTAGTGAAGCCGCTGCAGGTAAACCTACTACACCGGTATCGCTAATTGAAGAAGTATATATCTGCACAAAGGTAGTATCATCCCAATCAGATGAGACTCGGAATCTCCAGTTAATTTGCATAGGAGAAGTACCTGAAGTTACACTTACTGCTAGTGAGATTCCATCAACTGGATCGGATACTTCCCAAAATGTATCGTTAGAGGAGGTATATTGTAACTCAATATTGCCTCTCGAAGTCTCCATCAACAAAGATGCTCCGGCAAGGTTCTGTCCTTGACTAGTTACTTCATGAGTTGTTACAATCTCGTAGATATTACCATCATCATATAATCCTGAGAATCCATTTGTGAGAGAAATCGTACTTAAGTGACCGGTACTGGTAGTAATGCTCAATGTTCCAAGAGATATTCCACCTCCTGTCTCGGAAGACCATTTCATAGGAACATCGACACTACCGCCAACTGCATTGCCCATAGCAACACCTTGAGATAATTCACGTGCCAAATTATTTCCATCTGAAATTACTCTTTGCCAATCATAATTGATTAACAAATTTCTGAAGGTAATTGTGGAACCAATTGTTGCAGTTCCACTCTCAAGCTTCATTCTGAAAAGAATCCATTCATTACCAAAATCGTCCTCCCAAGAAGATGGAACTACAGTTTCGTCATAGTCCAGAAGAGTATTCAATGCAGATTCGAAATCTGCAAATTCGTTCACCACCAATCCAGGAACGTATTCAGTGTATTCCTGAGTATCTGCAATCATAATTTCTTGAGCTGCTGCTGCAACATAGATAGTCGCATCTTCAATTTGGTTATTCTCAAATCCAACTAATGCATTGGTAACATCTGCACCTCTAGGAAGCATGAATGTGGCACCTTGACCCACTCCTCCTGCCGTTAGAGTTACGGTGGATGATGTTGAGCCAATATTTTCACCATCAACAGTTCCAGTGCGGAACTTCGTTTGTTCACCAAACGCACCAAAAGCAGATTCTAGCATACCCCATTCAATATCACCATCACCAGCAACATCCAAAGAAACTCCAGATGCATAATGGGCAAATTCTAGATCTGCATGAATTCCAGTTAATTCGCATTGAACGCTAGAATAGTTTGCTCGTATCCCAAAGCCTTGAACTCCAGCAGAGAACTCATATCGAGTATTATTCGTCACGGTCGTCATAGGAATAGGGCCTGAAATTGCTAGAGGATTATTGGAAAAAATCTCAATCGTAGGAGTTCCATCTGGACAATCATCAGAGACATAAGGTTTGATTGCAGTTATGGTCTTTGAAAATCCAAGTCTTGAAAGTGGTGGAGAGAATGAAGAATCTTCCCATTGAGGAATTACTCCAAACGAAGAATCAGTCGTTGGAGAACTTATCCATTTACCTGGCATAATCATACCATTTGATTGTTCAATATCCGCTGTTGTTGTATTGAATCCAAAACTAAAACGAGTCCCAATATTGAAACTAAATAGTTCAGGAGTATTCAACTGATTTATTCCGGAATTGAAATTAAATCGAAGGTCTATGGACGGAGTTGCATCTGTATCAATATCCCATAATTCAATAATAGAACCAGAAAGTCCAGAAAGAGTATTGCCATTTCTATCTGAAATGATATTATTGGTTCCCGGCTGTAAAACATCTATTGTCAATGATGCATCCCCTGGGACTGTAGCATCCAAATTAAGGAACCCAAAGCCATTAGGAGAATTTGTTCCGGATGTTGAACTACTAGAGAAAGTACGGAAAGTTACACTTCCAGATTGCGGTAATGGGTCTCCAATTTGAAGTGCATCAATATACCATCCTTGTAATTCTGGACTTACAGGTGGATCAGTTACATCGTTCTTTTCTAGAACGAACTTCAATCGAACATATTCACCCTCGTAGCTAGATAGATCAAGCCCTACATTTGCCCATCCTCCAGTACTAGCAGTCTGTGAATTATTAGAAGTACCTCCAAGCAGGCTAGCACCTGTTGGGAATGTTTCTTTGTTACACTTTGTAGTAACCTGATTTACAGATGTTCCTCGCTGATAAATTCCATTTCCTCCAGATATTCCAGATGTATTGGATAAATCTAGTGGTAAGAATTCAAATTGGCCCCAAGATGACCCATCCGTTGAAGACTGAATCATTACGTAAGCACAATCTTCGTAGTATACGTTGGTGCCTGCACCTGCACTTCTGTAATACAGATTATGGAAAGACATGAATGATGCAGAAGATTTTCCAGCCCAAACATACTCGGATTCAGTTGTCAATTCGTATTGATATTCACCAATTCCTAAGCGGTAATCAACACTATCAAAGTTTGTTCCATAACAACTGTCTCCTGATCCGCAACGGGGGATTGGAAAGCCGTTCTCTACTTGTCCGATTTCCCAGTTATCTTCAGGAACGCCGTCTATGGGCGGTCCAACATTGAAATTTACTGGACTTTCAAAATCTTCATTGTACCCTAGAGAAAAGAGAGAAAGAGTTGATTCGTCTTCAGTGAAATCACTTGTAGAGGAATATTGTGTGAAGCCACCGTTGTACAATGGATTCCACAAGAAGGACCCGTAACCAGTTGAAAAGGCGTCATAACGTTCAGCGTATCCATAGTTTACTGAATCTGTAGAAACAACCATAGCTGCTGCGTTTACAGTTTCTCCCTCTGGTAAACTAACTGATCCTGATGTTGAATCAGTATATGTCGAAGGATCATCTAGAGAAATATCAACACTAGATTGACCATTAGAATAAGTATTCACCGAGGCGGCCTGAGCCAATCCCATTGTCAGCATTAACACGGTAATAAAAATCGCCAGCGTGCGTTGAGTTCTGTTCGTTCCATTCATTTTCAACCACTCCTCACCGTACGGTGGGTATACTGTGGACGTTTCGTTGGCTTAAAACACCACTCATCTTTGAGCATATAATTTGTATATACTAAATCATTCAATAAACCCAATTCTATCACTCTAATTATGGCTTTATTGAAATGAGAGGGGCTACGACGGAGTATCAATGAACGAGCCATATTCCACAGAACCAGTCACCAAAATGGATGAGGTTTTTCCCCAACATACTAATTCGTATAATACATTATTTGGAGGAAGACTACTAAGTATCATGGATACTGCTGCTGGTATGGTTTCGAGTAAATTTGCTCATAGAGAATTTGTTACAATCTCCATAGACGCTTTAAAATTCAAAAAACCCGCTTTCCAAGGTGATTTAATCGAAACGACTGCAAAGGTTGTCCATACAAGCACACATACCGCTGGAGTACATGTAATCGCACGAAGATTAAATCGAAGTGAATGGGAACGAGAAGAAATATGTGAAGGATTCTTTTTTATGGTCGCAATTGATTCGCAAATGAGACCAATCCCCATCCCTCAATTCAGTCCATCTTCTGAAGAAGAAGAGAAATTATGGACACGTGCACAAAATGCCAGAAATGCTATGAAACGTTCGGATTGAAAACTATTGATTTACTGATGTGAAGAAAATGTCTGTCCTGAATATATTATGCTTTTCAGATGAATCATTTGCTAGAGAATTAGGTAAAAAAACCGACGACAGAGATGTTGAATCATATATTTACAAAGAACAAAGAGGAGACATACAAGATGCTCTTACTTTCCTAAGACCTAGGAAACATCCTGAAAAAATGAGACCGTTACTTGGAAGTTTAGACATTGCCGATGCTGCAATAATTGAAATTAAGAAAGTAGATGCTTCGATAGGGGAAGTATTGGTAGCTTCAAGTGTTGCAGGAATAGAAAGAGGATTAGTCGTAATTAACCCTGAAGAAGGAGGATGGGTAGATCCAGATCAGGTTAAAACAATTTTAGATCAAGCAGGATTGAAATCATGGAAAATCAATGAGCAATTTGATCCTCATCAGGTAAAAGAAATCGCTTGGAGTTTTCTTGACGACCTCGATGAAGTTCGTAGTCAAAGATCCGCAAAAACATCATGTGTTCCAGTCGATCAACATTTCAATGTCAAAGGTGTTGGTTTAGTAGCCATAGGAACTGTTCAGAGTGGTTCAATCAAAAAACACGACAATGTAATTGTGACTCCCGGAGGATATTCAGGAGTAATTCGTTCTCTCCAAGTAATGGATGTAGATGTAGATATTGCAAATTCAGGGGATAGAGTTGGAGTTGCGATAAGAAATATGAAAGAAGGTGCTCTTGAGAGAGGAGTTCTCATATCAATAAGTGGTGATGAAGAAATGTTTGAAACTCATAACTCAAGTTCTCTAACCTTTATCAGAGCACCATTCCAAAAAAGAAATATCGAAGTTGGGATGGTTATTCATGCATCTACAGATTTACAATTTGTAGTAGGCCGAGTAAAGAGTTTTGACATTGATCAAATATTTATTGAATGGGATTCCCCTATCACAATCAGAAAAAATTCCGATAGAAGAGTAGTTCTTAGCCAATTAGACTCTGCTCCTATGAGAATATTAGGGAACGCCACAAATATGAAAAAAGAATAATCGGCAAATTAGAATGATTTGAGAAACTAACCAATTTTTCAGTGAAAATGATAAAATGTTTAAGTCAAAAGTGAACATCTTCGCTCTGGATGCACTCTGAAGACGGACCCATAGGGGTCCGACCAGAAGAGGATGATGCCGAATCTTTCGGCTCTCTTCGGCTGGTCGGAAACGAAGGGCGATTTCGCACTACAATTTCAGATGAGGGATTGAAGTTATATCGTTCAGATGGAAGAGGAATTAGACTGAGTCTAAGTGCATTAGAATCTATCAGAATAACGTCCAAAGCAGCTATTCCATGGGGGTGGGCTGTTTTCTCAATGTTATTACTGATTTATGGAATCAGACTTGCTCCCCCAGGTTTCAATATTTATCCAATAGCAATTTCAATCGCTATAATCTTAATTTGGCTTGTTTTCAGAAAAGATCAACTTATCATTGATACAAAAAATGGAGATAGATATCGTGTACTTGGACGTACAGAGAATTTAATTCGTCTTAATCAATTCTTAGAAATGATGCTAGATGGATTATCTCTTTCAGAAACAAGAGCAGAGATAAGAGTTAATTCAACATTAGAACCGTCACTACATGATGAATTCGTGTCTAGGATGAATAGTGAAATGGATCTTGCAAAGGCATTAGCAACTCATACAGGAATAGGGGGATTTAGAGAAAATGATAATCCAAGTTCAGAAGTTCAGACATTTGAGAAAAATGAATTCTCTTTCGATGCAACATTATTTGATTTACCTAATCCTACATTTTCGACTCAAGGATCTACTGAGAAGATGCCTGAATCAGGGATTTTTGGTTCAGCACACAGAGAAAGATCGAATGTAGCATTAGCCAGTACAAATGAAGAATTCAGAAATGCTTCAAATGCCTTTGATGCTCCAAATTATAATGAACAAAGTACAATTTCTGATGGAGGTATTTTTGGGGATTTATTTGGTTCAATAGAAGAAAAAGAAAGTACTCCAATAACATCTAATTATGGACGACCATCTATCCAAGAAGATCTAGAATTAGCACAAAAAACGTATGCTGAAGTAACATCGTTAAATCAACAAGAAGAAAGACATCTTCCAGTTCCTACCAGACCACTGAGCAGTATGCAACTTATACGACAAGCACAGGATCAATTTGCCCCGTCATCATCGATTCTTCCGCCCCCAATCTCTGAAGCAGTAAGAGAAGAGTGCAGATCCGTAGGATTAGTTGCAGATGCAAAGAAGAATGAAATTATAGAAGCAGAATTAATCTCTCAAGATTCTAAAGATGAAATGCCAAATGAATTGAAAGAATATCCTAGTTTTTCTAGAATGTTAAGACGACCTGACCATCAATCTAGATTAGTAATTAAACGCCCAACTAGAAATAGATCGAGTACAGTAATCAATTTACTAAGGTCGTTCAATCCTCAGAGAGCATCTCGAAGAGCTATGGGGCTACTACGTCTTAGAAGTGATCAAGATCATCAAGCACAAAGATCCTCACTTGCAATAGAGGCATCATCAAGAAATTCTGGAGGAGAAAAGAGAGGTGATGGATATTCTGCAGCAATGGAATCAATTACAGCAACAATCTCAGAACGAGATACTTCAATTGACACTAATTTGTTAAAATTAGAAGACTTGAATCCAACAAAAAATTCGGAGGATAATAGTCAATATCCAGGTATGAGAAGACTTGGATAACGAATTATTCTTCAAGTATACTCGGATGATTCTCTAAATAACGAATTGTCACCCTTCGATCCAAAAAATCTCTCTCATCTAGTATTGCACGATGTAAGGGAATTACAGTATCTACTCCAATGATTACTGTCTCAGTCAATGCCGCTCTACTTCGAGCAATGGCTTCGTTTCTATCCTTCCCCCATACAATCATCTTAGCAAGTAATGAATCAAAGCATCCAGGCATATCATAGCCAACATGAGCATGTGTATCTACCCTAACTCCCACACCTCCAGGAAAATGACATTCCCAGAGTTTTCCAGGTGAGGGAACAAAATTTCTAGGGTCTTCGGCATTTATTCTGAATTGAATCGCATGACCGTTAAATTTCACATCCTCTTGAGCCAAAGGAAGAGATTCTCCCGCTGCGACACGAATCCCAAGTTGAACCATGTCTTCTCCTGTAATCATCTCTGTCACTGTATGCTCAACTTGTACTCTAGGATTTACTTCTAAGAAATAGAAATCGCCATTTGAATCTCTAAGAAATTCAAACGTGGCTAAGCCACGATATCCAACTGCTTCAGCCCCAGCACATACTTTTGATCCAATTTCTGAACGAACTTCATCAGAAAGCCAAGGCCCTTCTTCCAACAATTTCTGATGTCTTCTCTGAATACTACAGAATCTTTCTCCAAAATGAATGGCATTCTTGCCATCAGCAAGAACTTGAAATTCAATATGTTGTGCACCTTCAATGTACTTCTCAACAAAAACTCGGTCATCACCAAATGCACTTCTCGCCCTAGATTGGCACAAATTCAAGGCAGATGAAAATTCAGAAGATTCGTGCACAATTTGCATTCCAATTCCTCCCCCTCCCGCTGCTGCTTTGATTATCACAGGATAACCTATTTCTGAGGCAAGTGTTACGGCTTCATCTGCGGATGAAACCGGTTCACTACTTCCCTTAGCTACAGGGAGTCCTGCTGCTTCCATAGCCTTTCGAGCTTCAATTTTATCTCCAAGTAATCGAATAACATCAGAAGAAGGACCAATAAACGTAATTTCTTCTTCTTCTAATCTACGAACAAAATCTGCATTTTCTGCTAAAAAACCATACCCTGGATGTACTGCATCAACGCCCATTGACTTAGCAGCATCGATTACTGCCTCAATATCCAAATATGAATCAAGGGGATTTGAACGTAAAATTGGTCGAGAGTCATCTGAAAAACGTACTGGAGTAGATAGCCGATCTTCTCGGCCATGAATCATGCAAACTTCTACTCCCAAAGAACGCAACGCACGACCTATTCGGAGGGCGATTTCACCTCTGTTCGCAATCAACACCCGGTTGAACATGATGTTACCAGGACAAACAGGTTGATGATGAAATCGGGTCAATACACATCTCGAAGGTATCTCTTTTCATCTTTCATCATTCGTTGTTCAACATAATGCGACGCTTCTTCCAAAGTCATATCCCCATGTTCAGAGCAGATCTGAATTAGCATTTTATGAACATCTTTAGCCATGTAGTTCTTATCTCCACAAACATAAAAATAACCTCCAGCATCGATTCGAGACCAAATTTCTTCTCCATTCTTTTCCATTAAATGTTGGACATATACTTTTTCCTCTCCTTGCCTAGACCAAGCCAAGTCTATTCGTTCCAAATTACCTGAAGAGAGCCAAGATTCAATTTCATCGCGATAGTAGTATTCTCCTTCTTCTGTCCAATCACCGAAAAATAACCAATTATTACCGGATGAGCCATCGATTTCCCTTTGTTGAAGGAATGCACGGAATGGGGCTATTCCGGTCCCTGGACCTACCATAATAATATCATGAGAACCATCTTTTGGTAAAATGAAGCTTCTAGTTGGAGACATGAATACGGGAACTAATGTGTCATTGGCTTTGCAACGATCTGCTAAGAAACCTGTAGTCAAACCAGTTCTGTCTCTTTCATGATGTGAATATCTCACAATTCCAACTGTCAAATGTACCGTACCTGGTTCAAAATCTGGAGATGAAGCAATAGAATACAAACGTGGTTTAAGAGTATCCACTGCATCTACAAACTCTTGAGCATCTAAACGAATGTTGGGGAAATCCGTGAAGAAATCTAAATAATCTCTAGACCAAATATAATCTTCCATCATTTTAGCATCATTGACTAAAGATGTCCAAAGTGATTTCTCAGGGTCGTCAATGGGCCCAAGAGGAGTATAGTGTTCTGGTAGGTCGTCGTCTGAGGATGATTGCCAATCCTCAACAATTAATCCTGAGGAATTAGTTCTAGATCTACTTACTATTCTCATTTGTATTCCAGAAGAAGATGAAGAAAAGTGAGGAGATAAACCTTCGATGAAGCGTTTAGATAGACGATGGATCTCGGACTTGGTCAGTAACGCTTCCCTAAGTGTCATCTCTTCGCCTTTAACAACTACGATTTCTTCAGGAGGACATCCTAATCTTGCCAAAATTGACTCAACTAGGTCAGGAGGGCAGGTTGGAAATACCCCCAACGCATCTCCTGCCTTGTATTCTAATCCTGAATCCCCTAAGTCGAAAACAATATGTCTAGTCTCTTTCCTTGATCCTTCACCGTTCAAAACATAATTTACTGAAATATTAGAGAGATAAGGATTTTTCATCGTATACTCTGGACTACCATCTACTTCAACATCGTTAACAACTTCCTCTACCTCTTCAGAAGATTCTACTGAAACTGTTTCCGTTTCTGTATTATCTTCAATAGAGGCCATTATTTTGAGTACAGAATTAGTCCATGATTGGGCAGGTTCATCGAAATCAACGTCACAATCAACCCGTTGGTGGACTCGTGTTGCACCTTTAGATTCAAACCAAGAATCCCATTCTTTTCCAGATTCACAAAATAAATCATAAGAAGAATCTCCTAAGGCTAAGACAGAAAAATTCAATCCTTCAAGAGAGGATATTGAGTCCCCGTTAGCAGCTTCCCATAATTCTTCGGCGTTATCGGGTTGTTCTCCATCACCCCAAGTACTACAACAAATCAGAACACGTTGTTGACCGATTAAATCGGTGATCTTAATCTCATCCATAGAAGAAACTGTGGGGTTTAGACCGAGTTCTTTAGAGGCTTTTCCAGCCTGTACAGCTATGTCTTCAGAGTTTCCAGATTGGGAGCCGTATAAAATTAGAAGTGAACGTGGTTGCGACATACGAACCATCCTTTGAATGTGCGAAGATATATTCCTATTTCAATGAAGGCTTTTGTCCACCTAAAGGGGGTAGATTGAATGAATAGTATTTGTTGCAAGAGTTATATGTCTTCGAGGTTGAGAGTGTTGGGGTCAGGTAATGCATTCTGCCCACCTGGCCGTTTACATTCATGTATGCTTTTGGATGATAGAATCTTGATTGATGCCCCCCCGACTATCCTCCTCCAGCTTCAAAAAAATGGAATTTCTTCATCCCAGATTAGTGACTTACTAATCACTCACTGGCATGGAGATCATGTTTTTGGACTCCCTTTCCTTCTTCTTGATCGAAGATTTATTTCCGATAGGAAAGGAGATTCAAAACTCAGGATTCATCTGCATCCAAATGGAATCGAAAGAATGAGGGAAATTTGCTCTTTGGCCTTTCCGAATACACTTGAGCAAATTATCGAAGAGAGAGTAGAATGGATAGTTGAAGATACTGGACATGCCAATGGATGGGATTACGAACGATTTCCAGTAAAACACACCCCTGAAACAGATCCTCATGGTTATTTGCTTCGTGATTCAAGAGGATTTGTTCTACTGCATACTGGGGATTCTGGCCCCTGTGAAACAATAAACCAAAGAATTCCAATTTCCAATGCTGTTTTGTTAGAAATGGGAGTTCCTAACGGAGACAATTTTCCATATCATCATACTCCTAGAGACATTATCGAAGTTGCCGAAAAACAAAATGAAAAACAATTTTTGATCACTCATTCTTTTGCATCTGGAAAAGAAGAAGAAAATGGATTTGATATGCCCGCTTTGCCTCAAAATACGATACAAGTAGAAGATCGAGAGTTATACAATTTAGAATTATCAGGAATTACTATTCTTCAATCACCCTCGGAAAGGAGATATTAAATCTTCAAAAAAACCATGATAATCGATTTTTCATAAACAGGATTAAGTCATTGACGCGAGTGTGCACCAAGTCCCGTTCGCTCAGACGGTTAGTCCGAACCTGAGTGTGTGTGAAGGAAGATGAATGACATGGCCAATATTTTCGATTCTACCAGTCGAAAAAATTCGGTATTTATCGATAGGCGCATTTTCGATCCTCATCATTCTCCATCTACCTTCAATCACAGAGAATCTCAAATTAGAACTATGGTCATGAATCTCGCAGATGCATTAGAAGGACATATTCCAGGAAATATGATTCTGTATGGACCATCTGGAACTGGAAAGACTGGGGCAACTAGATTCGTTGCTCAACAACTTGAAGAACGGGCCCAAATAATTGGAAGTAGAGTTTTTACTCATGAAATTAATTGTCAACATATCAACACACGTTATCGTGTTCTCCACAGAATTGCTGAAGAATTAAGACAATCCGAAGACCCAATTATTCCATTTACAGGATGGCCTGCAGATAGAGTTCTTTCTGAGACAATCCGCAGAATGGATCGTCATGGTGGAGTACATATCCTAATTCTAGATGAAATGGATCAACTTGCCACTAGATCAGAAGATCAATTACTCTATGATTTGACCAACCTTAATGTTCTGTTAAAAGAAAGTAGAGCCTCAATTATTGGAATTAGTAATGATATAGGATTTACAGAAAAAATTCCAGACCCTATTCGTTCAAGAATGTCTGCAGAAGACATCATCTTCTCCCCCTACAGTTCAAGTGAGTTAGCTCAAATTTTAGTAGATAGAGCCAAAGTAGGACTACGAAAAGGATCTTGGCAAGAAATGACTCTACGTTTCTGTGCCGATCTTTCTGCAAAAGAACATGGTGATGCTAGAAGAGCGATAGATCTACTAAGAGTTTCAACTCTACGTGCTGAGATGTCTCAGAGTAATTGTATAGAAATTGAGCATATTCAATCTGCCCATAAGCAAGTAGAACATGAAAGAGTAATTGGACTTCTTCAAGGACTTCCACTTCATCAAAAACTCACATTAACGTCAATTATCATTAACGAAAGAAATGGTATTATGACTCAAACAACTGGAACAATCTGGGAGACGTATGTTCAAGCATGTAACATAGCAGGGATGAAACCCCTCACCTCTAGGTCAGTATCATCCATAATCAATGGCTTCCATTCTGTGAGTTTAGCTCATGTAAAAAATGTCAGTCTTGGAAGAAGAGGACGTACTAAACATGTATCTAGCCTGATACCTCGAGGAATAGATGCAATAGGTATAATGCGTGAGAACAATGATGCTGTAAATTTAGCAGTTAATGGCACTTACAAACTACAACGACGGTTGTAATTCTAAACACCATCTATCCGGCAACGGTTAAGACGGTCTCAACGGTCGGCAAATCATGGCCGAAGACGAAAGTCCTGAACCATCTCAAGAATTTGATTGGATTCCTGAGACTCCTATACTGGGTAAAATAGCAGTCTTGGTCGGCATTTGGGCATTAATTGTTAATGTAGTAAATATCTTAATTGGCGCTTATGCTACAGGACAAAAGGTTGTTTGGGCAGGATTTGTCACTTACGGTACCTTTGCAGAAAACACATTTACGGCCCACAATGGGATTGAAGTTAGCCCAGGAGACGTAGTTTTCACGATTATTGCAGCGCTAATTCTAGGATTTGGAACTCTGGTGCTAAATAAAACAGAAGAGGGAGGAATTACTTCATGGATTTCTTCTCTGTTTTCTCCGCAAAGATGGACTCCCTTATTCGATTTCTCTAAAGGACTGAATGCTTCTTTGGGATCTTGGTTACTGATTACAGGAGTAGTAATGTACTTCGGTTGGTCAATAGCCAACAACACT
>CEQX01014610.1_pt1 | contig 16180 bp, 16 predicted proteins | sample 356261 | NCBI WGS metagenome assembly CEQX01 (sample SAMEA2621076, study PRJEB7988) | marine metagenome | isolation source: saline water (ENVO:00002010), including | reverse complement strand
TGCGTTGCGATGGGATATCCCGATGAAAGTTTTCCTGCAAATAAAGTGGTATCGAAAAGAAGATCTATTGACGAAGTTGCAACTTTTCAAGGTTTTTAACTTGATTGACTGAGATTTAAAACGATAGAATGAGCATATGGAGTGGTTGAGTCAACATTTAGCTGAATGGTCTTTAGTTTGGTTTGGCTTTTTATTCTGGGGCAGTATATTCGGAGCCACTCTATTTTATTTCTTTGAAGCAAATATTGTCATATCCTTAATTGGCTATACTTCAGGATTGTTGTTCGGTCTCGTGGCAAAATATAAAGGTTGGTCATGGATCAGTTAGGCCATAACTCAGTCAATCTCTCTATCGATGAAGAAAGAAAGGTAGCTAGAACCTTTATGGGCAGGATTGAATGGGAAATGATCGCTATAGGCATTGGTCAACTTTCTCTTTGGATAGCTACTTGGGCGCTTGTAATAATTGGAACAATTCCACTATATGTTGGATTTCTGATTGCACTCTTTACTGCATGTAATGCGTATCTTCCTTCTCACGCAGGTCAGCATAGTCATTTATCGGGTGGCAGGAAGAATCTTCAGTGGTTGGATTACTGGGTTGGTCAATTAAGTATCATTCCGCTTGCTCAATCTCATGAGATTCTAAAAGCCACACATATGAAACATCATGCACACACAAATGATGTAGACAGTGATCCTGACTTCTTTCACGGCAATGCTGAAAATTGGTGGCAAGCTGCTGTGAATGTAAATGTTTCTTACAACGATGATGGCCCAGCCATGAAAGTCATACAACAGCACATGGAAAAAGATCCTAAATTCAAAGAGTCTATGGAAAAAGGAGGAATATGGTCACTATTTTTCTATTTTGCTCAGATAGTTCTTGCCATTCTTTATCCTCTTGAAACTTTATTTCTTTGGTGGATACCGAAACGAGTTGCAACTTCTTATCTCGGAATAGTTTTCTCTTATTTTCCTCATTCCGGGCTTGGTAAAGGGCGTTACAAAGATACAAGATTTTGGACAAACAAAATACCCAGATATCTCAATCACTCTATGCAGATTCATACGATGCATCACATGTATCCAAGAATTTGTCACTATGATGAGGCAAAGGCTATTGAGGCTCTCAAACCATTCATGATTGAAAGGGGTATGCCGGGTGCAGAACATATTCCTGAAAGAATTAGGTGGAACCCAGTGACATACATTAGAGAGGTTTATTTTGGCGGAAGATAAAGCTGAAATAGAAAAAGGAGTAAAACTTTATTTCGATAGTATGTACGAATCTGATTCTGAAAAAGTCAGAAAAGCTTTTTACTCCAATGCTATGATTACTGGATATCTAGAGAATGGACTTGCCGAAATGACAGTTGATCAATTTGCTAAATTCGTTGAAAGTCAGAAACCCTCACCAAAAGAAAAAAAAGATGAGATACTATTGGAAATAATTTCCTGTGAGATAGCAGGCTCTACAGCTTCTGTTAGGGTAAGAGATGCCTACATTGGCAATATTTTTCTGGATACCTTGTCATTTCTGAAACAAGACGGAGAGTGGAAAATTTATAATAAACTCTTTCATGTAGAATCTAAGCTATGACTTTTAAAATCTCAAGATTATCAACTGCTTTAGGCGCAGAGATTCATGATATCGATTTAAAAAAAGTAAATGACAGCGAAGTTGGTCAAATTAAAACATTACTAGCTGAACATAAAGTTCTTTTTTTCCCTAAACAGACAATCAATATTGATGAGCATGTTGACTTTGGTTCTAAATTTGGAGAGCTAGAAGGACACCCCAACCTAAAGAAAAATAATCTCAAACATCCAAAAGTCTTTGAGTTAATAGCTTCGGAAGGTGGGATTGCTGACGAATGGCATACAGATATAACATTTCAAGACTCTCCAGCACTTATGTCAGTTTTACACATGGTTAAATGCCCTGATATTGGAGGAGATACAATGTGGAGCAGTTTGTCTGCGGCCTATGATGCTCTGTCTGATCCAATAAAAGATTTATGCGATGGTTTGACAGCTTTGCATGACGCTAGACCACATGGCAAACCCGAGAAAACAGCTATTCACCCAGTGGTTAGAAAACATCCAGAAACTGGCAAAAAGATTTTGTATGTTAATGAGCACTTTACAAGAAGAATAGTCGAAATGAGTGTCGATGAAAGTGATATGCTTCTCTCTTACCTTACTAAATGGGTAACAAGACCTGAATTTACTGTTAGATATAATTGGACTGAAGGCACAATTGCAATGTGGGACAATCGATCAACTCAACACTATGTTGTGAATGACTTTAATGGCGAAAGAATAATCCAAAGAGTTACAGTTATGGGCGACATTGTTGAACCTTCATCTAATCCAAGATGGAAGCCTGCCTTGAGAGATGGATTCTCTGCTGTGACAACCCACGATAAGCAGCTGATATCTCACTTAAAGGCTAAAGGAGACTTAACTTAGATCTTAACCCTAAAGCTTACTTTTACATTCACCTTAGGTTTAACTAAAGCATTTAAGATATTAAACTCAGATCAATAATCCTAAAATTGATCGTTTCACTCAATTCTTTACAAAATTAGCAATTGATAAAGCCGTTTCATCACTGATCTCAGGGCATCCTAGAAAAATCTCAGTACCGTGCACTGAACCCATTACCTGTCTGCATTGAGCCTCAACATCTGCTTCTCTCAAAAGTCTATAAAAATTCACTCCTTCATCCCTCAATGGATCAAGCTCATTAACGATGATATAAGTTTTTGGCAGGCCTCTTACATCATCTTCTTGAGCAAAACTCGGCCAAGCCAGGGGGTCTTTATTCTTGTACGCATCAATTCCATAGATTGTCGCACCAAAAGAATATTCATGCTCATTATGTAAAGAAAGAAGGATGCCTTCATTTTCTTCCGATGAAGGATTTTCCGGCAGTGGCCACTGCCCAGCTATATAAGGACATAAAGCATATAAACCTTTTATCAAGCCAACATCACCGTCTTGCTTAAGTTTTAAACTCGTTGCTATTGTCAGATTACCTCCGCCACTTTCTCCAGCGATAATAATTTTATTTTGATCAATATTTAAGTCTTCGGAATTAGCATGAACCCACCTTAGACCAGAAACACAGTCATTTAATCCAGCCGGATAAGGTTCCACTTCGGGAGCGGAGGAAGCCCACATAGCATTTCTAAAGTCTACCATCGCGACTGCAACGCCTTGGCGTGCTATGCATCTTCCCCATGCTGCATACATTTCATCAAAACATGAGCTCACCATCATGCCACCACCGTGGATGTAATAAACACATCCTAGTTCTTCTTCGGTATCAGGTCGAATGAATTGAATCTTAATTGTATTTCCGTCTGGATCCGAAATGAATTCTTTTGTAATTGTTATCAATCCAGTTTCTGGAACAGCCTCTTTGTAGTGAGGTGAATTATTGATCAATTCCATTACAGCTCTTCCTTGTTTAGCTTGCTCACTTTCTTGTTCGGCTAAAATGCCTTCTCTTGTATCTGCTGGACTGGAGGTGACTGTTTCAAAATCCAACTCACCAAAGATAGCTCTCAATCTTTTATCAATTCTCAAATCATTCTTTACTTTATTTGTCATTTTTATACTCCTATTTGCCCTTGAATACAGGCTCTTTTTTTTCAACAAAAGCCTTAGTCGCATTTCTATGATCTTCTGTTTGACCACAGTGTATATGATGCGTAGCTTCTAAATCTAAACACTCATCGATTTCACCACCAATAGCTCTATTTAAATTCTCCTTCATATATCTGTAAGCAACAGCAGGTCCGTTTGAAAGTTTTTGTGCAATCTCCATTGTTTTCTCCATAAGCTCTTCTGGATCACAAACCCAATTTGTTAGGCCAAGATTAAGTGCATCATCAGCTGTTACTCTATCTGATAAAAAATATAACTCTCTTGCTTTAGCAGATCCAATAAGTTGAGTCATAAAGTAGCTTCCACCGTAGTCTCCAGAAAAACCTACCTTTGCAAAGGCTGTAGTCATAATTGCATTGCTAGACATTATTCTTAAATCACATGCAAGAGCATATGATAAACCTGCACCGGCTGCAGCACCAGGGAGGGCAGCTATAGTTGGTTTAGGCATTTTGAAAAGCTTACCTGCTGTTGATCTTTGATGGACTCTTTGCCTATGTATGGCAGCATCAATTGTATTTTCTCCCACAGTGCCATCACCTGAAGAAGCCATTCCTTTCACATCTCCACCGGCACAGAAACCTTTTCCAGCTCCTGTGAGCACCACACATCTGACTGTTGGGTCAAGTTCTACTTCAGCAAGCACATTTCTCATTGCTTCATTCATTTCTCCAGACATTGCATTTCTTGCTTCGGGCCGATTCATCGTCAATACTGCCACACCATCTAATTTTTCGAAAATAAGGTGCTCTGTTCCTGTCTCTAATTTTTGCATATTCTTTCTCCCTCAGTTCTATCTTTGCTATTCTATACTCAAGATGCAAGCAAAAACTTATCGCCTAGGATTACTTTCTTATGTTTTGTATTTACTGACTACTCAATCCTTATTATGTGAAGTAAAACCATCAGTTACTTTTACCGAGGTAGAAAACCCAAAATCAGTACTTTTCATAGGTAATAGTTTTTTCTATTACAATAATGGAGTCCATAAGCCTCTTTTAGGAATGGTAAAGGCTAATAAATCTCTTGGAAGTGGCCACAGATTTAGAAATATAACTATAAACAGCTCTTCTTTGGAATGGCATGATGTTGAATCTTATGTTACCAATGAAAAAATAGGATCATTTTCTATTACATCAAAAAATAAATACAAGAGATATCAGCCCGAAACCTATGAGTTAGCAATCATGATGGACTGTAGTCAATGTCCAATTCATCAAGATAGAAAAGATTTATTTAACTTTTATGTTGATTCCCATAGTAAAACATTAAGAGATAACGGAGTTGAACCTTCTTTGTTGATGACATGGGCTTACAAAGATAAGCCTGGAATGATCGATGAGCTTGCTTCAGCGTACCTCACCGCAGGTAATAGAAATACATTGATGGTTTATCCAGTTGGATTAGCGTTTAAGATGTCGTCAGAAATATATCCCGATATAGAACTTTATACTCCAGATAAAAGACATCCTAGTAAGGAAGGTACTTATCTCATGGCATCGGTTTTATATTCTTCTATATATAATATGTCACCTGTGGGAAATTTATATGATTATGGGCTGAGTTCAGGAACACAGGAGAAACTTCAGAAAATAGCTTGGAAAACTTTAAATAATTATAGAAACTCAAAATAAGGATTAAATAATGGTGACCGTTCTTACTTTTCTAAAGAAATACGCTTTGGTTATTTTCATTTCTTTCATATTGGGAGCTTATATTGGTTATAAAGTTCTTGAATCACTCGGCCTACAAGCCTTAATTGATGCTATCCCTATCCCAGAAGGCTCGTTGGCTGATAAAGATGTTTCAATTGAATTGATACCTATTGGAAGACCACTTATACAAAAAGAATTATCTACTGTTGAAAAGAAGGCAAAAAATATAATACTTCTCATAGCTGATGGAATGAGCATCAGCCAAATAACCTCATATAGACTCTTAAAGGGAGGACCTAATGAAAGAATTTCAGTCGATAAATTTCCCGTATCAGGGATAGTGTTGACCCACGCCAAGGATTCTTTTGTCACAGATTCAGCTTCCTCGGCTACAGCTTTTAGTTCAGGTAGGAAGACCAATAATGGAGCTCTTGGGTTGGATAACGAAAAAGAAGAACTTGAGAATATTACCGAAAAGCTTCATCAGTATGGTTTTGTAAGCTCCCTGATATCAACATCGGAAATCACTCATGCTACACCCGCTGCTTTTGCATCACATGTGGATCTGAGATGGAAGACCGACGAAATTAGCCAACAGATGATTAACTCCAATGTGATGACGATTCTCGGTGGTGGAAGGAATTTCTTTTTACCTGAAGATGTTGGAGGAAAGAGAGATGATGGGGTAAATTTGTTAGAGAAAGTAAAGTCTACCCATACATTGTTGACTGAAAAAAGTGAGCTTGAAAGCTTTGATTTAACTGAAACAGGAAAGGTTATAGGCCTATTTGCGAAAGAACATCTAAGGGACTCAGAAGATCCCGATAATCACTCTAAGGAGCCTTCTACGAGTGAGATGTTAGATTTCGCTATTAAAAGATCACAATATTTTGGGGAAAAAGGATGTAATGGATTTTTTATTATGGTTGAAGGTTCTCAAATTGATTGGGCTGGTCACTCTAATGATATGAATTATTTAGTCCAAGAAATGGAAGATTTCGATAATGTTGTTCAGATGGCACTTGATTTTGCCAAGAAAAGTAAGGACACCTTAGTAATTGTGACCTCAGATCACGAAACAGGTGGCTTATTGATAGAACCGGGCTCTCCAACAAACTACTCCTCACCAGAAGTAAAATTTTCATTTAATACCGGAATAGGTTATGGATCACATACCGGTGTACCTGTGCCAGTTTATGCTTATGGACCAGGTTCATCAAACTTTACCGGGACACTTGATAACACTGATATTTATTTTGCGATGATAGAAGCTCTGGACCTGAAAAAGCAAAGTGGAAGTTGCGTAGATTAATTCAAGGTTCCAAAAATCAGCAACAACATATGGACAATTACGTTCAAGAAAATTTTGAAAAAATTACTTAAAAATTTTTTAAGTGCATCAGTTTTTCTTTAATGGACTTAAACTTTTCCATGATGAATTTTTCTCAAGTTGCAAGCTTAATTCAAGAATAAGACGATCCTCACCAAGAGAGCTCGATAGTTGAATGCCTATTGGAAGGCCAAGTTTATCAGTAGCACAGGGTAAAGTTATTGCGGGAGAGCCAGAAATATTTTGATACTTAGTATAAGGAAGAAATTCAATTATCCTTTTCCAATGTGTTTTGCCATCAACTTCGGGACCAAATTTACCTAAGGGAGGCGTTGTTGTTCCGAGAGTTGGTGTCAACAAGACATCATACCTATCAAATAATTTCTCATAATCAGCAGAGAAGCTTTTGAGTCTGCGAAACGCAAAAGGAATTTTGTGTAGATTCTTCCAATGTTTACTGACAAGATATTTAGGCCACTGCTCTAACTTGTTGTAATCGAATTTTGGATCAAACTCTTTGCCACCTCCATATCGAATATAAAATGCTAAGTGAGACCATAACAGCCAAAAATCAGAATCAAATCGACTATAAAATGGATTAGAGATCAATTCTATAGTGTGTCCAAGAGACTCGCATTTTTTTGCTACGTCATGAGCTGCCTCTACCAACTCACTCGGACTTTGAGTTCCATAACAATCCTCAGTTAGAACAGCTATTCTTAGCGGTTTTGGTTGTTTATCAGATATCTCTCCAATGGGAGGAAATTCAGTTGCCGGAATATTTTGTTCTATGGATGAATGAAATGCCCATGTATCGCGAACTGTTCTCGTGACTACGCCATCATGAAGAATGTTTGCCGGAAGGTAACTAGGCACTTCTTTATCCTTTATGCGACCTCTCGAGGCCTTCATACCAACCAGACCACAACATGATGCAGGAATTCTAATTGAACCCGCTCCATCATTAGCATGTGCAATCGGAATAACTCCAGCTGCAACCAGCGCAGAACTACCTCCTGATGAGCCACCAGTTGAATAAGCCGTATTCCATGGATTACGTGTTGAACCAAAACGCAAGCTTTCAGTTGTCCCTGTTAATCCAAATTCTGGGGTAGTACTTGTTCCTAGGCAATTAAGTCCAGTATCTAAAATCTGTTGGGCTGCCTTAGAGAATCTAGTTGATTTTTTACCAGGCAAAGTTCTACTACCGAGGTATAAGGGCAGACCTTCAACTTCATCGGTATCTTTTATGAAGGTAGGAACGCCATTGAATATGCCTGGAAAAGCACTCTTTGATCTATTAAGTGCGGAGTCGAAATCCTCAACAACAATAGCATTCAATTCAGGATTTACCGACTCAGCTCTGGCTATTGAATCTTCTGTAACAGTTCGTATATCTAAGATTCCTAACTTAATCTTATCTGCGATAGCCACGGTATCATCTTCTCCAAGAGAGTCCTCCCTAAAGGCATTAACCAAAGTTTTTGAGTCCATTTATAATTTTCCTCTAATAAGTTCACTATAGCTTACCTTATTTAGAAAAATTTTTAGCTTCTATGGATCGATTAGATTCTATAAAATCTCAACTAAATAATTCCGGAGAATTTATGAAACATCCATTAGAGCAAATAAGTGCAAACGAGATAAATGATGCAGTTCACATATGCAGAAGTGCTGAAGGTTTTGACGAGGGCTCTTTATTTGTTGGCATTAGTCTTGTTGAGCCTACAAAAGATTTTTTAAGAAGTTATAGAGAAGGTCAGGAATTCCCAAGACAATTAAAAATTAGAGGCATTGATTCAAAAAGTGATGGTGGGTTTGTAGCGATTATTGATGTATCAAGTAAAGAAATAATTAGTCTAGATAGAGTTTCTGAAAAGGCACAAACTACTTACAGTATGGCTGAAGTATTTATGGCACTAGAATTAACAAAAGCCGATGAACGCTACCAAGAAGCTTTGAAGAAGAGGGGCATCACTGACATGGAACTTGTCCAAATAGATCCTTGGCCAGGTGGAGGCATAGTTCACGAAAGTATTAAGTCTGGCCACCGAGCTTTGAAGACTATTTCTTTTTTAAGGGAGAGTGAGACAGATAACGCCTATGCAAAACCAATCAATGGGGTAATTTCACATGTTGATTTAACTCTTAAAAAAGTAACACATGTTGATGATTATGGCGTTGTTGAAATACCCAAAGCGCATGGTAGATATGATGCTGACTCCCAGACCGAACTGAGACAACAACCAAAAAAAATAGATATTACACAGCCCGAAGGTCCTGGTTTTGAAATAGATGGTAACCTTATTTCATGGGAAGGATGGCAATTAAGGGCCTCTGTCAGCCCAGATGAGGGACCCGTGCTTCATCAATTATCGCTTGATGGCAGAGCTATAGTACACAGAGCAGCTCTTTCAGATATGGTTGTTCCCTATGGTTCAGCTGACCCTATGCATAGTTGGAAAGCAGTTCATGATGGTACGGAATATGGTTTTGGAACACTGGTCAACTCTCTTACTCTGGGTTGCGACTGCTTGGGTGAAATTCATTACCTTGATGCCAATATGCTCATGTTTGATGGCTCTGCGAATACTATTGAAAATGCGATTTGTATTCATGAAGAGGACTTTGGCATCCAATGGAAGCATACAGATATCAATATGCTCGGAGCTAATGAAGTTAGACGTTCAAGAAGACTAGTCATTAGTTCAATTGCAACCATTGGTAATTATGATTATGGGCTTTTTTGGTATTTATATCTTGATGGCACAGTTCAATGCGAAGTCAAGTTAACTGGTATAGTTGGAATAAGTGCTTATGATGAGAGAATTCATAGAAATGACCAAGATTTCAGGATTTCACAAGAATTGGTTTCTCCAATACACCAACATTTATTTTGCGTAAGATTAGATTGGGATTTAGAGAGTGGGAATAACCAATTATATGAGACTAATGTCGAGGCTCTTCCTATCAACAAAGACAATCCTTACGGTATGCAATTAAGTGCGGTATCAACTCACCTTAGATCAGAAAAAGAAGCCAAAAGAGATGTTTCCGCATCATCGAGCAGGGTTTGGAAAGTTATTAGTTCAGATAAGAAAAATTCTTTCGGTATGCCAATTGGTTATAAGCTTTTACCTGGAAACACACCTACTTTGCTTGCGCATCCCGATTCTCCACCTGGCATAAGAGCTTCTTTTGCTAAACATAATCTGTGGGCTACACCTTTCAAAGAAGGTGAAATGTCTGCTGGAGGAGAAAATTCGGTAATGCACTCCGGAGAAGGAGGGCTTGATGATATTACCTCTTCAGATCGCGACATCAGTGAATGCGATTTGGTTACTTGGTATACATTTGGAGTCACACACACTCCGAGACCAGAGGATTGGCCAGTCATGCCAGTTGAATACTGTGGATTTCATTTAATTCCAGTTGGATTTTTTGAAAAAAATCCGACAATAAATTTACCTCCGTCTTGTAACTCTAAAAGTAAATCAAACAAAGATTGAGAATATTGAAAATGAAATATTTAGAATTTACTGATGTTGAAATACATGAACTAAAGTCAGAAATAATTGGAGAGACTTTTGAGATTTTAGTAAAACAACCTGATCCACAAATATTATCTCTATTTGGCGATAAACCTCTTCCAGTAATTTACGGCACTGATGCAAACATATCAGCAGGGAGTTATATCGATACCATTGAAGGATTACTGCTGGGTGGAGAAATTCCTCCAGTTCTCTTTATAGGCATAAGATATAAATTGGGTGATGAGCCAGACTTCATGCAATTTGTTACTAGTAGAACCCGTGAATTTACTCCTACGGAAGATTTAGAAAATCAAAACTTAATGGAGCAAATGACTTTGAGAGAGGTTAAAGGGGGAGGTGCTGAAAATTTTTTAAAGTTTTTGACAACCGAATTAAGAGATTGGGTATCAGAAAGGTTCAATGTCTCAGATGATACTACATACATTGGTGATTCAATGGGTGGTTTATTTGGGCTTTATACACTATTTACAGAACCTAATGCTTTCAAGCGTTATGTTATTGGTAGTCCATGGCAAGAGTGGAATTATCCTAAAACTTTTGAGCTTGAAAAAGAATATGCAGAAAATAATAATGATATGGATGCTATTGTTTATATGGCTTCGGGTGCCGAAGAACATATCATTGGCCCCCATTTAGAAAAAATGAATCCTGTTATGGTTGAGATTTTCTCCAAGGCTAAGACTGCTGAATATACACTTCAAATGATAGAGAAGTTGAATGGAAGGAAGTATCCGAACCTTAATCTTAAGGGCTTGATTTTAGAAAATGAAACTCACTTCACTATTATGGGCGCTTTATTTGCAAGAGGTCTTAGGCATGTTTTTAATGTTGATTGATTAATATGAAGAATCTAAAAAATAGAAAATGGACTTTGGCTAAACGACCCGTTGGTATGGTCGGAGAACATAACTTTTCTTTTGAGGAAGAGGAAGTGCGTGATATTGAGGAAGGAGAGTTTTTAATAAAAAATCTTTATCTAAGTTTTGATCCTGCTCAAAGAGGATGGATGGAAGACAGAAAAAGCTATGTCCCCCCAGTTGGAATAGGCGAGGTAATGCGAGCAGGATCTGTAGGTCAGGTAATCGAGTCTAACAATCCTAACTTTAATGTGGGAGATAAAGTTCAAGGAACTTTTGGTTGGCAAGAATATGCGATATCTAATGGAAAAGGGATTTTAAATGCGACAGTAATTCCAGAAGGTGCCTCTCTAACTGCACCTTTGAGTGTGTTTGGAATAACGGGACTAACCGCTTACTTTGGTTTGCTAGATATATGCGAACCTAAGGAGGGAAATACTGTTCTTGTGTCGGGTGCTGCTGGATCTACTGGGTCAATTGCTGCGCAAATTGCAAAATTAAAAGGTTGTAGGGTAATAGGCGTTGCGGGCGGTGTTGAGAAATGCAGATGGTTGACCGAAGAGGCAAACATAGATGCAGCTATAGATTATAAGTCTGCTGATTTGGAAGAGGTCATTCCTGAGCTTTGTCCTGAAGGGATAGATATAATTTTTGATAACGTGGGTGGAGAATTTTTAGATTCAGCATTAATGAATATCAACCAAAGTGCAAGAATAGCCATATGCGGAGCCATCTCAGGATATAACAATGAAAAGCCTGCACCGGGCCCTTCTAATTACACAGCTCTGATTGTTCAAAGAGCAAGGATGGAAGGCTTTATAGTGCTAGATTATATAGATAGATTCCCAGAGGCAGTCAGTGATTTAATGCAGTGGGTGCAAGAAGGAAAAATTATTTATCAAGAAGATATTCAGGAGGGAATTGAGAATGCTCCCGATACTCTTCTTAGGCTTTACTCAGGCAAAAACATAGGTAAACAACTTCTAAAAATTGTTGATCCTGATTAATTTAACCTTTTATACAGTTTGATTAAATTTTATGAGTGTTAGAGAAATTATAAAAATGGGTAATCCTGTTTTAAGAGAAGTAGCTAAAGAATTTACTGTCGAAGAGATAGGCAGTTCTGAGACAAAGTTATTAGTAGAGGACATGTGGGATTCTATGGAGGCAGCGGGCGGTATAGGTTTAGCGGCGCCTCAAATAGGAATATCTAAACAATTAGCAGTTATCAGGCTGCAGGAAAAATCAAATAGATATCCTGATATGGTAGATAGTGAGGATTTCATCATTTTTAATCCCAAAATTACTGTATTAGATAAAACTGAACAGGGTTTTTGGGAAGGCTGTCTCAGTATTCCGGGTTTAAGAGGTTTTGTTGAGAGACCAAGAAATATTAGAGTGGATTATCTTGATGAAGATGCAAAACCTAAATCTATTGAGATTGATGAATTCTTAGCAACAGTTTTTCAACACGAAATAGATCATTTAATTGGAAGGCTTTACGTTGATAGGATGAAAGATATAACCACTTTGACTTATGAAAGTGAAATGGTGCTTGAAGCTGTAGAAAAATAGAATTCAAGAATTGGGGAGAAACTATGGAAATTGAGGACAGGATTAAAGCAGCTTGGGAAGGAAGAATCTCCGGGTGTCTCCTAGGAAAACCTGTTGAAATGATTTCAATGAGAGAAGGACCGAGTGGTCTCAATAAGTTCTTGGAAGAGTCAGGGTCACTGCCGCTTAGAGATTATGTGAAATATATGGATCACCCGTTACTCAGAGGTGCGAATAAAAGATGTTGCTTAGGAATGATGGATAAAGCCGAGGTAGACGATGACATAACTTATCTTGTCTTAGCTTTAATGATGATGGAGCAGCACGGATTAGACCTTACTACCGATGATGTAGCTAGATCTTGGATCAACTTACTTCCAGTTGGAGCAACTTTCACTGCCGAGAGAGATTCTTATCTCAAACTAATTGAGAAATCGAATATGGCTTATCAATTTGGAGGTCCTAGAGATTTTGATTTAGAAGAAATTAATGATGGCGAATACAACGAGTGGATAGGAGCTCAAATAAGGATTGATATGTATGGCTGGTTGCTTCCAGGTAAACCTAAATTGGCTGCAGACCTTGCCAGGAGAGATGCTGTTCTGTCTCATAGGTCTTGTGCTGTTGAAGCTTCCGCTTACATAGCTGCACTTTGTGCCTTAGTTCCTGTTTCTAAAACTAGAGAGGAGGCTGTAGATGCAGCTTTAGAACTGATAGAAAAGGATTCTCCTGCCTATGAGGCAGTTGAGATTGGTATTCAATTTAAAAATAAAGATGCCTCTAATTTACATGATCATTACGGAGATATGTCTCCCGTTCATAGTCTAAATAACTTAGCCGTAGTGGTTTGGGCTTTTTTATCTTTTCAGAATTCATTTGATGAAGCGATAGGAGAAACTATATGTTGCGGATGGGACACTGACTGCACAGGTGCTACAGTGGGAGGCTTAATTGGTTTGGATAAAGGTTCTATCCCTAATACTTGGACTGATCCATGGCAGGGAAGAGTAACAACAGCTATTGCTGGAGTAGGCGAACTAAAACTTGACCAATTAATCGAAAGGACATGTACTCTAGTCGAAAAATTTTCTACTGAACCTGATCTTCAATAATCATTTATGAAAAATCGTATTTCTGTATTCGGAAGTATAAATATGGACTTGGTTATTTATAGCAATGCCAGTCCTTCTGAAGGGGAGACGATATTTGGAAATAACTTTGAAACTTTCCTCGGTGGAAAAGGGGCTAATCAAGCTGTCGCTGCTGCGCGAATGGGTTCAGAGGTAATGTTTGCTGGCAAAGTCGGTAGTGATTTATTTGGAAAAACACTGAGGGAAAAATTAGAACTAGAGAACATCGATATAGAGTTGCTTCATGAACACGATGGTGAGTCTGGTGTCGCTTTCATTAATGTCATAGAAAGTACTTCTCAAAACCAAATCACAGTAGTCTCTGGTGCAAATGCTCATACTAAATCAGATCAACTAAGCGATGAGGTCCTGCTGTCATCAGAAATAATTCTTTCCCAATTAGAGGTACTTCCAGAAGAGATAGAAAAACTATTTTCTAGGGCATCTAAAAAAGGCTGTTTGCGAATATTGAATGTCGCGCCTGCTTCACAGCTGAGCGAAACTCTATTCAGTCAAACAGATATATTTTTAGTTAATGAATTAGAGCTATCAGCTTTAGCCAATAAACCACTCCTTGTAGAGGATATGAATTCTATTAAAGAATGTATTTCTTCTTTGAACCTGAAAGACGAGCAATCAATAGTTGTGACTTTGGGATCTAAGGGTGTATTTGTGCATCAACACAATAGAAATGAATACTTCATGGGTCATAAAGTAAATGCTATCGATACCACAGGATCAGGCGATTGTTTTATCGGAGCCATGGCAAGTCATATGATTGAGAGCAATAACTTATTCGAAGCCGCAGACTTTGCTAATAAAGCTGCAGCCCTTTCAGTTACAAAAAAAGGAGCTTCAAATTCTATGCCCAGCAAACAAGAAGTTTTAGATTTTTGAGCTAGAGATTTATCAAAAAATCCAAGACTCTTTCTTGGAAAATGGCATTGAAAGAATCAACATCTATATCTAAAGCCACCTCAGAATTAGGTTTCGGCTTAAATATTTGACCCATGATCGATTCGTTAAATTCACTTACTGTCTGACCATCAGTAAATTCACCTTTCGTTTCTACAGTAACAAATGCATCTTTGAAAGTCGCTATTTCAGGTTTAAATGAAAGAGCCATTGCTAATGAATCATACAAATGAAGGCCTTGATCAACGATTTCTTTATTAGGATTTATTTTTAGCCATGGATCAACAGATTGTTGCACAAATTGACAAAAGGCATGCTGGTTTGAGCCAATTTCGTTTAGCTGCTCTCTGCCAAATCTTGTTTTATGGCACACATCTAAAGGAACCATTCTAATGGGAATACCAGAAGCAAAAACTTTTGCAGCTGACTCTGGATCAGCCCAGACATTAAATTCCGCAGATGGCGTTACATTTCCTTGAACCGTTGCAGCTCCTGCCATCATTGTAATTTTACTAACATGACTTGAAAGGTCTGGATCATCATCTAATGCATGTGCGATGTTGGTTAAAGGACCTATTGTTACAAGTTCAATTTCTCCGGAGTTTTCTCGCGCTATCTCTGTTATAAATTTTGCTGCACCTTTTTTATCATTTTCTAGCGGTACCAATGGAGTGATTTGCTCCATTCCATCCCTATCACTCAACCATTTTCTTTTCTCATTTCTATTCTCATCATAAGTTCCAGGTCGACCAGTATGAACCGGTATATTTTTATCTAATTTATCTACAAGATATAAAGCATTGCTATAGCCCCTTTCTACAGGAACATTTCCTTGCACTGTTGTAATGCCTAAGATTTCCAGTTCTGGAGAGTTCATAGCCAACATAATCGCAAAACAATCTTCTGGATCTCCACCTTTGGTCCCCATAGCAGGGTCAGTATCAATTATTATTTTCTTTTTCATCTTTCGTGATATGTTAACTCTTTATATAAGTAAAAGGGAGAACTGCTTATGCGTCCAATTGTTCAAACTAACAGCGGCCCAGTAGAGGGCATAGCCGAGTCTTTTGATAGAAGAGAAGGATTTTCTTTCCGAGGAATTCCTTATGCTGCTGATACAGCAGGTGACAATAGATGGAGAGCTCCACAAGAGGTAAAACCATGGACAGAAAACTTTGATGCAAGTTCCTTCGGGCCTCAATGTCCTCAGTTTAGAATGGGAGAGGGTGGATTTAGAGGCTTCATTGCAGGTGCTTATGATGTTGAAATTCCGGAAGAAGAACCTCCCTTGGAATCAGAAGACTGCTTAAGACTAAATGTATATAGCAGCGATTTAAATCCAGAAGAGAAGATGCCAGTTATGTTTTGGATACATGGCGGCGCATTTAGATATGGATCTGGAGATGTTTATTTACCGGATGGCATTCTTTCCAAAGGCAAAATACTTGTGACTATAAATTATAGATTGGGCGAATTAGGTTTCTTCGCGCATCCATCCATAAACGAG
>CEQX01067489.1_pt1 | contig 16183 bp, 27 predicted proteins | sample 356261 | NCBI WGS metagenome assembly CEQX01 (sample SAMEA2621076, study PRJEB7988) | marine metagenome | isolation source: saline water (ENVO:00002010), including | reverse complement strand
AATTTAAGTTCCAAAACATTTTCTTTTTTAATGAAACACATCAAAGTAAGAGGTGCTAGACAGCATAATCTTAAAAACATTGATATAGATATACCAAGAGATAATCTTGTTGTGATAACAGGTCTCTCAGGATCTGGCAAATCCAGTCTTGCTTTTGATACTCTTTATGCCGAAGGTCAGAGGAGGTATGTAGAGTCATTATCTGCATATGCAAGACAGTTTTTGTCAATGATGGAAAAACCTGACGTAGACCACATAGAGGGCCTATCGCCCGCTATTTCAATTGAACAAAAAACAACATCTCATAATCCAAGATCTACAGTTGGTACAGTAACGGAAATATATGATTATCTCAGGCTTTTATTCGCTAGAGCGGGTACACCTATTTGTCCTGATCATAATTTATCTCTTGAAGGTCAAACGTCTAATCAAATTTGCGACAAGATCTTGGAGCTTCCCTCAGATACTAAATTAATGATCCTAGCGCCACTTGTAAAAGAGCAAAAAGGAGAACATTTGCATGTATTCGAAGAATTGAAGATACAGGGTTATGTAAGAATGCGTGTAGATGGGATCACCGTCGATGTGGATGATAATCCGAAACTCAATAAGAATAAAAAGCACTCTATTGAGGCAGTAATAGATAGACTAATATTACCAAAAAAAATTGATGAAAATTTTCAGTTACGCCTCGCAGAATCAGTTGAAAATGCTTTAAATCTTGGAGATGGTAATCTAATAGTTTTTTTACTTGCAAAAAATGAAGATATCTCTTACAGCTCTAAAATGGCTTGCAATATTTGTGGTTACAGCATACCAGAATTAGAGCCTAGATTATTTACCTTTAATAATCCAGCCGGTGCATGCTCTGAATGCGAAGGCCTAGGTGTTAAGCAATATGTTGATTTGAATAAAGTGATTCATGAACCTTCTGCAAGTTTAAATGAAGGTGCAATTGTAGGTTGGGATATGAGTCATAGATATCATTTTCATTTAATTAGATGTCTTGCAAGAGAATATGATTTTTCTCTAGATGAGCCCTATGAAGACCTCAATACTGAGATAAAAGAAATCATATTAAATGGCAGTAATGGTGATCCAGTCAATTTTAGCTGGAGAAATAAAAGAGGAAGTTTAGTAGAGAGAATTTTTCCCTTCGAGGGAGTATTGAATAATATAGATAGAAGATATAAGGAAACAGAGTCAAGCTGGAGGCGAGAAAACTTATCAAAACTTATATCATTGTCCTCATGCAAAGCGTGTTCAGGTACAAGACTTAGAAAAGAAGCTAGGAATGTATTTATTGAGAATGTTAATTTGCCAGAGATTACTTCCTATACTATAGATCAAGCTTTCAAATTTTTCTCAAATCTAAATTTAAAAGGATCAAAAAAAGAGATTGCTCAAAGGATAACTAAAGAGGTCAATGAAAGATTGGAGTTTCTGATCGATGTGGGCCTTAACTATTTGACTTTAGATAGAAGCGCTGAGAGTCTAAGTGGTGGAGAAGCTCAAAGGATAAGACTTGCTAGTCAAATAGGTGCGGGCTTGGTAGGAGTGACTTATATATTGGATGAACCTTCTATAGGTCTTCATCAAAGAGATAATGAAAAACTCTTAAAAACTCTTAAAAAATTAAGAGACTTAGGGAATACTGTTATTGTTGTAGAGCATGACCATGAAACTATGCAGTCGTCAGATCACGTTGTTGATATTGGGCCCGGAGCTGGAGTGCATGGTGGAAAGATTTGTGCACAAGGTACGGCTACTGAAATAGCTAAATCAAAAAATTCAATCACAGGCCAATTCTTATCTGGAAAGAGAAAGATTGAAATACCTAAAGAAAGGAAAAAGCCGTGTAAAGAGAGAATTGTAAAGCTTACAGGTGCAGATGGTCACAATCTAAAATCAGTCAATCTAGAGCTCCCTCTTGATCTATTCGTAAGTGTTACTGGTGTCTCTGGATCAGGTAAATCAACTCTTATCAATCAAACTTTACTCCCAGCAATATCGAATGAAATCTCGCGAGGAGAAAGAAGAGAATCAAAAAAATTCACAAAGTTATCTGGCATAAATGACATAGATAAAATAATCGAAATTAGCCAAAGTCCTATTGGCAGAACTCCTAGGTCTAATCCTGCAACATATACCGGCCTATTTACACCATTAAGAGAACTCTTTGCTGGCACACAAGAATCAAGGTCAAGAGGTTATAAAATAGGTAGATTTAGCTTCAACGTTAAAGGTGGAAGATGTGAAGCTTGTCAAGGAGATGGAGTAATAAAAGTAGAAATGCATTTTCTCCCTGATGTATATGTTAAATGTGATGTATGCGATGGTCATAGATATAATAGAGAAACTTTAGATATAAAGTACAAAGGAAAAAATATCTATGAAGTGTTAAATATGACAGTGGAGGACTCCTTAAAGTTTTTCGATTCTATCCCTTCAATAAAAAGAAAACTAGAAACACTTATGGATGTTGGCCTTGGTTATGTAAAACTTGGACAACAAGCTACAACTTTGTCTGGTGGCGAGGCACAAAGAGTGAAATTAGCAAAAGAACTTTCTAAAAGTGCTTTAAATCACACTCTCTATATCCTCGACGAGCCGACGACAGGTCTTCACATGTATGATGTTCAGTTGTTGTTAAAAGTGCTTAAAAGGCTCAGGGATAACGGAAATACTGTTGTTGTGATAGAGCACAATATGGATGTCATAAAAACAAGTGACTGGATTATTGACCTTGGTCCTGAGGGTGGTTCTGGTGGTGGTGAAATTTTGGCATCTGGTACACCAGAAGATTTAGCTAGAAATAAATTATCTCATACAGGTAAACATCTTAAAAAAGAATTAAAAGCCTAAGCAGTTTCTTCAGCATCTGCTTCAGTCTCTTCTTGAGCTGAAGCTATTTCTTTTACAAATTCTACTTGGGCAGCTGGTGCCTTGTCACCAGGTCTATATCCTCTCTTAATCACTCTAAGATAACCACCAGGCCTGTTCTTATAGCGTGGACCGAGTTCATCAAATAATTTAGCAACTGCTTCCTTTGATTGCAATCTTGCAAAAGCTAATCTCTGATTCGCAACAGAGTTTTCCTTAGCAAGAGTCACAAGTGGTTCTAAAAATCCTCTGATTTCTTTTGCTTTTGCAAGGGTTGTCTTTACGGACTCATGTTCTATTATTGAAATAGCTAGGCTTTTCTTCAAAGCGCTTCTTTGAGAACTATTTCTATTAAGCTTTCTTCCAGATTTCTTATGTCTCATTTTCTTTAATTATTTTCAGGTGGCCAATTATCTAGAATTAAACCTAAAGAAAGACCTCTAGAAAGAAGAACTTCTTTAATTTCGTTTAATGATTTCTTTCCTAGATTAGGTGTTCTCAATAGATCAGATTCCATTCTAGTTACCAAATCTCCAATGTAATGGATATTTTCAGCCTTCAGACAGTTAGCAGACCTTACTGTAAGTTCAAGTTCATCAACCGGTCTCAGCATTATAGGATCAATTTTTGCCTCTTCTTTCTCTTCAATCACTTCTTCTAGCCTACCTAATTCTGCGAAAGCTGATAGTTGGTGTTGTAGTATTGTTGCAGAGATTCTAAGAATTTCCTCGGCTTCTAAAGTACCGTCAGTGTCAATGTCTACGGTTAGTCTGTCTAAGTTTGTTCTTTGCTCTACCCGAGCGTTATCAACTTGATATGTAACTCTCTTTATAGGTGAATAAGTTGCATCTAGTCTTAGAAGACCAGTTTCCTGACCTTCATCTTCATCCAATGGTCTTACTGGTACGAAACCTCTACCTCTGGTTACTTTCATTGTCATATTGATTGAGCCTTCATCATTAAGAGATGCGATATGGTGATCTGGATTAATAATTTCGACACCATTTGGTATTTCAATATCTGCTGCAGTAACATTTCCGCTACCAGACTTTGAGAGACTTAACTCAGCATCTTCTACCTCTGTTAATCTCACAGACAGATCTTTAAGATTTAACAAAATGTCTATTACATCCTCTTGAACACCTTCGATAGTGCTGTACTCATGCAAGACTCCGTCAATCTTAACTTCAGATACTGCTGTTCCAGGCATTGAAGATAGTATTATTCTTCTTAGTGCATTACCCAAAGTATGCCCAAAGCCCTGTTCTAGGGGTTCAAGGACAATTTTAGATCTAGTTGGACCTTCCTCTTCAACAACAATTTCAGTTGGTGTCAAAAAATCTTTAATAATATCGTAATTATCTGTCATTTTTTTTCCTTTTTATTTTGAATAAAGCTCAATTATCAAGTTTTCATTTATATCAGTATCAAGAGATGATCTTTCAGGTATATTTTTATAAGTACCTGAAAAGTTTGAAACATTTACATCCACCCAATCACATTCTTCTCTAGCTTTTGAAATTTCTAAAGCTTGTTGAACTCTGTTTTGACCTTTAGCTCGCTCGGTTAGTGAAATTATATCCCCAGGCTTAATCATATAACTTGGAATATTCACCTTCTTTTCATTAACCAATATAGCTTTGTGACTTACCAGTTGACGAGCTTCTGATCTTGTAGAAGCAAAGCCCATTCTGTAGACGACATTATCAAGCCTACTTTCTAGGATTTGTAATAAGTTATCTCCAGTTACTCCCTTCATTCTTGCAGCATGCTTATAGTACGTTTTGAACTGCTTCTCCATGACCCCATAAATTCTTCTGACCTTTTGCTTTTCTCTTAGCTGGACACCATAGTCTGAGATTCTAGGACGTCTAGTTCGTCCATGTTGCCCGGGTACTGTCTCAGATTTGCATTTAGAATCATGAGCTCTCATTCCACTCTTCAATAAGAGATCTCTACCTTCTCTTCTAGATAGTTTGCATTTAGGTCCTATGTATCTTGCCATTACACTCTTCTCCTTTTAGGTGGTCTACATCCATTGTGAGGTATAGGAGTAACATCGGTAATTTTGGTTATTTTGAACCCCTTAGAATTTAGCCCTCTTATTGCGGATTCTCTTCCTGATCCTGGCCCTCTTACCTGTATTTCCAGACTCTCTATTCCAACCAACTTAACCTTGTCTCCGACAGCTTCTGCAGCTCGTTGAGCCGCAAAAGGAGTACTTTTTCTTGACCCCCTGAAGCCTTGAGCCCCTGAACTTGACTGCGCAATAGCGTTGCCCTGCTTATCAGTTATACTTATTAAAGTATTATTAAAAGAGGCATGTATATGAGCAATGCCTTCACTTATTCTTTTTTTGGTTCCTTTTTTTGTAGCCATAATTTTATCTTCTTATTGGACGCTTTGGGCCCTTCCTAGTTCTAGCATTATTTTTTGTTTTTTGACCTCTAACTGGCAGGTGCCTTCTATGTCTTATACCTCTGTTCGTACCTAAGTCTTGAAGTCTCTTGATATTTGTTGCGACTTCTCTTCTGAGATCTCCTTCAACTACAAATTTTCCAACTTCTGTCCTTATTTGCTCTAATTGATCTTCAGATAGATCTGATATTTTACTGGAAGGATCTACACCTATAGATGTACATATACTTTGAGCTCTTGTTTTACCAATTCCATAAACATAAGTCAGTGATACTTCTGCATGTTTATTGTCTGGTATATTTACTCCTGCTACTCGAGCCATTTTCTTTCTCCTTTAACCTTGTCTTTGTTTATGTCTAGGTTCTGTTGGACAAATAACAAAAAGTGTTCCTTTTCTCTTAACTATTTTGCAGTTTCTGCATATTTTTTTTACTGATGCTCTTACTTTCATTTTACCTTCCACCTAAAGGGTTACTGCCATATCCTTTTAAATTGGCTTTTTTCAGAAGTGATTCATATTGATGTGACATTAAATGTGATTGAACCTGAGCCATGAAGTCCATTACAACCACCACTGCTATTAACAAAGACGTGCCTCCTAAATAAAAGGGCACATTTGCTGAAACTATTAAAAACTGCGGCATCAAGCAAACTAAAATCAAATAACCAGAACCCCATACAGTAAGGCGAGTCATAACGCCATCTATGTAATCTGCTGTTTGATTGCCTGGTCTTATTCCTGGCATATAAGCTCCTGACCTTCTTAGGTTTTCTGAAATCTCTTTAGGATCAAATTGAAGTGCCGTATAAAAAAAACAAAAGAAAGCTATCAAAACTGAAAAGAGTATGACATATAAGGGCTGACCTGGACCTAAGGCTAAGGCTATCTCCTGAAGCCACTCAAAACCTTCGCCTTGACCGAACCAAGTAGATGCTGATGCAGGAAATAAGAGTAAGCTACTTGCAAAAATAGCGGGTATGACTCCTGCCTGGTTTATTTTCATAGGGAGATAGGAAGCCTGTCCTTGCACCATTTTTCTTCCTTGCTGTCTTTTCGCATAATTTACAGTGATTCTTCTTTGTCCTCTTTCGATCCATACTATAAAAGCAATAGCAGCTATGGCCACAAGCGCAATCGATAGAAGCATCACTAAGTTTATATCTCCCTGTCTTGCACCTTCAAAAGCCTGTCCTACTGCCCTAGGAAGACCAGCTACGATACTTGAGAAAATTATGATTGAAATTCCGTTACCAATTCCTTTCTCAGTTACTAATTCTCCTAACCACATTAAAAATACAGTCCCGGAAACTAGTGAGGTTACCGCAATAATTTGAAACATTAATCCCGTTTCAAGTGCTAGACCTTGGTTTTGTAAACCGAGGGCTAATCCGCTTGCTTGAATTAATGCAAGAAGAACTGTCCCATATCTAACATAAGACGTTCTTAATCTTCTACCTTCCTCTCCTTCTTCTCTAAATCTCTTCTTCAAAGAGGGAGTGGTGCCCTCCAATAAACTCATAATGATAGATGCTGTTATGTAAGGCATAATGTTTAATGCCATAATGCTCATCCTTTCAAGCGCTCCCCCTGAGAACATATTGAAGAGATCTAACAATGTTCCTTGATTTTGTTGAAAAATATTTGCTAGCTTGTCCGGATCTATACCTGGAATAGGAATGTGCGTTCCTATCCTATAAATAATTACAGCCATGAAAACAAAACGAAGCCTTTTCCACAATTCTGAAAGACCTTTATTTTGACCTAAAGCTGATGGATTGACTGACATATTAAACCTCTACAGATCCCCCTGCTTCCTCAATCATTTTTTTTACAGACGCTGTTGTTCTAATACCTTTCAAGTTAATTTTTGGACAGTTGTCTGTGTCCAAGAAAACCTTAACTTGTCTAGTTGAATTCTTAACTAGATCAGCCTTAATTAAGCCTTCAATATTTACATCTGTCAGTCCTGAGTTCACTAAAGTACTCAACCTTAGTTGTTCAGTATTCCTATTTCTTCTTGAGGTAAATCCATACTTTGGTACCCTTTTCTGAAGTGGCATTTGACCACCTTCAAAACCTATCCTCACTCTACCGCCTGAACGTGATTTAAGCCCTTTATGACCTTTTCCACTAGTCTTGCCAAAGCCGCTACCAGGACCTCTTCCGATACGTTTGCTATTCTTTACTCTCTTCGGGTTTGGTTTTAATTCATTAAGTTTCATCTTTTTAGCCTTAGTTAACTTCAAGCAAGTGAATTGCTTTATTAATCATACCTCGATTCTCAGGAGTATCTTGGACATGAACAACCTGACCTAATTTTGAGAGACCTAGACCTCTGACCGATTGTCTTTGATAGTCCTTAGATCCTATTAGACTTTTCTTCAGTTTGACTGTAATTTCTTTATCGGCCATTCTTAACCCCTTCCCAGCCTTTTAGCAACTCTTGCCGGAGACTCCATTTCCCTGAGGGCTTTCAAAGTGGCCCTTACAACATTAACAGGAGTAGTAGATCCGTAACATTTAGCAAGAACATCTTTTACACCTGCAAGTTCTAGAACAGCTCTCATAGCTCCTCCAGCAATAATTCCAGTACCTGGTGCAGCAGGTTTCATATAAATTACCGAAGCCCCAAATTTTGTTTTAATAGGATACTGTATCGTGTCACCTTTCAATTCTATACTTACCATATTCCTTCTCGCATGATCTAAAGCCTTTTGTATTGCAATAGGAACTTCTCTGGCCTTACCTCTTCCAAACCCGATTTTGCCATTTCCATCACCGACTACTGTTACCGCAGTGAATCCAAAAATTCTTCCGCCTTTTACCACTTTTGCCACACGATTTACTTGGACAAGTTTTTCTTCTAGAACTTCTGAGCCAAGATTTTCAGTTACAGGTATATTTTCCATATTCTTTCCTAAAATAAGAGTCCTGCTTCACGCGCTGACTCCGCGAGAGCCTTGACACGGCCATGAAACTTATAGCCCGACCTGTCAAAAGCTACTTTGTCTATCCCTCTCTCTTTTGCCCTTTCAGCAATGAGTTTTCCTACCTTTGTGGCTGCTTCAACATTCCCATTATTATTACTTTTTATCGAAGGGTCTGCAGTGGAAGCGCTCACAATGACTTGAGACCCATCAAAATTTGAAATTTGTGCATACATATGAGAATTTGACCTAAAAACGGTCAATCTATTATTCTCAGACTGCACAATTTTGGACCTGATCTTTGTAGCCCTTCTTTGTCTTTTTATGTTTTTATTCGCCATCTTTTTAAGCTTTCTTAGATTCTTTTCGTATTATCCTTTCATCAGAATACTTGACTCCTTTACCTTTGTAAGGCTCAGGTGGTCGGTAATCTCTGATCTCTGCAGCAACCTGGCCTACAAGCTGCTTATCCATTGATTTTAGAATAATCTCTGTGTTGCTAGGAAGTTCTGCGGTGACACCTTCTGGTAAATCATGTTTTATGGGATGAGAAAAGCCAAGACTGAGATTAATTGTACTGCCTTCTAACGTAGCTCTGTAACCGACCCCATTTATTTCTAATTTCTTTTCAAAACCAGAGGCAACTCCTTGCATATAATTTGCAGTTAAGGCTCTCATTGTCCCTGTAATAGCGAGAGATTCTTTTGTGTCTTTGTTAGGACTAAAACTAATAGTGTTACCCTCTTCGTTGATGTCAACATCCTGATGAATTTGAAGTGTCATATTTCCCAATTTTCCAGTGAAAGTGATAGCTCCCTGCTTATTTTCAAGGGTCACTCCTTCTGGTATTTCCAATGCTTTTAATGATGTTCTTGCCATGATTTTATTTATCTAAAAAACTGAACAGATTAGTTCTCCTCCAATCTTAGCCTCTCTTGCTTGCCTATCCGTCATTAGTCCTTTATTTGTAGAAACTATTGCAATGCCTAAACCTCCATTCACTTCAGGTAAATCTTTATAATTGGAATAATGTCTAAGCCCTGGTTTACTTATTCTCTTTAATTGCTTTATGACCGGGTCTCCTTCAAAGTATTTCAACTTGATTTCTATTTCTGGTTTTGTTCCTTCGGATTGAGAATATGATTGAATATAGCCTTCTTCTTTTAACATTGACAGTAAGGCCAATTTCTTAGTGGAGGAAGGAACTTTAACCATTTCTTTACGTCTAGCCTGAGCATTATTTATGCTTGAGAATAAATTTGCTATTGGATCTTGAATACTCATAAATTTTTTACCAGCTAGATTTCACCAGTCCTGGTATATCTCCTTTCATTGCTAATTCTCTTAATTTATTTCTGGCCAAGCCAAATTTCCTATATACCGCATGAGGCCTGCCAGTTATTGCACACCTTCTTTGCATCCTAATTGGGCTGGCGTCTCTTGGAAGTTTTTGAAGCTTTATTTGAGCTGCTTCCTTTTCATCTTGAGAAAATTTAGGGCTTCTTATTATTTCTTTTAATTCTGCCCTTTTAGAAGCATACTTTAATACAGTCCTTCTCCTTCTTTCTTCTCTTGCTTTCATTGATGCTTTTGCCATAAATATACCTCTAACTTTTAAACGGAAACTTCATGGCCCTTAGAAGGGCCTCACCTGATTCATCGTCAGATGCAGAAGTTGATATTGAAATATCCATACCTCTAATCTTGTCAACTTTGTCATAATCAATTTCTGGAAATATTATGTGCTCTTTTATACCCATCGAGTAGTTTCCTCTTCCGTCAAAGGATTTGGTTTCCAAACCTCTAAAATCTCTTTCTCTTGGTATAGCTATACCTATGAGTCTTTGTAAGAATTCATACATCCTGTCGCCTCTCAAGGTGACTTTACAACCTATAGGCATTCCATCTCTAATTTTAAAATTTGCGACCGACTTCCTTGCTTTAGTAACCAAAGGCTTTTGACCGGCTATCAATGTCATATCTTCCACTGCTCTTTCTAGAATTTTTTTATCATTCAAAGCTTCACCAACTCCCATGTTTAAAGTGATCTTTGTTACTCTAGGAACGGCCATAACTGAATCTAAACCCAATTCCTGTTTGAGTTCAGGAATGACTTTCGTTTTATAATGTTCTTTTAGTGGGATCATCTTATATTTCCTTTCCCGAAGATTTGAAAACTCTTACTTTCGATCCATCTTCTTGAGATTTAATTTTAACCTTGTCTGCTTTTTTGGATGAAGGGTTATAAATAGATATATTCGACATATCTATTGAAGCTTCTCTCTCAACTACTCCACCGGCTATACCTGCATTGGGATTAGGTTTTGTATGCCTCTTGATCATCTGAACACCAGAAACGTAACACCTTCCATTTGAAAGAATTTTTGTGACAGACCCTTGCTTGCCCTTATCCTTACCGGCTATAACTATCACTTGATCACCAGTTTTAATTTTTTTCATTTTAGAGAACCTCCGGCGCTAATGAGACAATTCTCATAAAATCTTCATTTCTCAGCTCTCTAGAGACAGGACCGAAAACCCTTGTTCCAATCGGCTGTTTTTGCGCATTGATGAGAACAGCAGCATTATCATCAAATCTAATGGCCGATCCATCAGATCTTCTAAGTTTATTTTTAGTTCTGACGATAACAGCATCTACGACTTCACCTTTTTTTACCCTGCCGGTTGGTATTGCTTCTTTTACAGTTACTTTAATTACGTCACCGACTCTTGCAAATTTTTTCTTTGAGCCACCAAGAACTCTTATGCACATGAGTTTTCTCGCACCGCTGTTGTCTGCGACTTCTAAATAGCTTTGTTCTTGTATCATCGTTAAATTATATTTCTCGTGATTTCTCTTCAACTCTCAAAAGATTCCAAGATTTTGTTTTTGAGATCGGCCTGCATTCCTGAATAGTAACAAGGTCTCCTGCAGTACATACATTTTCTTGATCATGTGCCTGTAATTTGGAAGATCTCCTCATAATTTTTCTATAAAGGGGATGTCTTACCTTTCTTTCAACGAGCACCGTTATTGTTTTATCTCTAGAGGAGCTAATAACTCTTCCCGTTTCAGTTCTTGTTCTTTTATCCGTCATTATTTTCAGTTAATTCTTGTTCTTTATTCAACGTTTTCAATTGAGCAATCGACTTTCTTATCTCTCGAATCTTATGAGTCTCTTTCAATTGTCCCGATGAATGCTTAATCCTAAGTTCTAGTAACTCCTTTCTAAGTTTTCCCTCTTCATCGAGCACATCGGTCGATTTATTTCTTAATCTATCTAATAAACTTTCTTTTGCCATTAGACCCTCCTAATAAAGGTTGTAGATATTGGCATTTTAGCTGAAGCGAGGGCAAAGGCTTCTTTAGCCAGATCTTCATCGACTCCTTCCATCTCATAAAGAATTTTTCCTGGCTTGATAGGGCATACCCAATATTCGACATTTCCTTTACCTTTGCCTTGCCTTACTTCAAGAGGTTTCTTTGTAATGGGCTTATCGGGGAAGACTCTTATCCAAATTTTTGCGCCTCTCTTTACATGACGAGTCATGGCTCTTCTTGCAGCCTCAATTTGTCTTGAAGTTAATTGACCTCTTTGAGTAGCCTTCAAACCGAAGGTACCAAAGCTCAGGGTCGAACCTCTTTGGGCATTTCCAGTATTTCTACCTTTTTGTTGTTTTCTATATTTTGTTCTCTTAGGTTGAAACATTACTTTTACCTTTAATCAGAATCCTTGTTTTGAGTATCTAGAACTTCACCCCTGAATACCCATGCTTTAACACCTATAACACCATAAGTTGTATTTGCCTCTGCCAGTCCGTAATCAACATCTGCTCTGAGTGTGTGTAAAGGAACTCTTCCTTCTTTTTGCATTTCTGCTCTTGCAATCTCAGCTCCACCTAGCCTGCCAGCAACTCTTATTTTCACTCCTTCGGCACCTTGGCGCATAGCATTTTGAACAGCTCTTTTCATGGCTCTCCTGAACATAACTCGTCTTTCTAATTGTTGGGCTACACTCTCTGCAAGCAACTTAGCATCTAAGTCAGGTTTCCTAATTTCTTGTATACTCAAAGTTACAGGAATGCCCATTCTATGGGTTATATCCTCTCTCATTTTATCTATATCTTCGCCTTTTTTTCCAATGACGATACCAGGCCTTGCAGTGTGAATTAATACTCTTGCATTGTCAGCTGTTCTTTCAATTTCTATTCTGCTTACTGAAGCATGTGCAAGTTTCTTAGTCAGATGATCTCTAACTTCAATGTCCTTCAACAGGTTCTCCGTATATTGAGACTTTTCAGCATACCAATTAGATGTATGTTGAGTTGTTATTCCTAATCTAAACCCAGTTGGGTGCACCTTTTGTCCCATTACTTACCTTTTTCCTCTAAAGTTAATGCAATATTGCAGCTTCTTTTGAAATATCTATCAGCCCTTCCCCTTGCTCTGGCTCTCACTCTTTTCATAGTAAAACTTTCATCAACTGCAATAGTAGAAACAAACAACGAATCAATGTCTAAACCTTGATTGTGCTCTGCATTAGCTATGGCAGATTCAAGAACTTTTTTTATAATATGTGCAGATTTTTGAGGTGCGAAAGAGAGGATACCAAGGGCTTCCTCTATATGTTTTCCTCTTATTTGATTGGCAACAAGTCTAGCCTTTTGGCTAGATACTCTAGCACTTCTAAGTTTTGCTGTAGCTTGGCTCATTTTACTTCCTATCTCCGGAATGCATTTTGAAGGTTCTTGTTAGAACAAATTCACCCAGCTTATGTCCCACCATATCTTCCTGTATGAAAATAGGAACATGCTGCCTTCCGTTGTGTACAGCAATGTTCAGTCCAACCATGTCAGGAGTAATCATTGATCTTCTTGACCATGTCTTGATTGGCTTTTTGTCATTAGCTGCAATCGCTTTATCTACCTTTTTTTGGAGATGTAAGTCTACGAATGGTCCTTTTTTCAGTGATCTCGGCATAATTCTAGTTTCTTCTTCTGACAATCATACGACTGCTTGGTTTATTCTTCTTACGTGTTTTATATCCCTTAGTAGGAACACCCCAAGGTGTTACAGGATGTCTTCCACCTGAAGTCTTTCCTTCACCTCCACCATGTGGATGATCTACGGGATTCATTGCCACGCCTCTTACGGTAGGCCTTATTCCCATCCATCTTTTAGCGCCTGCCTTACCTATAGAGCGCAATGAGTGCTCTGAGTTGGATACACTTCCTATTGTCGCTCTACATTCAGATAATACTCTTCTAACTTCTCCACTTCTTAGCCTGAGGGTTACGTATCTTCCTTCAATGGCTAGAATTTGAGCTGATGCACCGGCGCTTCTTGCCATTTGAGCTCCTTTTCCAGGAAAAAGCTCTATGCAGTGGACTACTGTTCCTAAAGGCATATCTTGCAAAGACATACAGTTACCAGTTGAAATTGCAGATTCTTTTCCTGAAGATACCATATCGCCTACTTTCAAATTATCAGGAGCAATGATGTAAGTCCTTTCTCCATCAGCATAGAGAAGCAAAGCAATATTTGCTGATCTATTTGGATCATATTCAATCGTTTCGACTTTGGCAGGAATTCCGTCCTTCAATCTTTTGAAATCAATTATTCTGTAGTGTTTTTTGTGCCCACCACCACGATGTCTAGTTGTTATCCTACCCTGATTGTTTCTACCTGATTTTTGTTTCTTAGCTTCGAGTAAAGGAGCAAAAGGATCTCCTTTATGAAGTCCATCTCTTGAAACCCAAGATCTAAATCTTCTTCCCGGTGAAGTAGGTCTTGATTTTTTTATTTGAGTAGCCATTATTCTGAAGTAACCTCAATGGACTGGCCTTCAGCTAATTTAACATACGCTTTTTTCCAGTCAGATTTTTTTCTAATTCTGTATCTCGAACGTTTAGTTTTTCCTTTGACCTTTATGATATTTACATCTTCAACATCTACAGAAAAATAACCCTCGATTGCTTTTTTTACCTGAAGTTTAGTTGCATTGATATCAACTTTAAAAGCATATTGGTTGGATTCACCCATCAATGTTGATACTTTCTCAGTTAAGTAAGGAGATTTAATAATTGAGTACAATTCAGTTTTCATTATGAAAGTACCTCGGTTAATTTATTCAACGTCTCAGATGTTATTACAACTTTATCTGCTTGAATCAAGAGGGAAGGATCTATTGAGTTGATCAACTGAACTTTGCACTCAGTTAAGTTTTTAGAGGCTTTAATAAGATTCTCGTTCTCTCCAGCAAGCACAAAAAGCGCAGTTTCTAAGCCTAAGTCTGAAAGAATAGTTTTTACTTTGGAAGACTTTACTGGTTCATCAATTTCAATTTCGCTTACAACAACTAATTTATTTTCATCTGCGAGCATTGACCATATAGATCTCATAGCCGACCTATACATCTTTTTATTGATCTTTTTAGGTTTAATATCGCTATAAACATTGGCAAAGGTCATGCCACCGCCTCGCCATATTGGGGATCTAATCGTTCCTGCTCTTGCTCTACCGGTACCCTTCTGTTTCCAAGGTTTTTTTCCACCGCCACGTACTGCGGACCTATTTTTTTGACCCTTAGTTCTTTGATGACTGTTATGTATGTAAGTATTGATAAGCTGGTGGACTAGGTCTTGGTTAAATTCCTGGTTGAAAACACCATCGGCCAAAGAGACTTTGGAGTCACCTGAGCCATTCTGTTTTAGTATTTCAATTTCCATTTTATTTAATTGCAGGCTTGAGAACTACGTTGGATCCTGTTGGTCCTGGAATAGCTCCTTTTATAAGTAGTAAATTATTTTCTGTATCGATGGATGCGATTTTGAGGTTTTGGATTGTCTTCTTTTCGTCTCCCATGTGCCCTGACATTTTTTTTCCCTTCCAAACTTTTCCGGGAGTCTGACATTGTCCAATTGAGCCAGGGGCTCTGTGAGAAATTGAATTTCCATGGGTTGCATCTTGCATTTTGAAGTTCCATCTTTTAACTGTTCCAGCAAAGCCTTTTCCCTTAGATTTTCCTTGGACATCAACTTTTTGGCCTTCTTCGAACATGTCAATATTAAGTTGGTTCCCTACTTCCAAATTCTCAATGTCCTCACTATTTACCTTAAATTCCCAAAGCCCAGATCCTGGATTAATTGAACCTTTTTTGTAGTGTCCTGAAAGTGCTTTAGATATGTGTTTTTCTTTCTTTTGTCCTGTAGTAACTTGGATTGAGTTATATCCGTCAACTTGCTCTGATTTTATTTGAGTGATGGTATTTGGATCTACGCTTACAACACTTACAGCATATGAATCACCTTCAGGTGTGAAAAGCCTTGTCATACCTTGTTTCTTGCCAACTAGTCCTAAGCTCATCTTATTTATTCTCGTCTAAACTAATCTGAACCACCACTCCAGCTGAGAGTTCTAATTTAGTAAGTGCATCTAAGGTTTTTTCTGAAGGTTCTAGGATATCGAGTGTTCTTTTGTGGGTTCTTATTTCGTATTGGTCTCTTGCGTCTTTGTCTTTGTGAGGGGATATCAGGATTGTAGTTCTGTGTTTCTTTACTGGCATTGGGATAGGACCTTTGACCTTGGCCCCAGTACGTTTCACCGTTTCCACTATTTCTTTAGCAGAACGGTCAATAAGCTTATGATCAAACGCTTTCAGCCTAATTCTAATGCTTTGATTTTGCATACTTTTCCCTTTTACTCCTCATAAACAGAGCGTAAAACTACCCCCCTACAGTGTAGGTTGGTTATTTAATTTAATGTGCCTTTACCCCAGAAAAACTAGGTGTAAGGCCCCTCCAACAAAACGAGCGGTGATTCTAGTTTTGTGACCCCTTTGTGTCAACTAAAAAAGTAGAAAAAACCCATATAAAATGGGGTTTTTACTTACTTTCTTTCAGAAATTACTAGTCGTTTTTACTAATTATAGCTTCAGCAACGTTTGATGGGACT
>CEQX01011379.1_pt1 | contig 16220 bp, 17 predicted proteins | sample 356261 | NCBI WGS metagenome assembly CEQX01 (sample SAMEA2621076, study PRJEB7988) | marine metagenome | isolation source: saline water (ENVO:00002010), including | reverse complement strand
TCGTCGTGATCGTCGTGATCGTCGTGATCGTCGTGATCGTCGTGATCATCTTCCATATCAATTAATGCTATGTAATTATCAACATCATTGACATAGAAACTTGCCGTGGCAAAAAAATCACCATCATCGTAATCAAAAGTTATGTCGAAATTATTAGATGTTTCTCCTTTTAGATTGGGATTACCGGTTTCTAGCCTACCCGTCGCTAAATGAGGTCCGTTCATATACAGCTCAATAACAGAGGGCAATCTTTCTACGCTAGCAAATCCTACATTCATACTGAATGAATCTGAGAGGTCCCTACCCAAAGAGATGGCGAAACTATTTGTGTCATCATCATAATTGTAATAATCGATGTCTCCATGTTCATCATCAGTAACGCTTCCTGACCTTTCAATTTGGTCTAATCTAAAACCAGCGTCTAGGTAAAAAGCATCTAAATCAGCGCTGAGGAAATAACCGAAGGTTGTCTCTTCATTGTTTGCAGGATTCATAAATGACTCTTCTCCAACTATTGCTGAATCTTCATCAACAAAATTTACAGATATTTTTTGTATAAGGTTATCTGTCGAAATATCAAAAATAGCACCATACTCGGTAGCATCATTAGTAAACACAGTTGGAGCATGCTCATCATGTTCATCTCCATGATCATCATGGCCTTCCTCTTCAGCATGGGCCTCAACTAGTTCATAGTCAGTATCTCTATAAGTATATTCAATTGAATTAAGTAGATTGACGCCAATATTGTATTGACCTCTGATAGTGAAACTTTCTTGATCGGTAGTAGAAAAAATTCTCTCTTCACCGTGTTCATCTCCGTGATCGTCATCGTGATCATCTCCGTGATCATCGTCATGATCATCTCCGTGATCGTCATCGTGATCATCGTGACCGTCATCGTGTTCGTCAGCATGCTCTCCATGAAAGGGGATGCCGTACATACTCTCAAGATTGTCTGCAGATAATCCAAAGTAACCCCAGTCGCCTGATCTGGATATACCAAATTTAGACGATTCAATCTCTAGATCCGAATTTTTCACAAAAGACAACATCTCTTCTTCGTGATCATCATGACCATCATGATCTTCTTCGTGAATTATTGCATCATTCGGTATATCGAAATTTCCTAGTTCAGTTTTCTTGTATCCGGCATTTATATTAAAACCGCCAATATTGTCTTTGTAATTAAAATGCTGCACATCTCCATCATTGACGGATTGGGTTTCTAATCCGGCTATGAATTCTGACTCAGTGAAATCTTCAGGGGCAATACAATTATCAACAACATTGATTATCCCTCCGCTCGTGCCATTGGCATATAGCAAAGAGGATGGGCCTTTAATAATTTCAATTTGCTCGATATCATTCAAATCAATATCATTCAAATGGTCGGCGCCCAGGCCAGAAACATCTCGATTAACTATTCCGTTTTTAAGAATTTTGACCCTAGGACCAGACATTCCTCTAATGATAGGCTGCCCAACTGCTGCACCAAAATCAGCTATAGAAACACCAGGATAACTATCGACAGCTTCTCCAAGTGACGTCGTAACATCATCCTCAATATCATCACCATCTATTACATAAAGAGGATTAATAATCCTGGAAGGGTTTAATATAGAGGCAGTTACAACAACTTCCTCTGCCTCTCCATCTAAATTACTAGATGGCTCGTCAGCGCTTATTTGCGTAATAATTAAACTCATCGCCATGAGTGCATAAAAGTAAACTTTCATGTTTTCTCCTAAAATTGTTTTAAAAATAATTTAAAAAAATTTTAGAAGCTAGGTGGGGCCCTCGCACTGAAAACTCTAGAAAATGCATGAGATTCCATTAACTCCAAATTTATATCAATTGAAGTTACTAATGCATGTTCTTGGTTTAAGAATAAATTATAGGATTTGAATGACTCACTTTCACAAATCTGGCAGTCGACATACTTGTGAACCTCTTCGTGATGATCATCTTCCTCAAAAGAGTGAATGATTGGATCTGCGGAAATTCCTAGAACGAATAAAAACGCAAATATTGCCGCAAATTTTTGCTTAGTGATCATTTGCACGGAAATATAAAGTTAATTGAGAATAGAAGCAAGAGCTTTCGTTATTTTCTGAGTATCGTGGGGCGCTCGGAAAAAACCTGCATAATTTGCTTCCGGATTTATCAAAATAAGGCTTCCCGAATGATCTACCGTATAGTTTGGATCTGGACTGTTTACAACTGGAAAAAAGGGAGCATTTACCTGAGTTGAAAATCTATAGATTTGATCGATCGCTCCTGTTAATCCTATAAAATTGTTATCAAAATTATCCAGATATCTCCTAAGATTTTCTGGTTTATCTCTATCAGGGTCAACAGAAACTAGGAAAATTCTCATATCTTCAGCACTGTCCCCCAACAAGCCTTTAATGTCAGCCATTTGTTTCATAGTAAGGGGGCAAATATCAGGGCAATAAGTGAAACCAAAGAATAGTACATTCCATTTACCCTTAAACTGATCAGGTAGAAAATCAGCTCCTTGATCGTCTATCAAACTGAAATCAGCTAACTGTCTTGGAGGGTCCAATAAGTAAGCTCCTAGTGCCTTGTACTCATCTAAAGTAAGTTCGCGTGGAGTATAAAATCTAGAGAGAAATAAGCCGAAAATCAATGCCATGAAGCCGAGACAGCCCCCGACTGTTAAAAGAATTCCTCGGTTCATAGTTTCAGAAAATGATCTACAAGCATAGCTCCAAATAAAGCAGCTAAATAAATTATAGAATAGGCAAAGGTTGGCATAGCTAATGAATTTGAATCATCTTTGTAAAGTCTGTAAGAGTAAGAGAGGAAAATAACACCAAGAACTAATGCTGACAACAAATAGATTTCACCCAGCATACCAACAGCATAAGGCAACATCGTAGATGCCAGGAGAAGGAATGTATATAAAAGTATATGTTGTTTTGTAAAAGCAACACCCTTCTGCACAGGAAGCATTGGAACCGCGGCGTCTGTATAGTCCTCTACTCTATAAACTGCTAAGGCCCAAAAATGTGGCGGAGTCCAAACCATTATTATAAGAACCAGAAGAAGCGCGTTTGGCTCTATAGTGTTAGTTATTGCGGCCCAGCCTAGCAATGGGGGCATTGCGCCAGCCAATCCTCCTATAACTATATTTTGGCTAGTCATAAACTTGAGATACTTTGTGTAAATAAAACCATAAAAAATGAAAGTCAAAGTAGTTAAAAGCCAAGTCAAAAAATTTGCGTAAGCCAAAAGCATCCATGAACCTGAGCAGTACAGTAAGATTGAAAATATGATTGCCGAATTGTCAGATATGCTTCCATTCACAAGTGGCCTGTCAGAAGTGCGATTCATTTTCGAATCAATGTGTTTATCAAAGAAATGGTTAACGACGGCGGATGAAGCTGCAAGGAAACTAATACCTATTAACCCAAAAAAAAATGTCATTATTGGTGGTTCAAAATCAGATCCGATAAGCATTCCACTAGCACAAGACACAAAAAGAAGAGCTTGGACACCGGGCTTGGTGAGCTCTAAATAACCTCTCCAATTAGCTAAAACATGCCCCATAATTACTGTTCCCTGAGTCTCAATACTCCTAAATAAGTAATAAGTAAAAGGCCACCCAGGTTGTGTCCAACAGCTATAAGAAGAGGTAAGGCGAAAATAACATTTGATATACCTAATAGGACTTGTAAGCCCAAGAATGCCATCAGTCCTACGGCCATTATTTGGTATTTTCTTATAAACAAGTGGTAACTCAGAAACATTAGGAAAGCCGTGACAACTAAGGCTCCAAAACGATGAGTTATATGAATAGCGACTCTTGATTCATGATCCAGTTGCCCTCCTAAATAATTGGGTCCAATGCTCTGGAAGAAGTTAAATCCTTCCTTGAAGTTTGACTCAGGTATAACCTGGCCTTGGCATAAAGGGAAATCTACACATGAGTAAGAGGCATAGTTAGTGCTAGTCCACGCACCAAGAAAAATTTGTATTGCTACCAAAACTAGCGCTACGTTAAATAAATTCTTGGTTGCATGGCTGAAGTTCCAGGTCTTTCTATTTTCGGTCCTGTCTTTAGCTTTAAAATAAAGCAACCACAGCAAGCCTGTAGTTAAAAATCCGGACATAAGATGTGTCGTTACTACCTGTGGCCAAAGTTTTAAGCTAACCGTCCAATAGCCGAATGTGCCTTGAAGAATGACCCAAATAAAAAGAAAGATACTGAGTTTTTTTATGTCAGAGGGTATGCCATTATGACGGAGGGACATAAAAGCCATACAAGTAATCATAAAGCCAAGTACTGCTGCAAAATATCTATGAACTACTTCGGGAATGGCCTTAGCTACTTCATATGGGGTGTCAGGAAACTTAGTATTTGCAATATCAATCTCTTCCGGGCTGATCGGGATAGTTACGAATCCATAACATCCAGGCCAATCAGGGCAACCTAGACCTGCATCTGCTAGTCTAGTCCAAGCTCCTAAGGCAACGACAATAAAGCCCATTACTCCGGAACAAAAAGACAGTATCTTTATTCGTCTTATAGCTAGCTGTTCCTTCGATTCAGAAAAACCGGTATTAGAGTTTTGCTGCGCTGGCCAAGCTAAAGAAAAAGTCGGCCAATTAATTAATATTTTAATGCGTTCAATCATTATCCAATCTTTGAGTTTTGCAGTACTTTCTTGATATCTTTTAGTAGTTCTCCACTTGGCAACGTCGCGTCGTAAATAAGGATGCCATTACCGAGTGGATCGAAGAGTATATACGGCGAATTATCAATTTTAGCATTTATTGTCTCGGGTACTAAGTTTTTTTCTATGCCTCCGAGGTGGAGCTCAGGATAATCGTTAGCTATCCTCTCAACTGAACTTTGGCTTAAATTACTATCTCCTATTGTTATTAAATATCTAACTACTCTAGAACTATCCTTAGCCAATCTTGTGTGAATCTGCCTTGAAGTATACAAAGTTTCCCAGCAATTCTCTTTGCAGTCTCCAGATACGAATTGAACTACGGACCATTTTCCAGGAAATTCCTGATCAAGAGGACCAGATTCGACTGACAGTCTCAAACCCTTTAATTGAATCGGTTCATCTAACAGTGTGCCTTTATTTACCGTACCTTCAGGAGTATATCCGCTGTAAAACATTGCCGAGCTTGAAATTAGAACCAATATTGGGGTCATAAAAATTAAAGCGGCAATTATTCTTGCCGAATTTCTATTTTGAGAGCTCATTCTTGTCTCCTTTTAAACCAAAATAAACAAATGAAGATATCAAGACCAGCGCCAACCCAAACCATTGAACTGCATAACCATAATGTCTAGATGGCTTTACTTCGGTAGGTTTCCAAATAGGCTCAAGTGATCCGACCGATCCCGCTGACAGCTGAAGTACAAAACTATTTAAACTTGGTCCTAAATCAGATTTTGCCTTGGAATAATCCAATTCTTGAACATACTTAGGCCAATAATTCTCAGATTCTGCACTAGTCAAGTCCAATCCAAATCTGTTGAATGGTGAGAGTATTCCCTGTGCTGAAACAATCTCGTTGTGAATTGCAACCTCGTCTGAATAATTGAAATTTTCTTTAGAAATCCAACCCCTATTTACCAAAAAAATATTGTCCCGGACTGTCTTGAACTTAGTGAAAATCTCGTAACCTGCTTCCTGACGATATAGTCGGTTGTCCAAAATGTAAGTCTCATTTTCGTAGGTGCCATTGAGGCGTATAGACCTGTACTCCTTGAAATTTTTCTGCAGACCGTCTAATTCTACCTCGTCTATAGTTGGAAGAGATTTATTGCTAAAGTGTCTATCCACTATGACTTGCTTTTCAATGCCTCTACTTACTTGCCAAGATCCTAAGTAGATTAGTATTGGAAAAAAAAATACAAAAAAAGCTGTCATTGCTTTCCCTGGACTAAATTTTGCCATAACCTCTTCTCGACATAGTGTATAATGCGCGCTCTTCAATCATGATTAAATACTTCATTATTTTTTTAATAATCGCAATGTTTGCGAGTTTATTTCGTGGTGCATTCTTTCTTATAAAAGACGGCGGCTCATCTAACAGAACCGTTAATAGTCTTGGAATTAGAGTCTCGATTGCTGTTGTACTTTTTATTACCCTTGTTTATGGCTTTATAACCGGACAGATTGGTCCAGGTGTATAAATCTACATAACGTAAACAAAAGCTACTAGACATACCCATACAACGTCAACAAAATGCCAGTACCACGAACCTGCTTCGAATCCGAAGTGATCGTCGGCAGTGAAGTGACCTTTTAAACTTCTAAATAACATTATTGTTAAGATTATGGCTCCCAAACAAACGTGAAATCCGTGGAAGCCCGTGAGCATAAAGAATGTAGTTCCATATATGCCCGTATTGAGTGTTAAGCCATAGTGGGTATAGGCTTCGTAATATTCTAGTCCTTGTACAAATACAAACAAATATCCTAGTACAAGGGTCATACCAAGCCACAAATTAAATTTCTTTCTATTACCTTGTTTAAGACCCAGGTGAGAAATGTGAACTGTCAAGCTAGAAGTCAAAAGTAGAACTGTATTCCAGAGAGGCAGCCATCCCAAGACTCCACCTAATCCGCCCGTAGCATAAGCCGTTGCCAAAGACATATCCTTCTCAGGGCCTGCAAAGACTGCTTGATCTGGTGTAATCATTAGAGGCCAACTAGCTTCGAATCCAGGCCAAAGCATGTTCGCAAGGCCCTTTTCGCCTTCTCCGCCCAACCATGGAATTGCAAAATTTCTAATGTAAGCCAATGCAAAGAAAAAGGCGAAGAAAAACATTACCTCGGAGAAGATAAACCATGCCATACCATAAACATATGAGTCCTTGAGCATTGGGTTATTCAGCCCTGCATGATTTTCAACTATTGTTTGTTTAAACCAAAAATACATAGTGGTCCAAATCATGGCGAAGGAGAGTAATAGGATAAGATAAGAGTTAGATTGAACTCCTTTGCCTGCATCTATTACAGTATTAGAAGCGCCTATTATAAAAACCAATAAACTAATGGCCATCGCAAAAGGCAGTTTGCTGGATTCAGGAACGTAATACTGTTGCGACATTCTCTCCCCTAGTTATAAATTAGCTAATTTGTTCTCCGATTTCACTCTATCAGTTATGTCAAAAAGAGTGTATCCCAAACTTAGCGAACCAATTTCTTTTGGTAATGCGGGGTCTATTATGAACCTAACTGGTAACTCAATTCTTTCTCCTGCAGCCAGAACTTGTTGTTCAAAGCAAAAACATTCTGTCTTATGAAAATATTCTGCGCCTCTTCCAGGTGAAACGCTGGGAATTACCTGCCCTACCATTTCTTTAGAAGTTGTATTATGGAAGACGAAAGTTGCTTCATATTGATTACCGGTTAAAACCCTCATTTGTGATTTCTCTGAATCAAAGAACCAAGGCATAGATTCGTTGTTATGGGTCATAAATTGAACTAAAAGTTCTCTTTGCTCGGTTATGGCCTTTGATTCTTCACTCAAAAAACTAGGTCCTGTAACTTTTCCATTAAGTCCAGTAATCTCACAGAATACGTCGTACATTGGAACAAGTAACCATCCAAAGGCGAACATGCCTACAACTATGCCTACTAAATTTCTTAATGTACTTTTTGTTTCCAATTTACTTAACCTGTGGAGGAATACTAAATGAGTGATAAGGAGCCGGAGAACTTAATGTCCACTCCAGGCCTAACTCTCCTGCACCCTCCCAAACTTCTGGACTTGCTTGCTTTCCACCCCTAATAGTTTTAATGACTATAAATAAGAATAAAAGCTGCGTAAGTCCGAACATAAATGCCCCAACACTTATTATGGCGTTGAAATCAGCGAACTGAAGAGCATAGTCAGGATATCTTCTAGGCATACCTGCAAGACCTACAAAATGCATTGGGAAAAAGGTTATGTTGACAGAGATAAATGTAAGCCAAAAATGTAGCTTACCTAAAGTCTCGTCATACATGTTACCTGTCCATTTAGGTAACCAATAATAAGTGGCAGCAATAATTCCAAAGAGCGCACCTGGCACTAAGACGTAATGAAAATGTGCAACAACAAAATAAGTATCATGATATTGGAAATCAGCTGGAACTATTGCCAACATCAAACCTGAGAAACCGCCAATTGTAAATAAAGCTACAAAGGCTATAGAAAACAACATGGGCGTTTCAAAAGTTATAGAGCCCCTAAACATTGTTGCGACCCAATTGAAAACTTTTACTCCGGTTGGGATAGCAATCAACATTGTTGAATACATAAAGAATAGCTCTCCAGCCAATGGCATTCCAACTGTGAACATATGATGAGCCCAAACCACGAAGGATAAGATCGCAATTGAGGCCATTGCATAAACCATAGACTCATAACCAAAAATGGGCTTCCGTGAAAAAGTTTCGATTATATGAGAGACAACACCGAAGGCTGGCAATATCATTATATAAACCTCAGGATGGCCAAAAAACCAAAAAACATGCTGGAACAAAACAGGGTCTCCACCACCTGCAGCATTAAAAAAACTCGTACCAAAATTGATGTCCATTAACATCATCGTTACGACTCCTGCTAATACAGGCATCACTGCTATTAAAAGGTAAGCAGTTATCAACCAACTCCATACAAATAAAGGCATTTTCATAAGGGTCATGCCAGGAGCCCTCATATTAAAAATTGTGGTTATTATATTTATTGAACCTAATATTGAGGAAACACCCATTACGTGAACTGAAAATATAAAGAAATTGACTGTTGATGGAGCATAAGTAGTAGATAGCGGAGCGTAAAACGTCCATCCAAAATTTGGTCCTCCTTCCGGCATGAAAAGAGTTGATATGAGGATCCCGAACGCCATCGGTAAAAGCCAGAAACTCAGATTATTCAATCTAGGTAAGGCCATATCTGGTGCTCCTATTTGGATAGGAAGCATCCAATTAGCCAGTCCTACAAATGCTGGCATAATGACTCCGAATACCATTATCAGGCCATGATTTGTGGTCATCTGATTAAAGAATTCGGGCTGTACTATTTGTAATCCCGGCTGAAATAACTCGGCCCTTATGACCATTGCCATTGCTCCGCCTGTGAACAGCATAATAAAACTGAACCACAAATAAAGAGTTCCTATGTCTTTATGGTTAGTTGTAAAAAGCCACCTGGATAAACCCTTAGCAGGTCCGTGGTGACCGTGATCATGTGTTTCAACTACTGTACTCATTTATCAATCCTTTTATAAATCTATTTTATTCTTGTAATCAACTATATCCTTGGGAGTAACGATAACTCCGTCGCCGTTATCGCCATTAGACCAAGCCTGCCTTGTATAAGTTATCACAGCGGCGATGTCTATTTCACTGTAAGAATCTCCAAAAGCAGCCATAGCTGACCCTTGAACTCCTTCCATTAGAATTTCAATCTGTTTTGCACTATCGCTCATAACCACCTGGCTACCAACCAAAGCAGGAAATACTGGTGGTATACCCGCACCATTAGCCTGATGACAAGCAGCGCAGTTAGTATTGTAAAATTGTTCTCCTCTTTCCATGAGCTCTTCTTTGGTCCAGTTTTTTGATGTTAAAAGTCTTTCAGCTTCTGCGAGTGTAACCTTTTGAGCTATGAAATCATCATATTCTTCTCTTTCCACCACCCTTACGACAACAGGCATGAAAGCATGCTTTATGCCACACAACTCAGTACAAGCACCCCTGTAAATTCCAGGTTCAGGAACATTTGTCCATGCAGTATTTATAAATCCGGGAATAGCATCTTGTTTTACAGCAAAATCGGGAACCCACCAAGAATGAATAACGTCATTTCCAGTAATCAAAAACCTTACCCTTGTATTTGTAGGAATTACGAGGGGCTCATCAACTTCTCTTAAATAAAACTCCCCTTTTGGAACTTCACCATCAATCTGCTCTTGGCTAGTAGAAAGGTTGCTGAAAAACCCAACTTCATCTTCTAGGTATTCGTAATGCCATTTCCATTGGTGTCCAGTTATTAAGATATTAATTTCGCCTTCTGCGTCGTCATAAGCCTCAACCATTACCTGCGTTGAAGGTACTGCCATCCAGACAAGAACCAAGGTTGCTGCTACTGTCCAACCTATCTCTAACCAAAAGTTATCATCGAAATCTGCAGCAACAGCGCCTTTTGATTTTCTATATTTCCATAAAGACCAAAACATGATCGAGAAAACTATTACACCTATAGCTACACATATCCAAAAAATCACCATGTGTAGTTCGAAAATACTTTTGCTCACTTCCGTCACGCCAACAGACATGTTGTAATCTGAGCTTTCTGCGAAAACAGCCGCCGAGACAAGCAAAGGCATCACAAAGATTAACTTTGTTAAAACTTTTTTAATATAAGACATTAAATTTTTTATATTTACCCTTTAGATGGGCGAACGCTGCAGCGCACGTATTCTAAACCAATCAAATAGCTCAAACAATACTTTAAAGGCTAAGAAGTATAAGTAAATTGAGTAAAAACAGAGCTTCAAATGATCTCATGTCTATTGATGCTTGTATTCGGATTTAGTCCAGTCCATATCTCAAAACTCAAAGCGGCTTGCTCAATCAACATGCCTAAACCATCAAAGTGATCTTTTACGCCTGAATTAACTGCAATTTCAATAAAAGAGGTTAATCCTCTTGAATAAGAAAGGTCATAAACACACGTATGATCTCCGAATAAGTTTTCTGGTAACTTAAAATCCTGGTCAAGAGTACCGGCCGAGGAAGTATTTAAAACAAGGTCAGGTTGAAAATTTAAACTTTCTGAAATTGGAATAATATCTATATTTCCTTCCAACGAAGAAAATTGGTCAGCAACTTGCTCCGCATTTGAGAATGTTCTATTGATAATAGTAAGCCTTTTAGGGGACTCTCTAAGTATGCTTGGGATTATTGCTTTAGCAGAGCCGCCAGCCCCCAAAATAACAATTTCTTTTTTTTTGAGCATAATGTTTTTATTTTTTAGATCAGTTATGAGACCCCTTCCATCGGTAGAATCGGCGCATCGAGTAGATCCTTTCATCCACAAAGTATTAACTGACCTACATAAATCTGACTCCTCAGATAAATTATCAGCAAATTCAAAAGCAAGCTCCTTCAAGGGCAGAGTCACATTCAAGCCATGGTATCCTTTTTCAAACAACTTAGTTATGGAGAGCTCAAATTCTTCTGGCTCAATGCATAAAGCGTCGTAGGAGATGTCTAAATCAAATTCCCTTGCAAATATATTATGAATTCTCGGAGATAGAGAATGATTAATAGGGTTGCCAACGACCGCAAATTTTTTTGAAATTGGCATAGCTATCTGATGACCATATCTGTGATTACATCTTGTATAGTTGAGGGTCTAGCAAGTCCTCCGAGATCGCCCTTAAGACACTTTACTTCTGGAAAGCTCTCTAAAATTTCTTTCGGATTATTTAGTGTTGGGTGGCCCTCCTTGTTTGCAGAAGTTGAGACTATTGGACCTCCAAAAGAGTCGCATAATCTGCATACAGATATATGATTCGTTAGTCTTAAAGCAACTTTTTCATTTTCACCCTTAATATAGTCACTCAAGTTTTCTTTAGCTGGAACAAGCCAAGTGTGAGGTCCGGGCCATTTAGACATCAGTTTTTCTTTAAAGTCTTCAACATAAGCAAAGTTTTTAAACTGCTCAAACTGCGAGCCAATCAGAATCAATCCTTTGTCTTTTGAACGCCCTTTTAGATTTAATAATTTTTTGATTGCATCAGTGTTTGATGGATCGCAACCCAGTCCCCAGACTCCTTCTGTTGGGTAAGCTATTGTTTCCCCAGATTGCAAATACTCAAGGATTGACCCAATTGAGCCCATTTAGCTAAGCATCGGCAAGCTTCTTATTAGACTCAATGATGGCCTCTACTCCATCTTCTCTGACTTTTAAAAGGGCGGCTCTGATTGATTCAGATTCTATACCTAACATTTGTGCCGCAAGATATGCAGAATTGATTGCTCCAGCGGATCCGATTGCTACAGTTGCAACAGGAATTCCTTTTGGCATTTGAACTGTAGATAATAATGCATCCATTCCACTCAATGGCCCTCCATCTCCAGGTACGCCAATTACCGGTAAGACAGTTTTAGAGGCAACAGCGCCAGCCAAATGAGCTGCTAAACCGGCCATGGCAATAAAAACTTTTGTTCCCCCACCTTCACACTCTCTTATATGAGATTCGAGGAGTCCGGGAGTTCTATGAGCAGAGAGGACTTGTATGGAATTTGTTATTGAAAGAGAGTCCAGAGTTTCTGAACATTTATTGGCTAAGTCTAAATCCGATTCCGACCCTATAAGTATTGATACTGTTACTGACACAATTTTCTCCAAAACAAAAATTGTATACTAATATGATTAAAATTAAATAATGTCATTACTAAAAATTCTTATTTTCCCTGATCCAAGACTTAGGACGGTAGCCGAGCCGGTTGGAGTGGTTGATCAATCTATCAAAAAACTTTCTGAGGATATGTTAGAAACAATGTATGAAGGCTCAGGTATTGGGCTTGCTGCCACACAAGTCAACGTTCACAAAAGGGTATTTGTAATAGACATAAGTCCTGATAAAACAGAGCCAAGAGTTTTTATAGATCCAGAAATAGTGGAAATACTGAATCCTGAAAAAAAGTCATACTCTGAAGGATGTCTATCTATACCGGGATTTTATGAAGAAGTTAAAAGGCCGAGTAAAGTAAAAGTATCGTTCACCGATTTGAATGGCCAAAGACAAATTTATGAAATAGAGGATCTTATGGCAGTAGTAGTGCAACACGAGATAGATCATCTTAATGGTAAGCTTATGGTTGATTTTATCTCCAGCGTTAAAAGAGAAATGATTAGAAAAAAGCTTTTAAAAACTAAGGTTTAAAGTGAATATAGTTTTTGCAGGAACTCCAAATTTTGCGGCCCGGCATCTTGAGATGCTGATAGATTCAGATTTTCGTATTTCTTGTGTTTTAACCCAACCAGATAGAGTTTCAGGAAGAGGAAAAAAGATTTCACTTTCTCCGGTTAAAGAAATGTCCTTAAAAAAAGGGTTCGACTTATTCCAGCCCATGTCTCTTAAGAATTCAGATTCCGTCCAAAAAATAAAAGAAATAAAGCCAGACCTAATAGTTGTTGTGGCTTATGGTCTCATTATTCCAAAAAAAATATTAGATATTCCAACAATCGGCTGCATCAACGTACATGGCTCCCTGTTACCAAAGTGGAGGGGTGCGTCTCCAATGGAATACTCTATTATGAATGGCGATAAAAAAACCGGTTTGAGCTATATGAAAATGACTGAGGGGTTAGATGAGGGACCGGTATATGAGATGCACGAATGTATAATCGAACCAAATGATAAGTTGTCGGATATAGAGAAAAAGCTCATTGAACTTAGCAAAAAAAATTTAGTTCCGTTCCTCAATAGAATAAAAAATAGACAAGCAAAAAGCATAGAGCAAGATCACGATAATTTTTCTCTGGCTCCTAAAATAAAAAAACAAGACCTTCAGATTGATTGGGTAAATACAAGCTCAAGTGAGCTGGTTAAAAAAGTTAATGCGCTTTCAGAGAAGTATGGTGTTTTTACTTTTTTAAATAATAAAAGGGTGAAAATTCACGACGTATCAGAGACAGTTTCTTCAGAATCCTCAATACCAGGCTTAATTGATTTAAGTGATGAGACACTCACAGTGGCCTGTAAAAATGATACGAGAATAAAAATAAATATACTGCAAATTGAAGGAAGAAAAAAAGTTACCGGCAAAGAGTTTATATCTGCTTATAAAGATGTAATTACAAAATCAAAAAATTTCTCATACAAAACTCAATAAATATTTTCTAATCTTAAAATAAGACTATAATCGGAAAAATTGTCTAACATAAACTTGTGAAAATAGTCATTTTGGGGGCCGGGGCTGTAGGTAGCACTCTAGCTAACCTTTTGTCTCAAGAGAACGACTTAACAATCGTAGACAACGATGGTGCCAGACTCACAAAGCTTGAAGAAGAAGCCGACATTAAAACTATTTTAGGGAATGCCTCTTACCCAAATATTTTGGTAAATGCAGGTATTAATGATGCTGATATGGTTGTTGCAGTGACGGCTAGCGATGAAATCAATCTTGTTTCATGCATGATATCTAAGGTTCTTAATGAGTCAGTAAAAACAATTGCAAGAGTAAGGGAAATCTCTTATTTGAAAGGTAAAACTAAAGAGGCAATGGATTCAGGGGTCATACCTGTCGATATACACATTAGTCCAGAGCAACTTATCACAGATCACATTGAGGGACTCATAGAAGTTCCTGGTTCTCTTCAGGTAATGGAATTCGGAGAAGGCGAACTTAATCTGGTTGCCGTGAAAGCGGTTGACGGTGGTCCCATGATAGGCCATGAAATTGCAGACCTAAAAAAACATATGCCTAAAGTTGATTCTAGAGTTGCTGCCATATTTAGGGATGGGCAGTCAATTGTTCCAACAGGGCAAACTACAATAAGAGCTGGTGATGAGGTATTTTTTATCTCAAAGAAAGGAGAAGCTTCGAAAGTTGTAAATGAGATGAGAAAAAAAGAGGAACCCTATAAAAATATAATTATTGCTGGAGGAGGAAAAATTGGCAGTAGGCTTGCTAAGAGAATTGAAGGCAACCATAGAGTAAAAATTATTGATGCGAATCACGAAAGGGCAAAAAGACTATCTGAGAAACTATCACAAACAATTGTTTTAGAAGGAAATGTTTGTGACAAACATCTGCTTCACGAAGAAAATATTGAAGGAACTGACGTTTTTGCAGCAGTCACAGATGATGATGAAGCAAATGTTATGTCATGCCTGCTCGCTAAAGATATGGGCGCACATAAAGTGGTTGCCTTAATTAACAATCCCGCTTACGTAGATCTTGTTCAAGACAAGGGTATCGATATTGCCATTGCGCCCTCTCAAATAACAATTGGTACTTTTCTTGCTGAGATCGAAGGGAAAGATGTTGTAAAAGTGCATTCGCTAAGAAGAGGTGCTGCAGAAGCCATAGAGGCAATAGCAAAAGAATCACCTTCAGGAAAAGAGGGTAGTGTAGGAAAAGAATTGGGAGAAATTTCATTACCTGACGGAGCAACTATTGGGGCGATAATAAGAGACAATAAGGGTAAAATAGCGCATGATCACGTACATTTGAGGGAGAACGATCATGTTATAATTTTTCTTACGGATAAAAAAGCCATTAAACAAGTAAAAGAAACCTTTTCGCCAAATTAGAAATGAAATTCCCCTATACCACTAGAATTTTAGGGACTCTTCTAATGATTTTCAGTTTGGCACAGTTTGTTCCTGGGTTTCTGGCTTATTTCCTAAATGAAAAGGACCTGGTTTATAACTTTATATCTACAGGTTTTATAACTTTTTTAGTTGGATCTTTTCTGTTTTTTCTTGCTTCAGAAAAAAACGGTGATTTAAGAACAAAAGATGGATTCATTATCACTATTTTTTTCTGGACTGTTCTAGGATTTTTCGGTTCTATTCCATTCTATAATGCGAATTTAGAGGGAGTTGACTACATTGATTCACTTTTTGAGTCAATATCAGGCCTTACTACAACCGGTGCTACAGTATTCATTGGTCTGGATGAAATGCCAAAATCTTTATTGTTTTATCGTCAGTTACTTCAATGGCTTGGTGGTATGGGAATTATTGTTTTAGCTGTTGCGGTTCTTCCACTTCTTGGTGTTGGTGGAATGCAACTTTATAAAGCTGAAACGCCGGGGCCCTTAAAAGACTCTAAAATGACTCCAAGGATAACTGAAACGGCAAAAGCCTTATGGTTTGTTTACCTTACAATGACGATTGCTTGCTCTATTCTCTACAAGTTCTTTGGCATGAGTTGGTTTGACGCAGTAAGTCATGCTTTCTCCACAATATCTATAGGTGGCTTTTCAACTCATGATGAAAGTTTTGCGTATTTTAATAATAGTGGATTGAGGTGGACAGCCATCATATTTATGATAATTTCAGGCATTAATTTTGCTCTTCATTATTTAGCTTGGACAAAGAGAAGGGTTCTGCATTATTTCTACGACTCTGAGGTAAAACTCTATTTATCATTACTTTTAACTACAGCATTTATAACATTTCTTACCCTATACTATAGTGACAAAATCTA
>CEQX01110218.1_pt1 | contig 16233 bp, 9 predicted proteins | sample 356261 | NCBI WGS metagenome assembly CEQX01 (sample SAMEA2621076, study PRJEB7988) | marine metagenome | isolation source: saline water (ENVO:00002010), including | reverse complement strand
GTGAAAATCAAACGCTATATCGAGAACGTCCCAACTTCTCTGTCAACGGGCCTGGTCTACGGGCCAGCGGAAGTAAAGGGCCGGGTCGCTCTCTACCAAGGAGAGGGCCACACGGTTACCGGACCTCTTTCCGGCGCGAAATGCTGTCACGTGCGCTACAAAGTTACCGAAACGCGGGGCAGTGGTGATGACCGGAAAACTGTGACCATCGAGCATTGGACGGACCAGGTCCCTTTTCTCTGCCGTGACGCTGAGGGCTACATCCGGGTGGTTCCGGAAGGCGCAGAGGTCCAGGCTCGGCTTGCGGTGCGTCGAACAAACGGCAATCGAACCTACTACGAGTATCACCTCATGGAGAATGAAGAACTTTACATTCTTGGTTCGGCGGTAGTGGAACCCATTGAAGGAGAGACCCTCGAGGTAGCGGATGGCAACAACGACGGATTCCCCTTTGTCATCTCCGATCGCAACGAACATGAAACCATGCTGGCCATCAGTAGAGGGGGGCTCGTAAGAATGGGCCTTGGATTCATCGGAATCGTGATGCTTGTCACCCTCTTTTTTACCTCTACGGGCTCTTACTCCCCCAGTGACTTTCTCCTGGCAGCTCTTACCGCCCCCGCCTGCCTGGTCTTGAGCACGTTTATTCTGATGTTTAACGATCTGGTGTTTCTTCGCAACCGGGTCAAACGTGCCCACGCCAATATCGAGGTTGCCCTGAAGAAGCGAATGGACCTGATCCCAAACCTTGAATCGATAGCCAAAACTTATCTTGAGCACGAAAGGCAGCTCCACCGGGACATTGCCAGCCTGCGAGGGATTCTGAAGGAAAAGGCCTTCAGTCCGGAAGAAATCGATACTGCCATCCGGGCCGATTGCGCAGTGACTGACCGACTTCTTGCTCTCCGCGAGAATCATCCCGACCTCAAGGGTAATACGGTCATGGGTGATCTCATGGACCGGCTGATCCGGGTCGAGAATGAAATCGCTCTCATGCGGGAGGGTTACAATGACAGCGTGGAGCTCTACCGATCCGGGGCTCAAAGATTCCCCGAAGTCCTCCTCGCCAAGACCTTTGCCTTCAAGGACGCCGATCTTCTCCGGGCCGAGCTGGAGGTTCGTCAGGTGCCCCAGGTCAGCATGGCCACCTGAGCCGAAGATCCATCGCCTCCAGTCAAGACAATGGATTTCTCCCATCAAGGCAGTAACCTGGGAACTCTTCTTGCCCGGTGAGGCCCTCTCTCCTAAGCACCTCCTTGAACTCATGAAGGTCCTTAGCCAATCCACGCTCATCCTCTTCCTCCTCGCTTCCGGACCACTTTGCGTAGCCCAGCAGCCCGACCCCTTTCCTACTCCGGGAGAAATCACCAATATTACCGACGGAGCAAAGCCGTTCTTTGAAATACGGGACGAGGACAACGTCTACGGCGTACTCGATGTCGCCATGGACGGAACAGTACTCATGTTCAGCCTTCAAGGCGACCCACACCCCGACAAACGGCGTGGCAGTAAGATCTATTTGAAACGCTCGGAGGATGGGGGTGACACCTGGAGCGAAAAACAGCTCATCGGCAAGCCCGTCATACTCGACGTCGAAAAACTGGGAATCGGTCCCTACAACGGCAAAGGCTGGGGCAACGACAAACACCACCGGATTGCCAGCCTCGGGACCTCGGTTGTTGATGAGACCACCGGGGAAATCATGATATTCCTGACCGCTCTCCACCCAGCCCCTTCGATGTACAAGAGCAGGGATCACGGCAAAACCTGGACCCTCGAGGATATTACCTTCAGGAAGGACTCCCGTGGATTTCTTCCTATTCCTAACGGCGCCTGCGATCCCGGGATCACCCTCCGGAGCGGCCCTCACAAGGGCCGGCTCCTCGTGCCCTCCCGGGTCATGCCCAACTACAGCAAGCAGGAGGAAGGCAAGGGCTACACCAACGCGGTCTACAGCGATGACCATGGAAAGACGTGGCACCAGAGTGCTCCCTTTCCCCTCGATGGCACTGGGGAATCCGGTCTGGTCGAGCTTCGTGATGGCACGATCTACCTCAACTCCCGTACTCACACCCGGAAAGGAAACCGGTGGGTGGCCTTCAGTGACGACAGCGGAGAAAGCTGGCGCGATCTCCACCAGGACGATGAACTCTTTGACGGTCCTCCCGATGTCTACGGATGTAAAGCCGGCCTCCTTCGATTGGATCGAGATGACGCTGATATTCTCCTTTTCAGCACCCCCTCCTCTAACCTCCCCGGGCGCAAGAACATCCGGGTCTGGGTCAGTTTCAATGGGGGGAAAAGCTGGCCTCTCAACCGCCTTATCAAACGTGGGCCTGGCAACTACACTTGGCTGACCCAAGGGCGCAAGGGCACACCCAGCGAGGGCTTCATCTACCTTCTTTCCGGCAAGGACTGGATGGCCCGCTTCAACATGGCCTGGCTCCTTGACGCCGGAGAACCAGAGGTGCTCCTGAGTAAGCGCAGCACCTACCGGTTCGCGGACCGGGATCTGTTTCATGCTGCCGAGAACACCGAAGCGTTTACCTCCAGCGAACCACGCATGACGAAGAGTCCGCTGGGATATCGTCTGGAAAAAGGCAGCGTGGAAGGCAGGGTGCTCACCCGCCGCTTCGTTCTGCCCTCCGGGAAAATGAAAGTGAGCTATCATGCTCCAGAGAAGGCAAGGGTTCAGCTAGCCATCATGGACGACAGCGATAGCCGCCTCCGCGACACCCACGCCCTCACGGGCTCCTACCAGATCGACAAGATCATCGACAACTGGCAGGACGGTCCCATCGACGAGTGGGTGGGAAAAACCGTTCAGGTTCAGTTCCAGCTGCATGGGGATGCCGAGATTTTCGGCTTCGCCTTCGACGACGTGTCCACGCCGGGCAGTGACACCGCCAGCATCGGCCCTTCGGATAACCGCTTTGTCCTTCCCCCACGCCACGAGTATCTCATGGCGCAGAATCCTCCCTTCGTGAGATCCGTGGAGAACGCGGGCCCTTTCCCGGTCAGCGATACTCAGGTGCCAAAGCATCTGCCTCCGGGGATACGCACGAGTTACCGCCTCGCGGACCCAGATCGGCCGGGCCACGTCCTTACCAGCAAACTCAGCCTGCCGGGCAGAGAGATGAAGATCTCCTGCCATCCCGGATCTGGAACCATTACCGTATCCCTTTTTGACGAGAGCGGCGCCCTCCTCAGCACTAGCAAGCCTCTCCAAAACGGCCTGAAATTGCGCTCGCTCTTGGAATGGGCTGACGGGTTTACCCTCAAAGAACACGTTTCCAAGCCCGTGACCCTGCGCTTCGACCTCACAGCCGATGCACAGGTCTACGGCCTGCATTTCGATCAGGTCTTCTGGGAATGAACCGCGCCTCGCTTTCCCCCACCTTGTCTACTCCGAGGGAACATCAGCATATCCAGCCCTCATGTGCTCTACCCTCTTTCTCGAATGGAATTAGGGAGCAGCCCTCAAGGAGAACGCCGCCGTCCCTTCGGCTGCAATGATTTGTTTGGCTTAGTCGCGCTGTACTGAATCGCGCCGATATCCCAGTTGCCGGTTTTGGGCAGTGGATGACCATCAAAGTCCGATGTGTAGAGCTCGCTGAGATTGATCGCTTTGCCACGCAATGGGCTATCAGCTTTCAAGTGGTAATCTTGGTTCTCAAGGTCGACAAGACCCGGATCGCCACTGCCAGCTTGGCTGCTGTCACCCTTATACTTGGTGGCGGGGGATTTGTACTTTGAATACCAATTAGCTGTTTTCAAGGCGCCGCCAGATCGATTGCCGGTATAAGGGGAGGACGAATAGATAAACAGATTGTTCCTGAAATGGGCCCCAGAAGGTTTGCCAACGGGGTTCCCTCCCCGGACATCAATGCGGGCACAGGCATTTTGGGACCTTCCGAAACCATTGTATCTGGCGATCGTATTGTTATCGAAATAGATGCCGGTGCATGGCGCCAGCATGAACAGCCATGACTGTCCATCGTAGCACACATTGAAAGAGACTCTCCAATTATAGATTTCCTGTTGATATCGCGGCCAATCGTAATCCCAGCTGGATTCAATGAACCCGGCATTACCCTCCGAGTAGTTATGATGAATATAGATATTTTTCTTATGGTATCTGCCACAATCGATTTCGATCGCACCCCCGTCTGAGCCCCACGGGCTATCTTTGGTCCCGAAGTTCTTGATGGTGTTGTATGACACTTCCTGGTTTCCAATGTTTAAGTGAATTCCCATTGGTCCCCAGCTACTTTTCGACGTGCGCCACAGCGCATAACTCGGGCCATCCAAATAGTTCTCTGTTATCAAGGTATGCTCACCAGCTGACATGATGCCCTGGCCAGTTTTGATGAATTCATTGTTTCGAATAATGCAGTGATCTGCACCTAGATCGATCCGGAGAGCCGCCAGCCTCGTCATGATGATCCTCCCCGAGACATACTCTCCCGGCGTATCGTGAAAATGCAGGTTTTCCACAATGAGATGGTCGCCACTGAGGATCATCGCGTTACCGCTGGCGTCGCGGGTAGTGGGATTGGTAAACTTGGGCAGCTCGCCCTCCCCGTAGGCAGTCAGCCGTATCGGCTTGGCCGCAGTGCCAGATTCCCTGATCCGAATATTACCGGAGAAGGCAGACCCCTTCTTAAAGTGGACTACATCACCCGCTACGAGTGACGCTGACTCCACCTTCCCATGCGACTTCCACGGTGAGCTCGTTGAAAGCCCGTTGTTGTCATCTGATCCCTCAACCGAATCGATGTAATAATTTGCAGCACAACATACACCTGACCACAGGAGGAGGCTGGTAATGGCAATTGCCCGGAAAAAAGTCATACAGATGGACTGCTCTGCTCTCGAGATTAACTCTTGGGAACGCGAATTGGAACTTCACAGAAGGTCAGGGCTGCAATGCCGTTTGAGCCCCAGATGATGGCGTCCTCCTGCCTCCACTTCCCACCCCTGATGTAGGACAGGTTCTTTGCGGTCGAGGGCTGAGCCAGTTTCAAGGTGATGATTTTTCCTGCGCCACCGATGGAGTTCAGCTCCGCAGAGTCATCATCCAAGCGGAAGCGTAGGGCCACTTCATCGTCCCACCTTACGTCCTGATCGAAAACCAGTGTGATTTCATCTTTTCTGGCGCTGGTATATGAGACGCTCTGGAGATTCGGTGCAGTGACGGTCACCTTCGAGTCCACTCCGTAGTTGTATTTGTTCACCATTGGAAACAACTGCCTTGCCATCGCCGAATATCCTTCCGCCAAGAAGTGGCAACCACCGCCCGGGCGAATGCCGAGAGTCGACATGATACTCATATTCGAGAACTGCCGTGGCAATTGTCGCTGCCTCTCACGCAACCTGTCGTTCTCTACCGACCGACTCCCACACGCTCCTGGCCAGATCTGATGGATATAGTAGTGTTTGATGTTCGGGTAGTCCTGCTTCCAGCTTGCAGACATGCGAATAAAGTAATCCTCATAATTCACCCAGCCGAAGGTCCCGGTCGCTCCTGATTCACCTTGGTCGTTTTCGCCCTGATGCCAGATCACACCACGAACCCCGTGCGTCAGTTTCGCCTGCTGCAAACGCCACAACAACCTGCCGTAGATGGTGGTCACGTCCGTCGGGTCGGCCTCATTGCGCTGGTGCTGGTCAATCCGTGTTCCACCCTGCGCTCCATTGATGATGCAGATGGGAACCTTATGCTTTTCAATGAGCATCTTGCCCAACTCAACGCCCCAATAGCCTATCTGAAAATGATGATGGTTCTGGCCGCCGTTAAAAGACAAGGCGTTGCCCCAGACAGCGTCCCGGGCCCGGTCCTTATTCGTGCTCGGCGTACCAAAGCTGCGCAGCCAGGGGCTTCGGTAGGGATGAACGACTCGCTCGTCGGTCCAGGCTTCGGCATTGGACTGGCCCTGAATAACAAACACGTCCCCACAGACCAGATCACTGGCCTTGTCCAAAATCGTCTCTCCCTTGCCCCGCTTGATGCCGAACTCCGTGCGATAGGCGATCAATCCCGCCTGCAAGTTTACCGATAAGGCATACTTGTTGTCCTTCCCGACCTTCTGGTGCTGGGTGTCGAGCAACGTCTCGCCTGCATAGAGTCTCAGGAATACCGAATCCGCTGATTCCTTGAGCGTTCCTCTGCAGTAAAGCGTCCCGTGCCCGCTGTCATCTCGGGCGTAGAACTGGTGGTTCACCGGTTTCTCATCAGAGGACGGAGTGCGTTTCACCCAGACGTCCTGCATCGCTTCCTTGACCACGATCCGGGCGGACTTCGAAACGACGGCGCCACCATTGTCTAGAGCGAGCTCCACAGTCAGGTCCCCGCTGTTCTGTGCCCGCTCCAATACAAGCTTTCCCGCTCCGGTTTCGCTGATCGTGGCCATACCCGATACCTTCCATGAGTAGTTCAGGTCGCCAGACCCGTTGGTCTTCATCTCGGCCAAGTTGCTGATGGTGGGCGAGATCACCAACTCATCCCTGCCATTCCACGATTTGGGAACGTCGAGCGTATACACGGGATCTGGCACCGTCTCCTGGATCGTAATCGGAGTGGTCAGGGTCTTCACCCCGGATGCAAAGAGCGCCTTGAACTGCAAGGCGACCTTTTTATCTTCAGCAACGCGCCCTGCGTCAAAAGTGTAGTTGTAGCAGTCGACGGCAAGGATCTCCTCCTTGTCATCATCCTTTAAAACCCAGTAGACCTTGCGGGCTCCTCCCGCTTTTGCTGACAGGACGATCGAGGCTCCCTCCTTCATCTTCAGTCGTTTGTGCGAGACCGAGAATTCATCACCGTCCTGAACCAGTGGTCCAACCAGGGACTGCAGCGGCTTCTGGTTCTCGAAACAGAGCTTCAGCCAGTTGACTGAACGCGCCACCGCCTCAAAGCGCACCTCGTCGAGAGCGCCATTGAAAGGTCCGCGCCCGTTTCCATGATCACCCAGATCAACGGGCGTTGACGCCGGGGTTTTAAGGGTGCCGAGCTTACTCACCAGATCGCCGTTGTTATTGATTGTCTCCTCCAGAACGCCATCGACGTAAAAGCGAACCATGTCTCCGGAAACAGTAAGTGCGACATGCCGCCATTCATTACGGGGCAAGGGGCTGGCGCATCTGGGGTCAAAACCGTAGAGATGGAAGCGGGGCTGCCCCCTTCCGGTCATGGTAAAATAAGACAGGCCCATATGTGGCTTTTGTCCGCGCTCCGGTTCGCCCCATCCGCCAATCGACGCCTGGGCCCAATTGCGGCCCTCGAAGCTCGTGGGATTTATCCAGGCTGACATTGTCCGGTCAGCATTACCCGAAGGCATACAGGTCACCCGCCGGTCCGGGCTGGACCCTGATGGCCGAATGACAAGGAGTTTGTCGACGCCGAACTCCTGGGCATCACCGATCATGCCCGTAGTATTGGTGGTGGGTGCGTCAGGCCTGTTGACGCCATCGAGGTTATTGGAAGTGGCGTCTTCCAGGTTGTCGCCCAGATGCCAGACCGCAGAAAATCCCTCGGCGGTCCGGAACACTTTCTCCCCGTCACTTTCGGAAGAAACTTTTTCCTTGCCCCAATGCATCTGGATGGCCTGCTGATCCTTGCCCCTGATGATCGGAATCCGCACCCAAATATCGGCTTCGCCTCTCTCCGCATCCCAACGCTCGATTTGAAAATCCAATGGCTTGCCCTTGGACGAGAAACGGACGTCCTTTCCCCCGGGCTCCGCCTCGCTGAAATTGAAATAGTCCTCGTTCAGACGAACCAGTACCGGGAAGTTTTTCAAGACTGCCGAGGCAGGCAGGTCCGCCCCAGCGGAATCCGTGACGAGATACATCGAGCCCGCATGTTTCCAGTCGCCATACTGTGCCAAAGCCTGGGAAAGGAATCCGGGAAAAAACAGAAAAAGAATCAATCGGGACAAGAAGTGTATCGTATTCATTTTTCCCCTCTCTCCTTATTCGGTCTTCTGTTCCTCGTTCTCAGATCTTCGCAAAGCCTTCCCAAAGATTACCTCTCAGACTTCAACACACAATTCTTATCAACAGAATGGGTTGCAGTTGACACAGCATACCACCCTTCACTCACGCCCTCCACCTCTCTTCATCGACAGGGCTGAGTATGATGGAGCCATGACTAGAAAATCCTTCGTAACTTATCCTGATAGCGAGTGTAGACAAACCCGAGAGAGAGCAGAACCACTCCAATCAGAATAAATGTGATAATCCGCCCGATAGATTCAAGGGTCCAGACCTCCACTACCAGAAGACGCGCCAGTGCAGCGGTGATCAGAGCAAGGCTCATAAGGCGGTAGATACGCTCTCGCAGGAACCACCCAGCAGCGAACACAAGGGCGCCAAGTAGCGTCCAACTCGCGGTCAGATAGAAGCCCTGCCCGATAGCATCGACTTCGAGGGAGAGCACCAACCAGACCAGACCTACGGAGCTAGTTGATAGGGCTAGGTGATAGATTAGGTGCTCTGCCGCGAGACCGCCCTTCCGGCGCGTCAGTTGTTGCACTACCAGGGGCACGAGGGCTGTCAGGTAGATCTGCCAAGCAGGGTTGGAATCCCACGCGTCACGCAAGAGCACCAGTGCTGCGCTGGCACCGAGAAGAATAAGGCCAAAGGTGAAGCGCTGGATGTCTTTGTGACGAATCGCAAGAGTGTGCAGGATGAGGGCTGCGAGAGCAAAGGCGGGAGCTTGCCAGATTTCGGGAAGATGTCCGAAGACAAAGTCCCAAAAGAAGTAGAGCGCCAGGATACGCAAAAGGCAAAGTCCTGTCGCGATCCCATCCAGAGCCTTCTGGGAGCGACTGTCTGGGTCTGCGCTCCGGAAGAGGAGGTCAGCCAAGACGATATTACAGAGAAGGAGTACGAGCGGCACAAGAGCCAAGAGCCACGGTTCCTGCCCCGTCGCGCGCAAGCCGATTTCGACCGCTGCGAAGAGATGGTAGCCCTGCGAAAGAATCGCGAGTGATGGAATACGCATACGGTATCCATAGAGGAGAAGGGCCAGCGCGAGTAATCCCGGAGAGTAGTATGAGACTCCCTCGAGAAAACCGGCATGCTCAACGACTAGGCGTAAGAGAGAGATCACGAGGACAAGAGCGAAAGGCCATTCAAAAAATGCACGACCCTCCTTCCCTGCAAGAGGTCCACGACCATCAACGGACCAGTGGATAAGGCCGAGGAATGCCAACAAAACAGGAATCGATTGCGCCAGAGAAGGGACTCCCGGGCCGGCCAGCTGCCCGAGAAAGATGATCGCGGCAACTGCCGAGAAGGCCTGTCCAATTAGAGCAAGCTCCACGAGTTTGAATCGCCGCCACGTTCCGAGAGCAGCAGCGACCGACCCGAATCCCACGAACACGAGCGGCCGCCAAGCTTCCGCAATATCATCATAAGCACCACAGAGAAAGGCCAGCACTCCGAGACCAAGAAATATCGAAGTGCGGGGTTCTAACGGTGCCTCTGGGGCGATAGCCTCCGCACGATTCCGCAGCCACCATGCCCCAAATCCAAGGAAAACAAGCTGGGCGAAAGCGGCAATCACAGGGACGCCGTCTGTGAATTCCACGAACCAGAGCTCCCCCGGCCCGGCAAATTCACTGATTGCGGTATACAAGACCGCAAGCCCCGCCGAAAGGTAGGCTCCTGCCTCCAGCACCTTGCTGCGCCGGTAGCTTGCCAACACAAGAAGCACGCAACTTTCCGCCGCGATCAGAATCGAGAGCGAAAAACCACTGAGTTTCAGGAAGAACGCGAGGGTTATAAGACCGAGACCCTTTGCAAGATACAAGGTGCCTAGCGATGTGCCGCGCCCGAGGCGTCGGTCGGCGAATTCCGATACAGCGAGAAAGACAACCCCCGCAATCAGAGAAAAAATCCAAAATTGCTCGGGGTGATGGCGTCCCATTCCCAAGCCAAATAAAACAAGAAATGCTGCATTATTTAATCCGGCCAGGATGGAGCGCTTTTTCTCAGGGAGGTGCTCCGAGAGGAAGGCTGCCGCGGTAAACGTTGCCCAGTAGCAAATGAGGAAGCCGTAGGAGGGCCAGAAGCTACTCGGGGAAGAATCCACCGTGCCCACCAACAGCAGATGCTCGGAAAAGCGCCAGTAAGCGAAGGCAAGGTAGGTGCCAGCGAGGCTGAGCGAACCGACGATCGTCCAGCGATTACGCACAAGAAAGACGAGTGCCACTCCCGAAAGAATGAGTGCAGAGAAGAGCGAAAATAAAGAGGCCTCGTCGATAAGAAGCGTGTAGTAGGCGAGGAGAACACCCATACTTGCGAGTGTCTGTGACCTTTTACGGTCTGCGATGTAGACCATCACTCCAGCCCAGAAGAGAAGAAGAATCCCCGCAAGAAGGGGGCTGGATATGATCGCGAGCCCAGGGACTTTGTGGGCCCCGAAGGTCGTGAAATAGACCGCCGCGAAGCCGCCGGCACTCAGGACCTCTCCATAATTGCGCATCCTCTCCCGGGTTTTTCCGATCCAGGATCCTGCGCCTAAAAGGGCTCCGGAAAGAAGGTAGAGGCTTGAAACTTTCAGGCCTGCCGCGACCTCATCGCTGGTGAGAAAATGTTTTGCCAGGAAGACAAAGCCGGTCAAAACCATTAGGACCCCGATGCGGACAAGCCAATATGTTCCAAGCTTGAGCTCGAGCCCGTCGGCGGAGTCAGGTCGAGATGGCGGCGATTGTTCCTGTGGCGCGGCAGACGAAAGTAGCTGGGTGGCATCTTGGCTGGGGGGCGTTGAGGGTCCTGCCGGGGTGCCTCCATCTTCCAAATTCATGGCGGCAAGGGGAACCTTTGGGTCTTCTTCCACTCCTGGGCCACCAGAAGGAACCTCCAATTGTGGACGACTGAGCCCAAGGTCCTGTGTCTCGAAGGCAGTTTTCGGAAGAGGTGGCGGAACCGCGGCCTCCTTGGCCGCCGCCAAAGCGCCCTGCGTTCGGACCGGCTCCTGAGATGCGACCGTAGAGCTCTCTATGGTTTCATCAGGCTCTGGAGATTCTTTACGCTGAATCGAGAGAGCCGCAATCTCTCGATCGAGATCCGCCAGCCGCTCATACAACTCGGCCTGCGTGTTCCGGATCTGCTCAAGAGCTTCTTCTTTCTCTGACTTCATCAAAAAATACCAAGTCGGCTTGGATTATGTCTCACCCGGGGTTACGTCACTAATCGATTTTCATGAATGACTCATCACCCTGATCGATGCTCTTCTTGTCCAAGATTATCATTTTCTGAGAGTCTATCACCTTCAAATCCCTCCTTTTACCGATTTCTACATACCCTTAAAATCCTAACAGAAGAAACTCATCATTATGGAGCTCTGTATGGGAAAGTTCACCTGAGGACACCGCCCTCAAGCATCTTCCTGTTCCTTACCTTGTTCTAACAGTATGCAAAGAACACGCAACAGTCGATGGCTTAGTCCGCTTTGGGCTACCTTGAGGTTAACCCCGCAACCTCTCCCAAAGGTTTTTGCCGGGCAATTGGACTGGAGGATGGTTGAGGAAGGGGGTATCCCTATACTCACCTGCAACTAAGGGCATCCCAGTTTCAGGTGCGGCATTTCCTGCAGGCCAGTTTCAATTCCCCAATTACGGATGCAAAAGTCACGATAATGGAAAATTTATCAATATTAGCCCAGCTCATCGTTTCCGTCTCGATCATTATTGTTTGGGTATTTCGGCACGACAACATTGTTGTCGAGTTTAAGCAGTATGGACTCTCTGATTTAGTCAGAAATATGGTCGGCGGCTCCAAAATAGCGCTGGCAACTATTTTGGCCTTGGACGTGTGCTACGAGGTGCCTGTTGTACCAGCTTCGTTACTAATGGCCTTTTTAATGATTTGCGCCCAAGCGTTTCACGTTAAGGTGAGAAACCCTCTGAAAAAGTATGTGCCTTCGGCGTTGCTTTTACTGCTATGCCTGTTCATCGCGGCCTTTAATGGTGGGCTGATTTAAGTGATGGTTATCACCCAGACGATTCTCTTTTTTTCAGCAATTTCTTTCATCATTTATGGAATAAATTCCTTCTTTTCCAAAAGAATGGTTTTGGAGTACGAGAGGTGGGGATTCAAAAACCAACGAATTCTTTTGGGCTGCTGTCAATTGCTGGGCGGGCTGGGCTTACTTGTAGGATTGAAAGTGCCCCTGATGCTTTCGGTCGCTTCTTTTTTGCTGCTTTGCATGATGGTAACAGCGGTCTTTGTCCGAATTCGAACAAAGGAAAGAATCGTCCAAATGCTGCCAGCCCTCCTTTACGTAGTGCTGACCTTCATCATCTTTTACAATTCGGTAGCTTAAGTCCTGGTGACACCTGACTCTGGATGTGTTGCGAGCGTATATAGGAACCCGAAAAAGATCGGGAAATGGATCAATAAGGGCGCCTTCATTTTCATTCCTTCTTCTTGTTGGGCCGTCTCTCTTCCGCCGACTTTGCATGTAGATCGGCTCTCCAGAATCTGCGATAAGCCTCCCTGACCTCAGCCTTTCCGTCCCCCGGTCTCAGATGCCCATAAAGCAGATTCAGCATCCTGCGATCCCAGTCACTCAGCTTCGGGGCCTTCCCATGGTCGCTACCCCTCTGAAACATGACACTCTCAGGAAGGACAGTTGTGTCGCCCAGCGGTCCAAGGGACTGGGTCAATTCCTCCAGGAGAACATGTTCAAGGAGATCCCCATCAATCCGGTCAACTGCAACCATAACGGTGGCTCTTTGGATAAACTTCTTCGTGGTATCCCAGAACACCCACACATAACCGTCCTGTTTACCGTGCACCTTGAAGCCGCGTGCACGACCAATAGCCCCAAACTGCGATCCAGGCACCATGAACACTTCGATCCGGCGGGCCCTTCTCGACTCTGCCACGGATTCCAGCTGGATTGATGTCCCTTCCAGGGCGTCGTTCAACTGCTTTATCACCCGATCGAAGACGACCCGGCTTGTCTCGGCACCCTCCACCAGCACCACATCGGGGGATTCAATCCAGCGCACGATACTACCACCTCCCGCACCGAACTCCTTGTTCAGCAATACCTCATGCAGGTAGGCGAGAACCTTTTCCTCCTCAACCGAAGTCCCCTCCTGCCACCCCTTCTCACCAGACGCGATAGAACGATCGAGCATCTCCTCAGTATTAATACGAGCGCCGCCAACCTGTGCCCCGTTGTCCCCACACCCAATAAACAGCAGAGAGACAAGAAGGACTAGAGGCATCTTCATGATTCATGAAGAATAGCTCTCCAATACAGGCACACGATGACAAAGTAGAAATCTGGTTGCAGGAGGCCCTGACCCTCGCCAGAAAAATTTGGAGAAGATCTCTTCTAAAGAAACTGGTGATTCAGACGTTTTAAGGCATAACGAGGAAACTACCCCGATGAGCCTGCACATCCAGTCACCCGAGACCGAGGCGGAACTACAACGCCAGCGAAGGATCGCGACTACCATGAGCATGGTCATCGCTCTGCTCTCAATCACTCTGGCGGGTATCATTCTGGCCTTCATTATCCTTCCCAACCTCTCGCAGAAAAGCTCCGCCCTGGTCACTTACCAGACCGCCATGCCCGAGGAGGAGCAGGTTGACCAGAAGCGGATGGATCCCCAGGTGAAACGGAAACCATCGGCTCCCAGTAGCGCGATGGCAAAAGTCGTTGCCAGCACCGCGCCCTCCCCTATCTCGGTTCCAATCCCGGAGATTACGGAGAGTCCATCACTCAACTACGGGTCTGATAGCGACTTCGGGGCGGGATGGGGATCCGGTGACGGGAATGGGGCCGGAGGAACCAGCTTCTTCGGTCAATCCGTCCGCGCTGAGCGTATCTGCTACGTCATCGACTTCTCCAGCTCGATGGGCTCGCAAGGCCGAGCCGACCTCATGCGCAGAGAACTCAGCAAGTCCATCAGCCAACTGTCTCACGGCACACGCTACGGAATCGTCTTTTTCTCCTGCATCGCGTGGGAGGCTGGGGACCAGGTCAACCTGAACCGCAAGGGCGGCAATGCGACTGTCAAAGCTCCCGGAGGCAAAAACTACCGCTGGAAGAAAGCCGGGGGAGGCTGGGGACCTGACGGGATCGGGCAACGCGCCCGCTGGCTGAATGCCTCGCCCCAGCAGCTGTCCGATTCCGGACGCATCGTCAAGAAAGCCCCTCTCTCCTCGGGAACTTCCTGGGACAAGGGAATTGAAATGGCCCTTGGGATGAGCCCCCCTCCACAAATTATCTGCTTTATGACCGATGGCGTGGCCAGCGGCTCTGACGTTTGGGCGCGTGAACTTGGCGCCAAGGCGAAATCTCAGGGCGTGCAAATCAACTGCATCGCGCTGATGGAGCCCCGTGCCCACAAGGACCTCGACGAACTTGCCAAGCGCACCGGAGGGCACTTCTCCGTTGTCGACAAGAACGGCAAGCACAAGTCCATTCGCTAGGTCGACCTTGCGCTCAACCTCCCAAGCCCGCATCTCCCGGGCTCCTACTTGAGAGCCTTGAAGTAAGCAAGAAGGTCAGCCACGTCCTGCGCGCTCAGGCCCAGCTGATCTGCAGAGAGCATCAGGGAACGCTCCAGAGGTTCGATGGACTCAAGCCGGCTGGAGGAGATCACCTGCACTATCCCTCCCTGGCTTTGGACGATAAGTGGATTCTTGGTGCTCAGGGTAAGGCCGTGGATCTCTTTCCCACCCTTCAGCCTGATACGATTACCCGGATAACCGAGGGCAATATCGGCAGACGGATCGAGGACTGCCTGCACGAATCTCTCTTCTCCTTGATTGCTGATCCATCCCACCAGAGATGGGCCATAGTCCACACCCTGACCCTCGACACGATGACACATCACGCAACGCAGCGCAGTGGTCTTCCCTCTGGTGGCATCTCCCTTCAGGGCAAGAATAGCGCCCAATGATGGGAGCTTGGACTTTCCCTCCGGGGCCGGAATGACAGCCTCGGCAATCTCCACTTTCTCTGGATCATAGATTCCCTTCTCTTTCAGGGAGTCGAAGACCTGCAGCTTCCGCCAACGGGTATTGCCAAGATGAATCAGCCAGCGGATGGCCTCGCCTCCCACTGGCCCTTGGATGGTCGCAACCTTTAGAAGCGCGGCGAGGGCCCGGGGGTCCTCGTAGAACGCAAGAGTCTCGATGGCAAAAAGGCGTTTTTCGAGAGACAGGGTGGTGCTCCGGGCACGCATGAGCAGTTCATTGACCGCCTCTCCGGGGCGGAGGCGCCATGTGATGCGGGTAAAAACCTCGGACCACTCCGTAGGATCCTGAATGGAGGCGCCCTGCTTGATAGTGCGCCACAGAAGGTTGGCGTCAGCCCCTTGAGCGCCGAGGCCACAGGCCTCGAGATAGGCGCGGTCGCCTTCCTTACACTGTTGAAGGAGGTGCGAGAGGTAGCGATGCTTCCGCCTCGCCGGAACGTCCCGCAAAGCGAGAGCAGCTTCCCGGCGGACCGCAGCGCTCGGCTCCTCCCGATAGATCTTGGAAACGAGAACCGAAACGTCCTCTCCTGCGTTACGCAGAGCGCGAAAGGCAACCAGTCGTGTCTGGGAGTCAGGGCTATTCTCCATCAGGGAGAGCGCTATCTCCATTCCCCCGGGGCCGAGCAGAGCCACAAGCCAGATCGCGCGGGCTCGAACGTAGCTGTTTTCATGGTGGAGAAGCTCCCTCACTGCCGGAATGGCCCGGGACCCGGCAGCCTTGAGACTCTGCAAACCGGCAAGACGAACGTTCTGCGCAGGATTACAAAGAAGGCGGACTGCACCCTCTATGGTTCCTGGATCCGCCCGGGCGATCCGAGGTTGAAACCCCCTGGGGGCAATGCGGTAGATCGTTCCGGACCAGGACTCGTCATGATCCGCATGACCGCCGACTCCGGAATCAAACCAGTCCGCAACGTAAAGAGCTCCATCCGCGCCCACCATCACATCGGAAGGGCGGAACAGATTACTTCCCTTGCTTTTGACAAAGTCAAAACGATCAAGGCTATAGGCAGAATCCTTCAGTTCGGGATGGTAGCCAAAGACGACCTTCCGCCCGGCATCACAGCTCAGAAGCATCCCGGAATACCGAGACGGCAGGGCACCGTTTTCGTAAAAACAGATTCCGGTGGGCGAACCACCACCATAGACATCACCGGCAGGCAGGGTTCCCGGATCCCATTGGCGCCACTGAGCGTCCTGGATAGACTGCCCGGGGCGTTGATCG